>Ga0081455_10001212_pt1 | contig 32301 bp, 28 predicted proteins | sample TabmetS3T2R1_FD_70207 | JGI IMG/M metagenome (GOLD analysis project Ga0081455, IMG submission 70207) | Tabebuia heterophylla rhizosphere microbial communities from the University of Puerto Rico - S3T2R1 | ecosystem: Host-associated > Plants > Roots > Rhizosphere ...
GACCCCACGAGCCAGCGGAACGACGCCCCCATGCGTGCGGGGAGCGCCGCGTCGAGCATGCGGTACCTGACGGCCACCGCGCCAAGCATGGCGTGCGCGGGGCGGCAGCGCTCAGCCGGCCCGGAGCGCGTCGGCGGTCGCCGGCCGGCTCGTGCGCGCGCACCAGCGCAGGTCGGCCAGGAACTTGGCCAGGTCGCGGGCCGGGTCCGACCAGGCGCACCGGTCGAGGTCGATCAGGGTCAGCCGGTCCGGGCCGGCCAGCAGGATGTTGTGCGGGTTGACGTCGCGGTGCACCACGCCGCGGCCGTGCACCCCGGCCAGGATCTCGGCCAGCCGCAGGCCGATCCGGATCGCCTCGGCCGGCTCGAACGGGCCGTCCGGCAGCAGCGCGCCCAGCGGCAGGCCGCCCTCGTCGGCCACCAGGACCGAGCCGGGCTGGCTGGCACCGGCAAGCTGCGGTACGCCGGGCAGGCCGGCCAGCCGCTCCAGCACCGACGCCTCGTGCCGCACCCTGGCCGCGGCCCGCGGGCCGAACGCCTCCTTGCGGATGGCGGTGCTCCCGTCGGCCAACCAGAGCCTGCTCACCCGACCAGTTTCGTCGGCGTGCAGGACTTCCTCGCGTGGCTCACCCGGCCGGTGGACAGCGGCCACCGGCGGCGGGCCGGCCGGTCCGTGCACGCGCCACCGCCCTCGCCTGCTCCTCGGGGCACCGGCCGTATCGGCACCGCGGCGCGGCACCTGAGTAATCGCCGCCGGCAGTGCGGGCGGTCGGGTCGGCGGGGCGGGGCGGAGCGGGTGGGCAACGAGCAGGGTGGCACGAGCCGGTGATCGTACGCCCCTGGTCACGGGCGCCCGCCGGGTCCCTCCAGCGGGGGTTGCTGTCCCGCCGGCCGGGGCGGGCGTGCCCTGCCCGGGCGCGGCCGGCGACGAACGGCTACCGTGGGCGACCTGAGTGTGGCGACGGAGGGCACAGTGGCCGGGCTGGTACTTGAACGGCTGGCGCTCCCCGGGGTGCCCCCTGCCGTGGCGGTACGACCCGGCGAGCAGCGCGCGGTGGTCGTCCCCGATCCGGTGGCGGCCCGGCAGCTCGCCGACCTCACCACCGGCCTCATCCCGCCCCCGGCCGGTACGACCGTGGGCTGCACCGGCCCGGTCCGGCTGGTCCCCGCCGAGGGCGGCCTGCTGCCGTACCTGACCGTGCACGGCAACCTGGCCTACGGCTACCGCGCCCGCATGCACCGGCGCGACGCCAACGTGGAGGCGCACGCGACCGCGGTCCGGTGCGGGCTGGGCGAGGTGCTGGACCGCTACCCGCACGAGATCACCCCCGGCCGGCGGCGGCTGGCCGGGGTGGTGCGGGCGCTGTCCGGCCGGCCGGAGGCGATCGTGCTGGAGGACGCGGCCCGGCTGCCCACCTGGGCCAGCCTGCTGGACCTGGCCCGCGTCGGCGAGCACCTGCCCGACCTGCTGTCGGCCGCGGTGCTGCTGATCGCCCCGGACCACGCCCGGGCCGCCGGCTTCATGCCACTGACCGACGTCCCGGCGGCCCGCCGGTGAACGCCTTCCCGCGCCGCCGGCTGCTCGCGGGCGCCGCCGGCATCGCGGCCGGCGCCGCCACGGCCGGGTGCGGCGCGGGCGGCCTGCTGGGCACCCGGCGGCAGGTACGGGTCGCGGTGAGCTGGAGCGCGGCGGAGTTGCAGGCGTTCAACGCGGTCCTGCACGGCCTCGGCCCGCTGCCGTACCACGTGCGGGTGCTGCCCCTGGGCGACGACATCGCGGCCGCGCTCGGCCCGGCCAGCTCGCCGCGGCCGGATGTGGTGATGATGCCGCAGCCCGGCACGGTGCTGGCCAACGCCGACCGGCTGGCCCCGCTGCCGGCGAGCATCACCGAGTGGCCGTACGCGCCGGTGTGGGAGGTGCTGCGGCGCGGGCGGGCCCGGCCGATCGGGGTGCCGTTCAAGATGGCGCACGAGTCCACGGTCTGGTACCGCAGGTCGGTCCTGGACCGGCTGGGCCTGGCCGCACCGCAGACCTGGGCGCAGTGGCGCAACGTCAACGCCGAACTGGTGCGCGCCGGGGTGCCCCCGCTGGCGGTGGCCGCGGCCGACGGCTGGATGCTCACCCAGAACTTCGACAACGTCCTGCTGCGGGCCGCGCCCGGGGCGCACCAGCGGCTGGTCGGCGGCACGCTGTCCTGGAGCGATGAGGGGGTGCAGCGCGCGTTCCGGCTGCTCGGCCGGATGTGGGCGGCGCCGGGCGCGCTGGCCGGCGGGGTCAACGGCTCGCTGGTGCAGCAGTTCCCGGACGCGGTGGTGGAGGTGTTCGGGCACCGCCGGGCCGCGATGGTGGTGGCGCCGGACTTCGCCGAGGGGGTGATCCGGCGGTTCGCCGCCGACCCCGAGGACGTGGCCACCTTCGACTTCCCCACCCTGGCGGGCGGCGACGGGGAGGAGTCGGTGCCGCCGCCGCAGCAGCCGGAGCCGCTGGTGGTCGGCGGCGACATCGCCGTGCTGACCGCGCCGGCCAGCGAGCACGCCGAGGACCTGGTCCGCCGGCTGGCCGAGCCGGGCGCCTCGCTGCCCTGGATCCGCGACTACGGCGGGTTCCTGGCCCCGGACTGGAACACCGACCCGCTGGTCTACTCCCCCGCGCTGCGCCGGCTGGCCGAGCGGATCGGCGAGCGCGGCCGCGAGCTGGTCTTCGACCTGTCCGACGACCTGGGCGCGCTGGGCGGCCGGGAGGGGCTGTGGCGGGTCCTCCAGGACTTCCTGGTACGGGTCGCGCGCGGCGGGCCGCAGGAGGTGCCGGACGCGGCGCGGGACGCCGCGGGGGCGATGGCCGGCCTGGCCGGGCAGGGGAGGTGAGCCGGGCGTGCCGCTGGAGGTGAACGGGCTGCGGCTGGAGGTGGTCGGCCGCGAGATGACCGGGCGCCCGGTGCCGGGGCGGCCACGCCGGCCAGCCGGCCAGTACGCGTACGCGGTGTTCCCGCTGGCCCTGCTGGCGGTGATCGTGGTGCCGGTGGTGCGGACGGTCCGGGCGGCCTTCCGGACCGGCGACGGGTACGGGCTCGGCAACTTCCACGTGCTCGCCGACAGCAGCGCGCTGCGGGCGGCCCTGCACACCGCGGCCTGGGTCGCGGTGGCGCTGGCGCTGGTGGTGGCCGGCTTCGGGATCGCGCTGGCCGGGCACCGCGCGCCGGTGCTGTGGAAGGTGCTGCAACCGGCGCTGACGATCCCGTTCGCGGTCTCGGCCATGGTGGCCGGCGCCGCGTTCCGGATCATCTTCGACCCCAGCCGGGAACGCGGCGCGGCCACCGCGATCACCACCGGGCTGTTCGGGTCCAGCCCGGTCTGGCTCGGCCCGGGGCTGGTCTGGGTGGTGCTGGTCTCGGCGTTCGTGTGGGGCTGGCTCGGGTACGTGGTGTCGCTGTTCCGCGCCGGGCTGGAGGCGATCCCGGACGACCTGGGCCGGACCGTACGCGCCGAGGGGTTGACCGGCTGGCGGCGGCTGCGCGCGCTGGAGCTGCCGATCCTGCGGCCGACGTACCGGATCATCGAGCTGACGCTGCTGGTGGCGGTGGTCCGGCTGTTCGACCTGGTGCTGATCGTGGCGCCCGGCCCGATGCAGGCCGACGCCGACGTGCTGGCGCTGCACTGGTGGCGCAGCAGCAACTCCACCGAGGACCCGGGGCGTACCGACGCGCTGGCGCTGACGCTGTTCGTGGTGGTGGCGGGGCTGGCGGTGTGGCGGATGCGCGGGCTGCGCAGCCCGTGGGTGCTGCCGGAGCCGGTGGCGGCGGCCCCGCCGGTGCCGCCGGCCCGGCCGCGGCGCGCGGTGTGGCTGGCGGTGGGCATCCCGGTCGGGGTGCTGTGGGCGTTCCCGGTGCTGGTCCTGGTGCTGACCGCGCTGCACTCGCCGGCCGCCGCGGGCCTGAACGGCTGGTGGTCGCCGCACGGGTTCGGGTTCGACTCCTTCGGCGCGGCGGCCACCGCCGGGCTGTGGCGCGCGCTGGCCGCCAACGTGGTGATCGCCGGGGTGGCCACCAGCCTGGTGCTGATCGCCTCGGTGCCGGCGGCGTACCTGCTGGCCTGGGGCGGGCTGCCGCGCCGGGTGGTCCGCGCGGTCGTGCTGGTCCTGGTCGTGCTGGCGGTCACCCCGGTGCAGATGTACGCCGCGCCGCTGCGCGATGTGACCTGGCTGGCCGGCACCCCGGCCGGGCTCGGGGTGGTGCACGCCGCGGCCGGCGTGCCGTTCGCGGTGCTGCTGCTGCGCGCCGCCTTCGCCGCGGCGCCGCCGAGCCTGGTGGCCGAGTCGCTGCGCGGGCCGCTGCGGCAGAGCGCGGTGCTGAACGAGGTACGCCAGGGCTACCGGCCGGCGCTGGTCGCGGTCGCGGTGATCGAGCTGGTCCTGGTGTGGAACGACTTCATCGTCGGGTTCCTGCTCGGCGGGCCGGGCGCCACTCCGCTGTCGCTGGTGCTGTGGGGCGAGGCGCGCCAGTTCGCCACCTCGGCCGGTACGGTCGCCGCGGCGGCCGTGGTCTCCTCCGTACTGCCGGTGGTGGTGCTGCTGGCCCGCTGGCCGACCGTGGTCCGCGGCCTGACGATCGGTACCCGGGGGTGAGCGGCGTGCGGCAGTGGGTCCGGCACTTCCGGCTGGACCTGGCCGTGGTCGCCTCCCTCGCCCTGGCCGTGGCCGGCAACTCGGTCAGCAACTGGCTGCTGAACGGCTGGCTCGGCACGGTGCTCGGCATCGGGGCGTTCCTGGTCTGGATGGTGATCCGGCTGTGGCTGTTCCGGCAGCGGCCCGGCGAGGAGGCCGAGGCGGCGGCGCAACCGCCGGCGCTGGAGCCGGTGCCCGCCTCGCTGGGCGCCGACGCCGAGCAGGCCGAGCGCTGGCAGGTCGGGCTCGGCCTGGAGGCCAGCGGGATGGCCGCGGCCGAGTGGTTCGAGACCGAGGAGCCGCGGCTGCGCAGGCTGGTCACCAAGCACGCGGACAACCCGGCCGCGGCCGACGCGCTGGCGCTGATCTGCGACGCCCTGGACACCTGGTACGTACGCCAGCGCCGGCCGGCCGACCTGCTGCACCTGGCCGAGCGGCTGGCCGCGGTCGCCCACCACGCGAGCCGGCGCGACCTGAAGGAGCTGGCCGCCGCGCGCGCCGCCACCGCGTACCGGATGCTCGGCGAGCTGGACTCGGCCACCCGCGAGCTGGGCCGCTCGGCGGAGCTGGCCGCCCGCGGGCGTACCGCCGCCGCGGTGCGGGCCCGGCGCGAGGTGGAGTGGGCGTTGTCGAACCTGAGCCGGGCCGATGCCAGCAGCCCGGGCGCCGACCGGGCCGAACACCTCACCAGCGCGCAGGACCGGCTGGCCGACGCCGCGGCCGCGCTGCCCCGGGCCGACCTGGCCGGCGACACCGCGATCCACCTGAACCTGGGCCTGGTGGCGCTGTACCGGGCCGAGACCGGCACCGCCCTGGACCACCTGCGGCTGGCCGCGGCCCGGGCGCTGACCGCCCGGGACGTCGGCACCCAGGCGCACGCGCACGAGCTGGCCGGCGTGGTCGCCTGGTCCCAGGACCACCACCGCGAGGCGGCCGCGTGGTGGCAGCGCGCTGAGCACCTGTACGCCGAGGTGGCCGAGCACGAGTCGCGGGCTCGGTGCCTGCAGCACCTGGGCTCGGCCGCGCTGCGCAGCCCGACCATCGCCGCCCAGCTGCGCCGCCCGGGCGAGCGCGCCGAGGCCGTACCGCTGCGGCTGCTGGAGGCCAGCGCCGGCCTGCGCGCCGGCACCCGCGACCACCCGCTGCTCCAGTACTACCTGGAGGAGGCCGGCACCGCCTCCCCCACCCCGGCCGCGCCGACCCCGGCACCGGGCGCCGCCAGCCCCCTCCGCGAGGCCTGGCGGCGCCTGCTCCGCTGGTTGTCCGGCCGCTAGCGCTGGCTGGCGTTGTGCTTGTCGACCAGCGCCCGTACGTGCGCCTTCTCCGCGTCGCTCAGCCACTCGAAGGAGTCCTCCTGCTGGTTGAGCTGGTACCGCCCGTTGGGTGACTTCCGCAGGCACAGCACCAGCAGCCCGGTGCGGTCCAGCGCGTCGGCGTCGGCGCACGGCAGCAGCAGGGACGGCTCGGGCAGGCTCGGGCGTACGGAGGAGGCGAGCAGGTCGTCGGCGTTCGGCGGCCCGGCGAACCAGTTGCCCTCCGGGTCGACGCACACGTCGACGGTCACCGGGTGGCCCTTGAAGGTCGCGTTGCCGGTGAAGGCGAAGCAGTAGGTGATCTTGTCGATCCGCCCGGTGAAGCGCATCGACAGCCAGTCGATGATCAGCGCGGAGGTGTCGCAGGGCAGGCTGGCGGCCAGGGCCAGCGCCTCGCGCGCGACCACCTCCAGCTGCGAGACGACCACGCCGTTGGCGTTCATCAGGTAGCCCTGGCCGTCGATGAGCAGGCAGAAGCAGCCGTTGGAGAAGCCGAGGTACTGGAAGCCGCCCGGCTTGACGGTGGTACCGGTACGCGACTGCCAGGACAGCCGCACCGCGGTCGCGATCGAGTCCGCGCCAGCGACCGGTGCCGCGGGCGCCTTGGTGGCCTCGCTGGCGTCGCCGAGGAAGGTGAACGGGGCCAGCGCCGCGCTGGCGAAGCCCAGACCCGGGCCGAGCAGGGCGGGCCCGACCTCGGCGACGCTGGTGGCGGCGCTGCCGACCGAGCTCAACTCGCCGACGACGGTGGCGGCGGTGGAGCCCTGCCCGGTGCGCGCGGCGGCGGTGTCGGCGAGGCTGGCCCGGCCGGCGAGGTCGGCCACCGTGACCGGGTTCTTCAGCGCCGTGCTGATCGCCTTGGACCTGGCCACCCGCTCCTGGCCGTAGGTGGCGAGGGCGGCGACCAGGCCGATCGCCGCGCCGCCGAGCGGCCCGAGGACCAGGGTGCCGACGGCCGAGGCGACCGTGGTGCCGGTGTAGGCGACCGCCTTGGCGGCCACGATCGCGTCCTGGGCCGAGCGCAGCTGGTTGCCGAAGTCCTCGGTCGCGACCGTCTTCGCCCGCTCCAGCGCCCACTGGTAGCACGCCTCGCTGCCGGCCAGCACCGCGTTCTGTAACGCACCCAGGGCGGTGGCCAGGTCGCCCATCCGGATGTCGTTGGCCGCCAGCGAGCGCGGGGTGACCGCGGCCAGGTTGCTGGCGGAGCGGTACACGAACCGCTCGCACGACATCCGTACCGCCAGGTAGCGGCCGTACGCCGTGCTGATCAGCAGGGCGTGCCTGCCGCTGGCCGGCCAGGCGGCGCAGGCGCCGAAGGTCTGCAGCAGCAGCGGTACGCCGGCCTGCGCCTCCCAGGCGTGCACCTGGTTGAGGTACATCAGGTGCGCGGCGAGCCGGGCCGGCGGGGTGAGCTTCGGTGGGGTGGGCTGCATCGTGTGCTCCTTGTGCGTGGTGAGTGGATTGAGGCTTAGCGTCACATGATCAACACGCATAGTGAGCAAATACGCCCCTGGCGGACATCCGGCCTGTCCGGGCGGGCACATTAGGGTGGCGGGCGTGGACGTGGTGGAGCTGGCGCACCTGCGGCGGGCGCGGGACCTGATGGACCGCGAGTACGCGCGCCCGCTGGACGTGCCGGCGCTGGCGCGGGCGGCGCTGATGTCGCCCTCGCACTTCGCCCGGCAGTTCCGCGCGGCATACGGGGAGACGCCGTACAGCTACCTGATGACCCGGCGGATCGAGCGGGCCAAGGCGCTGCTGCGGCGCGGCGACCTGAGCGTGACCGAGGTGTGCATGGCGGTCGGCTGCACCTCGCTCGGCTCGTTCAGCAGCCGGTTCAGCGACCTGGTCGGCATCTCCCCGAGCGCGTACCGGGCGCTGGACCACTCCGCCGTCGCGCTCGTGCCGGGCTGCATCGTGGCGGCGTGGAGCCGACCGAGCAGGAACGGAGAAGCCACGGCCGCGCGCCGGACACTAGCGTCGCCGGCATGAATCTCACCGTGTCACACACCTTCATCCAGGTCCTCGACCAGGACGAGGCGCTCGGCTTCTACCGCGACATCCTCGGCCTGGAGGTGCGCGCCGACGCGCCGATCGAGGACCTGCGCTGGCTCACCGTCGGCCCGAAGGACCAGCCGGACGTGCAGATCGGCCTGCTCCCGCCGGAGATGGGCCGCAGCGCCGCGGACGCCGCGGTGCTGCGCGAACTGATCGCCAAGGGCGCGGTCGCACCGGTCATCTTCGCCACCGACGACGTCGACAAGCTGTTCGAGTCCGTCCGCGCGGCCGGCGCCGAGGTGCTGCAGGAGCCGGTCAACCAGTTCTACGGCGTACGCGACTGCGCCTTCCGCGACCCCTCCGGCAACCACATCCGGTTCTCCCAGGAGCTGCCGCCGACGACGTAACGTCTGGGTCGGAGGTGGTCGCATTGCCGTTCCAGGGCTTTGACCTACCCGACGACCTGCGCTTACTCGCCGACACCGTGGCCGAGTTCGTCCGGGCCGAGATCTGGCCGGTGGAGGCCGGGCTGCCGGGCGAGGCACGCGACATCCCGCCGGCCGAGCGCGCCGAACTGCAACGCAGGGCGCGCTCGGCCGGTTTCTGGTGCCTGGAGGCGCCGAAGGAGTACGGCGGCGGCGGGCTGTCGGTCTTCGAGGGCGTGGTGCTCACCGAGCAGATGGCCAAGCACCGCTACAGCTTCCCGCACCCGGGCGCCGGGGTCTTCGGCAACGAGCCGCCGAACGTCCTGTACGGCGCCGGCCCCTACCTCACCCAGCGGTACGTGCTGCCCACCATCGAGCACGCCTGGCCGGCGTTCACCGCGATCAGCGAGCCGACCGGCGGCTCGGACCCGGCCCGGGCGATCCGCAGCACCGCGGTCCGCGACGGCGACACGTACCGCATCAACGGGCACAAGATGTGGACCACCAACGCCGACCAGGCCCGGTACGGCATCGTGTACGCCCGCACCGACCGCGACGCCGGGCGCGGCGGCATCAGCGCCTTCGTCGTCGACGCCGGGACGCCCGGCATGGCCGTGACGCCGATCCCGGTGCTGCGCGACCACTGGACCACCGAGGTGGTGTTCACCGACTGCGTGGTGCCGGCCGAGCACCGGGTCGGCGCGGAGGGCGACGGCTTCGCGCTGGCCCAGCACTGGCTGGTCCGCGGCCGGCTGCGGTACGCCGCGCAGGCCATCGGCGTGGCCGAGGAGGCGATCCGGATCGGCACCGAGTGGGCCCGCTCGCGGGAGACCTTCGGGGCGCTGCTGGCCACCCGGCAGGCGGTGCAGTTCGCGCTGGCCGACGCCCGGGTGCGTATCAACGCCGCCCGGCACCTCACCTGGGAGGCCGCCTGGGCCGCCGACCAGGGCCGGGACGCCCGTACGCTCGCCTCGATCGCCAAGCTGTACGGCACCGAGGCCGGCTTCGAGGTGGTGGACGCGATGATGCAGGTGCTGGGCGGCATGGGCATGACCCGGGACCTGCCGCTGGAGCACTGGTTCCGCGGCCTGCGGGTGGCCCGGGTGGTGGAGGGGCCGAGCGAGATCCACCGCTACCTGATCGCCCGCGACATCCTCGGCGCCGCGGCGACCGGCAGGGCGGCCACCGGCCAGCGCTGATCAGCCGGTGCCGGGGCCGATCCCCCAGACCTCGCGGTAGGCCGCCCGGAAGTCCACCGCCGGCACGTACGGGCCGGTGGGCGGGACGTTGTGGTTGAGGTCGGCCAGCGTCCAGCCGATGCCGGAGTCCACCGGCTCCTTGCCCAGGAACTTGCTGTTCAGGCTGTCCACGGCGGCCCAGCCGACCCATTCGGAGGAGATGATGTTGACCGCGTCCAGGCCCTGCCTGGTGCGGATCAGGTTCAGCTCGGGCTCGAACCCCTCGCCGCCGACCACGAACAGGTCGTCGGAGCGGCCGGACTTCATCACCGCGTCGATGATGCCGCCCAGCGCCGCGGAGGTGTAGGGGATCTTCACCGCGTTCGCCTCGGGGTGGTTCTTCAGCGCGGCCGCCGCCTTGGCGTACAGCTGCGGTCCCAGCTCGTTGCTGTGGAAGTCGACCTCCGCCACCAGCTTGCAGTCGTCACATTTGGCCAGTTCGTCCTTGAATCCGCGCGCGGTGTACTGCAGTACCGACAGCAACGGGTCGTTGAAGAAGATGACCCGGGCGTGCCCGCCGGTGTGCGCGATGACGGCGTCGGCCTGGTCGGCCCCGTAGTCGAGGGTGAACGTACCAATGTCCTTCGCGTCCGGGCCGTAGTTCACATATGAGCTGAACAGCGGCTTTCCGAGCCCGCCGAACAGCCCGTCATTGCAGTCGAATGCGTAGATCGGAATGACCGGTATGCCCTTTTGCTTCGCCTGCAGCAACTGCGGGGCGATCAGCGGGCAGTCGATGGCGTCGACGATGATGCCGTCCACCCCGGAGTTCAGCGCCTGCTGCATCAGCACCGGCGCGCGCCGCGGGTCCAGTTGCGAGTCGAGCACGGCCGCCTGCCAGCCGAGGGCCTGGGCCGCCTCCAGCGCCGCGTTGCTGGGCGTACGGGAGCTGATGCTGATCTGGCCCAGCGACAGGATGGCCACCTTCTTGCCCCGGGTGGCCGGCCGTGGCGTGGGATCCGGCTTGCGGTTGGTCCCGCGGTAGTCGTTGTCCACCCTGGCCTGCGCCACGGCCAGGTAGTCGCTGTCGTCGGTGACGCGCACCTTGCGGCTGCCCTGCGCGGTGGCACCGCACCCGGCGACGGCCACGGCCAGCAGGGTGGACAGCGCGACCGATGCGGTACGCCGCGGGATTGCCATCGACTCTCCTAGCGCACGGAACAGGGGCAGCGGCGGAGGCCACCTCGCCGCGGGAGACAGCGCCGTGCCGCCCTTTCTACCTCGCCCCGCGCGAGCGGAGCGAGAGAATCTCACATCCTGTGTCGCATTCCCTCCGTTACATATCGGAAAAATACCGACCTATCCGTACGAGAATGCGAATCGGCTTACGGTGTTTCCGGGATTGGCAGGCCCGTGGAATCAATTGCCCGCCCGAGTGGCTGACAACAGAAGGTGACGATTACCTCGCTGTGGGTGTTCAATGATCTCCGGGGGTTTGGGGGAACCCGGAGCGGGGCGTGCGCATGAGGAGGATCGCTAGTCTGCGGGGGCGCTTGTGGCTGGCCGCGGTGTTCACTCTTGTCGCGGCGGTCGTCGCGTCGGTCATCGCCCTGGCGGCCACCGCCCGGGCGCGTACCGCGGGGCGGGAGCTGTCCGGAAACCTGGTGCCCGCGGCGGCCCTCAGCGGCGTACTCCAGGAGCACTACCTGTCCGAACAGGTGTCCCTGCGCGAGTACGTCATCAACGGCACCGGGGCGGCCCTGACGCAGTTCCGGGTGGCCAACGCCGAGGTACCCGGGCTGGAGCAGCAGATCGCCGCGCTGGTCGCCGGCTACCGGCTGCTGCCCGAGCAGCTGGAGGCCGCGTACGCCTCGCACCTGCGCTGGCTGACCAACATCGCCGCGCCGGAGCTGGCCGCCATCGACGCCGGCCGCACCGCCGCGGCCCGCGAGATCCAGAACTCCGGCGTCAGCCGGCCGTACGTGCTGGACCTGCGCGCCAAGATGTCCCGGCTGCAGGGCCAGATCACCACCACCCAGGCGGGCATCACCGCCGACCTGGGCGCCGCGCAGAACCGGCTGGGCATCACCCTGATCTCCATCAGCGTGCTGATGGTGGGCGCCATCATGGGCGCGCTGGTGATCGCCAAGCGCTGGCTGCTGCGCCCGACCGACGAGCTGCGCGCCGCGGCCGACGCGGTGGCCGGCGGGGCGCACGAGACGCCGGTGCCGCACGGCGGGCCGGAGGAGCTGGCCCACCTGGGCCGCAGCGTCGGGCAGATGCGCGACACGCTGGTCGAACTGCTGGCCGAGCGCGAGGCGGCCGAGCGGCGGCACCTCGGGCTGCTGGAGGCCTCCCCCGACGCCACTCTCCAGGTCGCCCCCGACGGGCGCATCCTGTGGGTGAACCGCCGGGCCACCGAGATGTTCGGGTACCCCGACCAGGAGCTGGTCGGCCGCGACGTGGAGTCGCTGGTCCCGGCCGCCGCCCACCCCGGCTGGTTCGCCGACCCGGGCAGCGCCGAGGGGGGCGGCACCGACCTGAAGCTGGTCGCCCTGCGGAGCGGCGGCGTGGAGTTCCCGGTGGAGATCAGCCTGTCGTCGTACCCCACCGAGCAGGGCACGGTGGCACTGGCCTCGGTGCGTGACGTCTCCGACCGGCTGGCCGCGGAGGCCGAGCGGACCCGGCTGCGGGAGGAGGCCGAGCGGGAGCGGTACGAGCGGCGGCTGGCCCAGTCGCAGCGGCTGGAGAGCCTCGGCCAGCTCGTCGGCGGCGTCGCGCACGACTTCAACAACCTGCTGAACGTGATCCTCGGCTACACCGGGTTCGTGACCGAGCGGATCGCCCAGGCCGCGGAGTCCGACGAGGACTGGGCCACGACCGCGGGCGACATGCGGCAGATCAACGAGGCCGCCGAGCGCGCCGCCCGGCTCACCCACCAACTGCTCGCCTTCGGCCGGCGCGAGGTCATCCAGCCGCGGGTGCTCAACGTGAACGAGATCGTGCACGGGCTGGAACAGCTGCTGCGCCGCACCCTCGGCGAGCACATCGACCTGGTCTGCACGCTCAACCCGCAGCTGTGGCCGATCAAGGCCGACCCAGGACACCTGGAGCAGGTGCTGGTCAACCTGGCCGTCAACGCCCGCGACGCCATGCCGGCCGGCGGCAAGCTCACCATCGACACCGACAACGCCGAGGTCGACGAGGTGTACGCCGCGGACCGGCCGGGCCTGGCACCGGGCCGGTACGCCCGGCTGCGGGTCTCCGACTCCGGCGTCGGCATGAGCCGGGACGTGCTGGCCCGCGTCTTCGAGCCGTTCTTCACCACCAAGCCGAAGGGCCAGGGGACCGGCCTGGGGCTGGCCACCGTGTACGGGATCGTCACCCAGGCCGGCGGCCACCCGCAGCTGTACTCCGAACCCGGGTACGGCACGACGTTCACCGCGCTGATGCCGGTCACCGACGACACCCCGGTCGGCGGCGCCGTGCCGCACCGGCACCGGGTCGGCGGGCGCGGCGAGACCGTGGTGGTGGCCGAGGACGAGCCGAGCCTGCGCGACCTGGTCGGCCGCATCCTGACCCGGCACGGGTACGAGGTGCGCACGGTCAGCACCGTCCAGGAGGCGCTGTGGGTCGTGGGCCAGCTCGAACAGCCCGTCGACCTGCTGCTCACCGACGTGGTGATGCCCAGCATGCTCGGCAGCGAGCTGGCCTCCCGGGCGGCCTCGATCCGGCCCGGGCTGCGGGTGCTCTACATGTCCGGGTACGCCCAGGAGGTCCTGGACGCGCAGGGCACCCTCCCGGTCGGCGGCGAGCTGCTGGAGAAGCCGTTCACCGAGGACGGCCTGCTCGCCCGCGTACGCCACGTGCTGGACAGCCACCAGGACCGGGCCGGCGGCGACGCGTGAGCCGCGCCCGGGCGTGCAACCGAGCTGCACCCGGAACCGAACTCGACCGGCACCGGGAGGGGCCTGCAATACAACCAGCTCCCCAACCAACCAGACTCGGGAGATGGTCCAGATGTCCGCTACCGCGCTTGTCCTGGCCCGCGCCGAAGCCCTCGCCGTCTCCACCGCCCGGCAGACCGACTGCGTCGACCGCGCCAGCGTGGACGCGGTCATCCAGGCGACCATGCGGGTGTACGGCGGGGTGCGGGGCTGTGCCGCGGCGCTGGCGCAGGCGTTCGGGGACCACCCGGAGATCGCCGCGCCGCGGATGCGCTGGGCCCGCCAGACCGTGACCGCCCTGTACTGATTCGCTCATCTCCGGCGTGCCGGAACCGATGGGTAGTGCGGGCACCGCCGTGCCCGCGACCGCCGGTGTAGGGGTTCCATGTACCAAACCTTCCGACCGCTTCTGGACGCGCTGAAGAAGCGGGGCGCAGATCCCGCGGCCGTCGACGAGGCGGCCGCCGAGGCCGAACGCAACAACCGCTCCATCCGCGACGTGCTCATCAACGACCGGGTGGTCACCGAGGTCGAGCTGACCGAGGCCTCCGCGGACGCGTACGGCATCAACTCCATCGACCTGGTCGGCTACCCGATCGACCCGGAGGCGATGGCCAAGGTCCCGCTCAGCCTGGTGCTGCGGCACCGCGTGGTCGGCCTGGCCCTGAGCGGCCACGAGATCGTCCTCGGCGTCACCGACCCGGGCGACATCGTCGCGCTGGACGACGTCCGCGCCGCCACCGGGCTGACCGTACGGCCCGCGGTGGTCGCCCGTACCGAGGTCCGCAAGATCATCGACCGGATGCGGCGCGAGGACACCGACCTGTCCGAGATCGCCGCGAGCCTGCGCGCCGACCAGCCGGACGTCCCCGCCCTCGGCGCCGCGCAGGACGACGCGCCGATCGTCCGGTACGTGAACTCGCTGCTGGAGCAGGCCATCGCCAACCGCGCCTCCGACCTGCACCTGGAGCCGGGCGAGGGCGACATGCGGGTGCGCTACCGGGTGGACGGGGTCATGCACGAGGTGGACACCGTGCCGCGCGAGGTGCAGTCGGCGCTGATCTCCCGGCTGAAGATCATGGCCAATGTCGACATCACCGAGCGCCGGGTGCCGCAGAACGGCCGCATCTCGGTGCTGGTCAACAAGCGCCAGGTGGACCTGCGGCTGGCCACCCTGCCCACGGTGTGGGGCGAGAAGATCGTGCTGCGCGTGCTGGACACCGGCGGCATCGACCTGGACCTGCAGAAACTCGGCTTCACCGAGAAGAACTACGAGCGGTTCTCCGGCAGCTTCACCAAGCCGCACGGCATGCTGCTGGTCACCGGCCCCACCGGCTCGGGCAAGAGCACCACCCTGTACGCCACCCTGTCCAAGATCAGCAAGCCGACGGTCAACATCATCACCGTCGAGGACCCGGTGGAGTACCGGCTGGCCGGGGTGAACCAGGTGCAGGTCAACCACAAGGCCGGGCTCACCTTCGCCGCGGTGCTGCCGGCCATCCTGCGCTCGGACCCGGACGTGGTGCTGATCGGCGAGATCCGCGACCGGGTGACCGCCCAGCTCGCGGTCGAGGCGTCGCTGACCGGCCACCTGGTGCTGTCCACCCTGCACACCAACGACGCGCCGAGCGCGATCACCCGGCTGGTCGAGATGGGCATCGAGCCGTTCCTGGTCGGCTCCTCGGTGGACTGCGTGCTGGCCCAGCGGCTGGCCCGCCGGCTGTGCGACTGGTGCAAGGAGAAGTACGTACCGACCATGGCCGAGCTGTCCGGGGCGCGCTGGCCGGACAACGACCTGCTGCCCCCGACCGTGCTGTGGAAGCCGACCGGCTGCCGCTCCTGCGGCGGCACCGGCTACCGCGGCCGGATCGCGCTGCACGAGGTCATGCCGGTCAGCGAGGAGATCGAGCACCTGGCCGTACGCCGCACCTCCGCGCACGAGATCCAGAAGGTCGCCTACGCCGAGGGCATGTTCAGCCTGCGCACCGACGGCCTGGCCAAGGCGGCAGAGGGGCTGACGTCCCTTGCTGAGGTTTTGCGCGTAGCCATCTAAACCCGGGCGGTCCGCTGCCGACAGTGTTGATCAATTGGCACCACGCGGAGGAGATGGCCGGTGGAGGCAGTACAGGCGCTGGACCATGTCACAGTCCGCGACCTCACCGACGCCCAGAGCTCGCTGGACTCGATGCTGGTGACGCTGGTCCAGGCCGGCGGCTCCGACCTGCACCTGACCGTCGGCGCCCCGCCCACCATCCGGGTGCACGGCCGGCTGCACTACCTCGACGGGTACTCCGGGCTGGAGCCGGCGCACACCTCGCTGCTGCTGCGCGCGACGGTGACCGAGGAGCAGTGGGCGCGCTTCGAGCAGTACCGCGAGCTCGACTTCGCCTACAGCGTCGCCGGGGTGTCCCGGTTCCGGGTCAACCTGTACTCCCAGCGCGGCTCGTACGGCGCCGCCTTCCGCGCCATCCCGCACCACATCAAGCCGCTCGCGGAGCTGGGCGTACCCGAGTCGGTGGGCCGCTTCGCCAGCCTGCACCGCGGCCTGGTCCTGGTCACCGGGCCGACCGGGTCGGGCAAGACCACCACGCTGGCCGCCCTGCTGGACCTGGCCAACCGGACCAGGTCAGCGCACATCATGACCATCGAGGACCCAATCGAGTTCCTGCACCCGCACAAGAAGTGCCTGGTCAACCAGCGCGAGATCGGCTGGGACACCGACTCGTTCGCGGCCGCGCTCAAGCACGCGCTGCGGCAGGACCCGGACATCATCCTGGTCGGCGAGCTGCGCGACCTGGAGACCACCTCCACCGCGCTCACCGCGGCTGAGACCGGCCACCTGGTGCTGTCCACGCTGCACACCCAGAGCGCCGCGCAGACGGTGGACCGCATCGTCGACATCTTCCCGCCGCACCAGCAACAGCAGGTACGCGCGCAGCTGTCCACCGCGCTGCAGGGGGTGATCACCCAGGCGCTCGCGCCGCTGGCCGACGGCTCCGGCCGCACGATCATCACCGAGATCATGACCGCCACGCCGGCCATCCGGAACCTGATCCGGGAGGGCAAGAACCACCAGATCCCCTCGTTCATGCAGGCCGGCGGCGGCGAGGGGATGCTCAGCTTCGACCAGCACCTGGCCGAGCGCGTACGCCAGCAGTTGATCACCTTCGAGCAGGGCCTGGACCTGTGCCACGCGCCGGAGGAGTACAAGCGGCTGGCCGGCCGGAGGTGAGCTGACCATGCCCGGCACGAAGACCTTCGAGTACGAGAGCGTCGACACCACCGGCCGGCGGGACAAGGGCCGCATCGACGCCACGAACGAGGCCGCCGCCGCGCAGCTGCTGCGCCAGCAGGGCGTCGTACCGCTGTCGATCTCCGCGGCCGGCACCGGGCTGAAGACCGAGATCTCCATCCCGGGCCTGGCCAACCGGGTCTCGCTGAAGGACCTGTCGATCTTCTCCCGGCAGTTCGCGACGATGACCTCCTCCGGCATGTCGCTGCTGCGCTCGCTGGCGGTGCTGGAGGAGCAGACCTCCCGGCCGGCGCTGCGCAAGGCGATCCTGGAGACCCGGCAGGACATCGAGAGCGGCGTGTCGCTGTCGGCGGCGCTCGGCAAGCACGACCGGGTCTTCCCGGCGCTGATGGTCGCCATGATCCGGGCCGGCGAGACCGGCGGCTTCCTGGACAGCGCGCTGGAGCGGATCGCCACCACCTTCGAGAAGGACGCCACCCTCCGCGGCAAGATCAAGAGCGCGCTGACGTACCCGGTCATCGTGCTGCTGTTCAGCATCCTGCTGATCACCGGCGTGCTGCTGTTCATCGTGCCGATCTTCGAGAAGATGTTCCGCTCGCTCGGCGGCCAACTCCCGCTGCCCACCCGCATCCTGGTCACCGCGAGCCACAACCTGATCTGGATCGGCCCGCTCGTGCTGGCCGTGACCATCGGCGGCACGCTGGCCTTCCGGCACGGCCTGCGGACCAACCCGGGGCTGCGGCTGAACTTCGACCGGCTCAAGCTGCGGCTGCCGGTGTTCGGCCCGCTGTTCACCAAGATCGCGATCAGCCGCTTCGCCCGCAACCTCGGCACCCTGCTCGGCGTGGGCGTACCGGTCATGCAGGCGCTGGACGTGGTCGGCGCCACCACCGGCAACGCGGTGATCGCCGAGGCGTCCCGGGACCTGGAGACCGCCGTACGGGAGGGCCGGCCGATGTCCACCGGCCTGGCCCGCCACCCGGTGTTCCCGCGGATGGTGACCCAGATGGTCGAGGTCGGCGAGGAGAGCGGCCAGATCAGTCAGATGCTGGACAAGATTGCCGACTTCTACGACCGCGAGGTGGACGCCTCCGCCGAGTCGCTGACGGCATCCCTGGAGCCGATCATGGTGCTCCTGATGGGTGCCGTGGTCGGCGGCATGGTCGTCTGCCTCTACCTGCCGATGTTCACGATCTACCAGCACATCCAGGGCGCGACGTGACCGCCCCGGCTGCCTCCCCTGCTGTCCCCAACCCATCCAGTGAAAGGTGCACCATGCAGGCAAAGCTCCGGAGGATGCGGGAGGAGCGCGCCGACGGCGAGCGCGGCTTCACCCTCATCGAACTGCTCGTGGTCGTGGTGATCATCGGCGTCCTGGTCGCCATCGCCCTCCCGGTCTACCTGAACTACCGCAAGGGCGCCGAGAACAGGTCCGCGCAGTCCGACGTGCGCAACGCGGTCTCCGCGGTCGAGGCGTGCTACGGGGACAACGGCAACGTCTACCCGGCCAGCGCGGCCGCGTCCACCACCGCGGTCTCGCTGGCCTGCGGCACGGGCAACACCCAGACGCTGAACGTGTCCACCGGCAACACCATCACCTACACCAACACCACCGTGGCCGGCTCGCCGGGCAGCTACACGATCGCGGTGAAGAACTCCGACACCAACAACACCTTCACCTACACCAGCACCACCGGCCAGATCGTCAAGAGCTGACCGTACGGCGCCCGGCGGGGGCGGGGTTCCCGCCGGGCGCCGCCGTACATCGCAGCGGTGCACACCAGGGAGGTGGTGGGAGATGTCGGCGCTGGTCGTGCTCGCGGCCGTGCTGGGCCTGGCCGTCGGCTCGTTCCTCACCGTGGTGATCCACCGGGTCCCGCGCGGGGAGTCGCTGCTGCGGCCCGGCTCGCACTGCCCGCACTGCCAGGCCCCGGTACGCGCGCGGCACAACGTCCCGGTGCTCGGCTGGCTGCTGCTGCGCGGCCGGTGCGCCGGCTGCCAGGCCCCGATCAGCCCCCGGTACGTCCTGGTCGAGGCGGGCACCGCGGCCGTCTTCGCGCTGCTGGCCGCTCACTTCGGCGCCAGCCCCGTCCTGCCCGCCTACCTCTACCTGGCCGCGGTCGGCATCGCGCTGGCCGCCATCGACGTGGACACCCGGCGGCTGCCGAACCGCATCGTGCTGCCCTCCTACCTGGTCGGCGCCGCCCTGCTGGCCCCCGCCGCGCTGACCGACCCGCGCAGCGCCGCCCGGGCCCTGCTGGCCATGGCCGCGCTGTGGGGCCTGTACTTCGCGATCCGCTTCGCCCACCCGGCCGGCATGGGGTACGGCGATGTGAAGCTCGCCGGGATGCTCGGCCTCTACCTCGGCGCGCTGGGCTGGGGCGAGGTGCTGGTCGGCGCCTTCGCCGGCTTCGTGCTCGGCGCGCTGGCCGGCGCCGTCCTGCTGGCCGCCCGCGGCGCCACCGGCCGCACGGCGATCCCGTTCGGGCCGTACATGCTCGCCGGTGCCCTGCTGGCGCCGTTCATCGCCGCGCCGGTCTGCACCTGGTACGGCTCGCTGCTGACCCCGGTCGGCTGAGGAACTCGAGGAGCACCATGGCTGGCGCATCCCTGGTCGGGGTGGACATCGGCTCGATGTCGATCCGCGCCGTGGAGACCGTGCGCGGCAAGGAGGGCCCGATCGCGACCTGCTCGGGGCACGTGGGCCTGCCGCCGGGCACCGTGCAGGGCGGGGTCGTCCAGGACGACAAGTCGGTGACCGCGGCGCTGAAGCACCTGTGGTCGACGGCCAAGTTCCGCGGCCGCCAGGTGGCGGTGGGCGTGGCCAACCCGCAGGTGGTCGTGCGGGAGATGACGCTGCCGAACCTGCCGGACAAGGAGATGCGCAAGGCGCTGCCGTTCCAGGTGCGCGAGGTGCTGCCGCTGCCGGTGGAGGAGTCGGTGCTGGACTTCCTGCCGCTGGAGGACCCGGGCCGCAACGAGACCGTCACCGGCCTGCTGGTCGCCGCACCGAAGGAGGCGGTGCTGGTCGCGGTGCGCGCCATCGAGCGGGCCGGCCTGCACGTCAGCCGCGTCGACCTGGCCTCCTTCGCGCTGCTGCGCGCGGTCTCGCGGGTGGACGGCCAGCCGGAGGCGATCGTGGACATCGGGGTGGAGTCGACCACGGTCGTGGTGCACGTGGACGGCCGCCCGCTGATCGTCCGGTTCGTCTCCCGCGGCGGCGGCGATGTCACCAGCATGATCGCGGCCAGGCTGGACATCCCGCTGGAGCAGGCCGAGGCGCTGAAGTGCCGGATCGGGCTGCAGCGCGAGGCCGACCCGCACGCCGCCGAGGCGGTCCGGGACGCGGTCCAGCCGCTGGTCTCGGAGATCCGCAGCTCCTTCGCCTACCTGAGCAACGCCACCCGGCCCACCCGGGTACGCCGGCTCGCCCTGTGCGGCGGCGGCTCGCTGCTGCCTGGCCTGGCCGACGAACTGCACGAGGAACTGGGCGTCGAGGTCTCGCTGGTCGATCCGGCCGGCCGGCTGCGCGGGGCGCGGCGGGACGCCTCGGGAAGCCTCGAGGAGTTCCGCGCATCCGCGGCCGTCTCGGTCGGCCTGACCCTGGGAGCAGCCTGATGACCAGCACCCTCACCCCGCCGGACGCCTCGGGCACCGAGCGGGGACCGCGGCTGCCGGTCATGGTGGCCGACCTGCTGCCCGACGACATCGTCCAGGCCAGGCGGGCCAGGCAGGTACGCCGCGCGGTGCTCGCCGTGCTCGCGGCGTTCACCGTCGGGCTCATCGCCTGGGGCGGGCTGGTGATCTACCAGACCTCGCACGCGCGCGGTGACCTGGCCGAGGTGCAGGAGGACGCGGACCTGGTCCGGGCCAAGCAGAACGACTACTCCGAGGTGGTGACCGTACGGGGGCAGTCGGCGCAGATCACCGCCAAGCTGACCGCGCTGCTGGCCAAGGACCTCCAGTACGCCGGGCTGCTGTCGGCGGTCCGGCAGCTCGCCCCGCACGGCATCCAGCTCACCAACATCAACGGCACGCTGCCGGACGGGGCGAAGGCCGCCACGACCGGTACCGCGGTCGAGCTGCCGAACACCACCGGCGAGCGGCGGGTCGGCACGCTGACCGTGGGCGGCATCGGGGCCAGCAAGGCGCTGATCGCCAGCTACGTGGACTCGCTGGCCCGGCTGGCGGGGCTGGGCAACCCGGTGGTGACCGCGGTGAACCTGACCGAGGGCAGCCTGCGCTTCGTGGTGCAGCTGGACATCACCGAGTCGATGCTCGGCGGCCGGTACACCACGACGGGCGGTGACCACTGATGCGCCTGGGCAAGGACCGGCTGTGGCTGGTCGGCGGGCTGCTGGCCGCCGCGGTGCTGTTCGCGGCCGGCTGGTTCTTCGTGATCAGCCCGCAGCGCTCGCAGGCCCAGTCGCTGCGCGAGCAGGCCGCGACCGCGCAGCTCAACCTGGCCTCGCTCCGGCACCGGCTGACCGACCTGGAGCAGCAGAGTGCCAACCTGGACCAGTACCGGGCCGAGCTGGCGCGGGACCGCCGGGCGCTGCCGGCCACCCCGTCGCTGGCCGAGTTCCTGCGCGAGCTGCAGTCGGCCGGCGATTCGGCGCGGGTCACCGTCACCGGCCTGATCGTGGGCGCGCCGACCCAGACCGACGCCGCCGGCACGAAGGTCATCTCGCTGCCGGTCACCCTCACCGTCAGCGCCAGCGCCGACCGGCTGGGCCTGTTCCTGGACCAGGTGCAGCGGGTGCAGCCGCGGGCGATCCTGATCACCACCGCGAGCGCGGTGCCGGACCAGAAGAGCAGGACGCTGGACGGCCTGGTCGCGCTGACCCTCACCCTGCAGGCCTTCGTCGACCCGGCCACCAGCTGAGCGGGCGGGAGCCTTCATGCGCGGCCGGCGGGCGGGTACCGAGGACGGCTTCACCCTGATCGAGGTGATGGTCTCCATCGGCCTCATCTCGATCATGACCGCGGCGCTGACCTCGTTCTTCGTCAACGCGGGCTCCACCAACGACCAGCAGACCGGCAAGCAGACCGCGGTCCAGCTGGCCGACGACGCCACCGAGCGGGTCCGGGCCATGAAGGGGTCGGGCATCACCGAGGGCCGCGACCAGGGCACCACCGACGAGCAGTGGAACAACCCGGTGACCGGCGTCGCGCCGTACCTGTCCGGGATGCGGGAGACCTGGGACGCGCAGGCCGGCTACCCGGACGGGCGGGACGCGACGCTGCCGACGGTCGGCAGGGCCGCCGCCGTGAACGGGCTGGCGTACACCCAGTACTGGTACATCGGGATGTGCTGGCAGCCGGCCGCCGGCGGCGACTGCGCCGCGACCCAGGTCCCCGGGTACGTGCCGTTCTTCCGCGTGGTGGTCGCGGTGACCTGGCCGGAGCGGCACTGCACCGGCGGGACCTGCTCGTACGTGACCGCGACGCTGGTCAGCTCCGAGTCGACCGAGCCGATCTTCAACCCCAGCGCCGGGGCCATCGCCCCCGCGGTGGACAACCCGGGCACCCAGGTCGCCGACGTGGGCCTGGCCACCACCCAGCAGATGACCGCGAGCAACGGCGCGCCGCCGCTGACCTGGACCGCGACCGGGCTGCCCGGCGGCCTCAGCATGTCCACCACCGGGCTGATCTCCGGCACGCCCACCGCGACCGGGACGTACACGGTGACCGCGACGGTGACCGACGGCTTCGGCCTGATGGGCAGCGCCTCGTTCAGCTGGGTCGTCAACCCGCCGCCCGTCCTGACCAACCCGGGCACCCGGACCAGCCAGGGCGGCGTGGCCACCTCGGTGCCGCTGGCGGCGACCGGCGGCACCACCCCGATGACCTGGTCGGTGACCGCACCCGGCCCCTGGGGCAGCACCGGACTGCCGCCCGGCCTGTCGCTGAACGCGGCCACCGGCGTCATCTCCGGTACGCCGACCAGCGTGTCCGGCAGCCCGAAGAACGTGACCGTGACGGTGACCGACGCGCTGGGCGCCACCAGTTCGGCCACCTTCGGCTGGGTGGTGCCGGTGCTGGCGCTGACCAACCCGGGCAACCAGGTCGCCGAGACCAAGGCCGCCATCACGCTGGCGGTGAGCGCCACCGGCGGCATCCAGCCGTACACGTGGGCGGCGACCAACCTGCCGCCGGGCCTGTCCATCGCCGGCGGCAGCATCACCGGCAGGACCAACAGCACCGGCGTGTACGCGGTCACGGTCACCGTCACCGACGCGGCCGGCACCGCGCTGTCGGTCTCGTTCAGCTGGACGGTCACGCTCGGCCCGGACATCACCAGTCCGACCGCCGGCACCCGCAACGACGCGGTCGGCGCGACCATCAGCGTGAGCAGCACGGTCACCGACGGCAGCGGCGGGTACGTCTGGAGCGCGACCGGCCTGCCCGGCGGGCTCACGATCAACAGCTCCACCGGGCTGATCTCCGGCAAGATCACCACCGGCACCCGGTACTTCACCACGATCACCGTGGTCGACTCGATGGGCGGGGTGGACTCCTTCACCTTCACCTGGAACGTGAGCGCCACCGGCTCCTCGCTGCAGGTCACCTACCCCAACGGCGACTTCTCCGGCAGCGCCGGCAGCCCGGTGTCGTTCAGCGCCACCGCGGCCGGCGGCAGCGGCTTCACCTGGACCGCCAGCGGGCTGCCGCCGGGGATCGCGCTGAGCAGCGGCGGCGCGTTCTCCGGCACGCCCAACACCGTCGGCGCCTACACCGTGACGCTGGTGGTGAAGAACTCCGCCGCGGCCACGGCGACGTTCATGTTCGTCTGGACGATCAAGTGAGGCGGCTGGTGACCGCGGCCCGGCGGCGGTTGCGGGAGGGGCCCGGCGGCGCGGAGGCCGGCATCTCGCTGGTCGAGGTGGCCACCGCGATGGTGCTGATGTCGATCTTCATGGGGATGTTCTTCGGCACCATCACCCAGGTGTTCCGCTCGGTCTACCGCACGCAGAGCACCAGCCTGGCCCAGTCCCAGGTCAACCTCGCCTTCCTGCGGCTGGACCGGCAGATCCGGTACGCCGCCGGGATCAGCAAAGAGGGAACGATGGACGGCAGCACCGACCCGGTCGTGGAGTACCTGACCACCACCGGCGGCACCGCCACCTGCACGCAGCTGCGGCTGAACCTGACCACCAGCCAGTTGCAGGTCCGGACCTGGACGCAGGGCGCCAGCCCGCTGGCGCCGACCGCGTGGATACCGCTGGCCAGCCAGGTCGGCGCCACCACGCCGTTCACGTTCATCGCCGCCGACGCCACGCTCAACTTCCAGCAACTGGAGGTGCGGTTGACCGCCACCGACGGGACCAGCGAGAGCAACCGGGCCGCCCGTACCACCGACGTGACGTTCACCGCGCTGAACACCTCCCTGGCCACCACCAGCACCGCCGTGTGCGGCGAAGGCCGGTCGGTCCCGTGAGGCGGCGGCCGGTACGGGGCGAGGACAGCGGCGTACTCACCCTGGCCATCCTGCTCATCGTGGTCGGCATGATGACCAGCGCGCTGATGCTGCCGACCGTGCTGCGCCAGGTCAGCGACACCCGGGTGAACGTGCAGCGGGTGCACGCCCTGCACGCGGCGCAGGCCGGCTTGGACGTGGCGATCGGGCACATCCGGCTGGCCAACGACGGCAACGGCAACGGCGTGCTGGCGCAGCTGCCGTGCGGCCCGTTCACCGGCGCGGTCAGCGCCGCCGGCACCGAGCGCTACCTGGTGTACGTGGACTACTTCGGCACCGACCCGGCCGGCAGGTCCGACGCCTGGATCGCGGCGAACAGGATCACCTGCATCTCCGGCGGCGGCACCACGGTCACCCCGGCCTTCGCGCTGCTGCGCGCGCAGGGCACCGACACCGCGACCGGCTCGTTCGGCACGGTCTCCACCCGGCAGCTGGCCGGGACCTACACCTTCCAGACCACCAACCAGAACGTGGTCGGCGGCCTGATCCACGTCTACAAGACCGCGACCAGTACGGACCTGTGCATGGACGCGGGCGCCACCTCCCCCGCCGCCGGCACGAACGTCCAGATGCAGCCGTGTACGGCCGGCAGCAGCAAGCAGAAGTTCGCCTACAACCAGAACCTGACCCTGGTGCTGGTGGCCTCGAAGACCACCACCCTGCCGCTGGGCATGTGCCTGGACGCCGGTACGCCGCACGCGGTCGGCAACCTGGTTCAGTTCCAGCCGTGCACGGCCACCACCATCGCGCAGCAGCAGTGGAGCATCAACGACAGCGCCAACTTCGAGGGCACCTCCAACGGCACCACCCTGGACGGCTACTGCTTCAACGTGCAGAACCCGAACGTGGCCGGCAGCTTCCTCATCCTCGGCTCCACCGGCACCAGCAAGTGCCGCAAGAGCTATGACAACATCGAGAACTTCCAGCCCGAGGCCGCGGTCGGCGCGGGTGCCGCGGGCGCGGCCACCGGCCAGCTGGTGAACTTCGCCGAGTTCGGCCGCTGCCTGGACGTCACCGACCAGAACGTCGGCTCGGCGTTCCTGATCGCCTGGCCCTGCAAGCAGACGCCGAACCCGGCGCTGATCACGTGGAACCAGAAGTGGGCGCTGCCGGCGATCGCCACCGGCGACACCTCGGCGTCGGGCAAGATCTACACCAGCCCCAGCGCCGGGCCGTACTGCCTGACCAGCCCGCTGTCCACGGCCTCCGGCCAGTACGTCAAGGTGCTCCCCTGCCCGACCAGCGGCACGCTGCCGCTGAACATGACGTGGACGGTGTACGCCAACACCGGCGTGTACACCACCAGTTACCGGATCGTGGACAGCAACGGCTACTGCCTGGCCCCCACCGACCCGGACGCCGCCTCCCCGGACTTCTTCTCCAAGGGGCAGCAGATCAGCAAGAGCGTGGTCGCCACCTGCAACGGCTCCAAGCTGCAGAAGTGGAACGCGCCGCCGAACATCCTCGACGCGCTGGCCCTCAAGGATCTGACCGAGAAGTAGTTTGCGAAGATCGACGGCATGGGTGGCTACGACACGATGACCTACCGGCGCTGCGGGCGCAGCGGGCTGCTGCTGCCGGCGGTGTCCCTGGGGCTCTGGCACAACTTCGGGCACGACCGCGCGTACGGCACGCAGCAGGCGATCGTGCGGCGCGCCTTCGAGCTGGGCATCACCCACTTCGACCTGGCCAACAACTACGGCCCGCCGCCGGGCAGCGCCGAGGAGAACTTCGGCCGGATGCTCGGCACCGACCTGCGGGCGTACCGGGACGAGCTGGTGATCTCCACCAAGGCGGGGTACGACATGTGGCCCGGCCCGTACGGGGAGTGGGGCTCCCGCAAGTACCTGACCGCGAGCCTGGACGCGAGCCTGCGCCGGCTCGGGCTGGACTACGTGGACATCTTCTACTCCCACCGCTTCGACCCGGCCACGCCGCTGGAGGAGACCCTCGGCGCGCTGGACCAGGCCGTCCGCGCCGGCAAGGCGCTGTACGTCGGCATCTCCTCCTACTCGGCGGCCAAGACCGGCGAGGCGGTGGCGATCCTGCGCCAGATGGGCACCCCGCTGCTGATCCACCAGCCGTCGTACTCGCTGTTGAACCGGTGGATCGAGCAGGACGGGCTGCTCGATGTGCTGGAGGCCTCGGGGGTCGGCAGCATCGTGTTCTCCCCGCTCGCGCAGGGGCTGCTGACCGACCGGTACCTGTCCGGCGTGCCGGCCGACTCCCGCGCCCGTACCAGCCAGTTCTTCGACACCGACTGGCTCAGCGAGGGCAACCTGGCCAAGATCCGGGCGCTGAACGAGCTGGCCGCCCGGCGCGGCCAGTCGCTGGCGCAGCTCGCGCTGGCCTGGACGCTGCGCGACGCGCGGGTGACCTCGACGCTGATCGGGGCCAGCAGCGTGGCGCAGCTGGAGGACAACGTGGCCGCGCTGGACAACCTGGACTTCACCGCCGCCGAGCTGGCCGACATCGACCAGTGGGCGACCGAGTCCGGGATCAACCTGTGGGCCCGGTCCAGCTCCGCGGACTGACTATTTCAGGACGGCGTAGTCGGCCTGGTCGAGCTTGCGCAGCCGCAGCCAGTACCGCCAGGTGAAGGTCGGCCAGAGCGTACGGTTGACGCCGTTGCGGTCCTGGTACCAGCTCCTGCAGCCGCCGGCGTCCCACACGCTGCCGGCCAGGTCCTGCTGGAGCTGGCTGTTGTAGCGGCGCTGGACCCCTGGCAGCACCTCGATGCTGGTCGCCTGCCGGTGCGAGAGCAGCCGCAGCGCCTGGATCACGTAGTTGATCTGCGCCTCGGCCATGAACACCACCGAGTTGTGGCCGAGCCCGGAGTTCGGGCCGAGCAGCATGAAGGCGTTCGGGAAGCCGCTGATGGCGGTGCCGAGGTAGGCCTCGATGCCCTCCAGCCAGGCGTCCTGGAGCTTCTGCCCGTTGCGGCCGATCAGGTGCATGCTCTCCAGCGCGTCGGTCACCTGGAAGCCGGTGCCGTAGATGATCGCGTCGACCTCGTGGACCGTACCGTCGGCGGTGCGGACGCCGGTGGGGACGATCGCCTCGATCGCGGTGGTGGTCAGCGTGACGTTGTCGCGGGCCAGCGCCGGGTAGTAGTCGTCGGAGATCAGCACCCGCTTGCAGCCCAGCGCGTAGTCGGGGGTGACCTTGCGGCGCAGCTCCGGGTCCGTGATGCCCTTGGCGATGTGCCGGCGGGCCATCTTCTCGGCCAGCCCGCCGCGCTTGGCGCTGAAGCCGAGCAGCCGGCCCTCCAGTAACCAGTAGATGAGCCAGCGGTGGCCGCGCTGCAGGATCGGGAACCTGCGGTAGCGGGCGCGCTGCCGGGCGCTGATCTCCCGGTCCGGCTTGGGCAGCACCCACGGCGCGGTGCGCTGGAAGATCTCCAGGCTGGCCACGGTGGGGGCGATCTGCGGCACGAACTGGATCGCGCTGGCGCCCGTACCGATGACCGCGACCCGCTTGCCGGCCAGGTCGTAGTCGTGGTTCCAGGTGGCCGAGTGGAAGGTCATGCCCTCGAACGACTCGGCGCCGGGGATGTCGGGGTAGGCCGGGATGTGCAGCGGGCCGGTGGCGAAGACGACCGCGCGGGAGGTCAGCTGGCCGTCCTGGGTGAGGACGCGCCACGTACCGCTGGCGTCGTCGTACTCGGCGCCGCCCATCTCCACCCCGTACCGGATGTGGTCCGCCAGGCCGTACTTGTCGACGCAGGTGTCCAGGTAGGCCCAGATCTCCGGCTGGGTGGCGAACATGCGCGTCCAGTCCGGGTTGAGCTCCCAGGAGAAGGAGTACATGAAGCTGGGTACGTCGCAGGCGCAGCCGGGGTACCGGTTGTCCCGCCAGGTGCCGCCGGCGCGGTCGGCCTTCTCCAGCACCAGGAAGTCCTCGATGCCGGCCTGCTTGAGCTTGATCGCCATGCCGAGGCCGGAGAACCCGGCGCCGACGATGATCACCGAGGCGTCGACATCCCGCCCCGCCCGCAGGCCACGGTCACGTACCGGCACGGTGCCTCCCTGGCGACTTCTGGCTACTCATCGGTAGCTTACTTGCCGGTAGCGGTCGTGGAAACCGTCGCGGCCGGGCCGGCCGGAGCGGGGGCGGGCGCCCGGTCGGCCCGGAAACCTCGGGTGTCAGTCGGCCTTGTGCCGGCGGAGCTCGCGACGGCCGAGGGAGGCCAGGTGCACCTCGTCCGGGCCGTCGGCGAGCCGGATCGTCCGGGCGTTGGCCCACATGGCGGCCAGCGGGAAGTCCTGGCTGACGCCGCCTCCGCCGTGCGCCTGGATCGCCTTGTCCAGCACCCACTCGGCCATCTGCGGCACCGCGATCTTGATGGCCTGGATCTCGGTGTGCGCGCCGCGGTTGCCCACCGTGTCCATCAGCCAGGCGGTCTTCAGCACCAGCAGCCTGGCCTGCTCGATGCGCACCCGCGCCTGCGCCGCCCACTGCTGGATGACGCCCTGGTCGGCCAGCGGCCTGCCGAACGTGGTGCGCGTGTTGACCCGCCGGCACATCAGGTCCAGCGCCCGCTCGGCCATGCCGACCAGCCGCATGCAGTGGTGGATGCGGCCGGGGCCCAGGCGTGCCTGCGCGATGTAGAAGCCGGCGCCCTCGTGCTGGATCAGGTTGTCGGCGCTCACGCGGACGTCGGTGAACTCGATGAACCCGTGGCCGCCGTGCGCGCCGTGGTCGTACCCGAAGACTCTCATGCTCCGCTTGAGGTTGATACCAGGCGTGTCCTTGGGTACGAGGATCATGCTCTGCTGCGTGTGCCGGTCCGCGGTCGGGTCGGTCTTGCCCATCACGATCAGGATCTGGCACTCCTCGCGCATGGCGCCGGAGGACCACCACTTGCGGCCGTTGATGACGTACTCGTCGCCGTCCTTCTCGATCCGGGTCGAGATGTTGGTGGCGTCGGAGGAGGCCACGTCGGGCTCGGTCATGCAGAACGCGGAGCGGATCTCGCCGGCCAGCAGCGGCTCCAGCCACTGCTTCTTCTGCGCCTCGCTGCCGAACTCGGCCAGCACCTCCATGTTGCCGGTGTCCGGCGCGGCGCAGTTGGTCGCCTCGGAGGCCAGCGGGCTGCGGCCCATCATCTCGGCCAGCGGGGCGTACTGGAGGTTGGTGAGGCCGGCGCCGTGCTCGCGGTTGGGCAGGAACAGGTTCCACAGGCCGCGGCGCTGCGCCTCCGCCTTCAACTCCCGCATGACCGGTGGGGTCGTCCACGGCGGGCCGCTGTGCTCCTGCTCGGCATAGACCGACTCGGCCGGCGTCACGTGCTCGTCGATGAAGGCCTGGAGCCGCGTACGCAACTCCTCGGTGCGGGCGTCGTAGCCGAAGTCCATCGGTCCTCCCAAACCAGGCTGGCCAGTCCCTCCCGGCAGCATACCGACCGGACGGTATGTCGCCCAGAACTGTGCCTTGCGCCACCGTTGGGTGGGTGCCTCAGGCCTCCCCGTCGTCCCCGTCGTCCCCGTCGTCCTCGTCGTCCTCGTCGGGTGGGGCGATGCGGTCGCGCCAGACCTCGTCGACGGCGGCGGCGAGGTCGGCCAGGTCGCCGCCGTTCTCGATCACCACGTCGGCGATGGCGCGGCGCTGGGCGTCGGTGGCCTGCACCGACATGCGGGCGCGGGCGTCGGCCTCGGTCATGCCGCGGGACTCGGCCAGCCGGCGTACCCGCACCTCCGGCGGTGTCTCCACGACCAGGACGAGGTCGAAGTTGCCGGCCAGGTTGTTCTCGGCCAGCAGCGGTACGTCGTGCACCAGCACCGCGCCGGGCGGGGCCGCGTCGACCAACTCGGCGGTACGCGCCGCGATCAGCGGGTGCACGATGCTGTTCAGGGTGGCGCGGGCATGCGGGTCGGTGAACACCCGCCCCGCCAGCGCCGCCCGGTCCAGCCCGCCGTCCGGCCCGATCACCTCGTCCCCGAAGGCCTCGGCGACCAGCGCCAACCCCTCGGTCCCCGGCTCCACCACCTCCCGGGCCACCCGGTCGGCGTCGATCACCACCGCCTGGTGGGCAGGCCAGCCCAACGCAACCGCACGCTCCCGCCAATTCATATTGGCGGGCAAGGGATTCGGTGTGCTGGACCAGGTGCGATGGGGTGGACTGGCGCACATACACGTGCGCGTCCCGAGCGATGCGAGGCGCTGACCTTGTCAGTGGTCGGCAGCAATGTCGGCGCCGACGGGGTGGCACGATCTGGCCACCGGCCATCGTCTATCGACTCATCGGGACGTGGCAGGTCGTGGAGCGCACCTCGCTCGCGGTGCCGATGACGGCCTTCGCGTTCGGTGATCGCCACTTCGGTCTCAAAGTGGGGCCGTGTGGATCGTCACGGCCCGGCGGACGCGCTCCTCGATCTTGTCCAGCTCGGCGATCGTGGGGGCGTCGATGAAGAAGGTGACGGCCCGGTCGTCGGAGCTGCGGATGAGGCCCAGCTCCGCTCCGCGGGGCTCATAGACGAGGACCGCGCGCAGCGCCGGCGGGTGATCGGCGGGGAGGGCGGGGATGTCGGGCCAGGGATTGCCGTCGTTGACCCATCGGGCCTCGACGCCGGGCCAGTCGACCTCCACGTCGACGAGGGTCCCGGGCTGGTGCGCGACGTACACCTGGCGTGCGTAGCGCCGGGCCGCGGGATAGTCGGCGGCCTCTCCGAGCGCGATCCGCAGGATCTCGGGCTCCATCCGCTGGCCCGTCGCAAGTCGGTACAGCACCATGATGCCGTCACCGGGGGTCCGGGCGGCGACCTCCATGAGGTGGGCCTCCCCCCGCTCGTCGACCCTCCACTCGGCGTGCGTCATGCCGTTCTCGACGCCCAGCCGGTCGAGCATCGCGTTGTTGGCGCGCTGCACCGCGTCCCACGCCTCGTCCCGTGCGGCGGGCACGGTGTGCGCCATCTCGACGAAATACTGGGAGTCGACGTCCGTCGTCTCCTTGCGCGTGACCGAGGCATACACCGTCTTGCCGTCCTGGATCAGGCTCTCGACCGAGTACTCCTGACCGGTGATCTTCTGCTCCACCAGGATGGTCTCCTGCGCCGAATAGTCCTGCAGCTGCGCCTCTAACTCCGCGCGGACGTGCACCGTGCAGACACCCTGGCTCGAGTGCCTCGTGGCCGGTTTGACCACTGCGGGGAACCGGACGGACCCGTGATCCACGGACTCGCGCGCCCCGGGCGGAATCAGCACGGATGCCGGGCTGAGATCGGGTAGATACCAGCGCTGGAGGTACTTGCTCCGGCAGGCGCGCGCCGCCCGCAACCCGGGGAACGGGAGGCCGAAGTAGTCGGCGACCAAGCCCGTCGGCTCGACCAGCGTCTCCCCCACGGCGTAGATGCCAACCACGTCGTAGCGCTCCCGCCAGCGTCCGGCGTGCTCGATGACTCCGGGAAGGAAGGAGCCCTCGCTCTCGACCGACCCGTCGACGAAGGCGACCTCCTCGATCGCGGAGGCCGGGTGGGCGGGATCGTCACAATGCGCCTCCGCATACCGGTGGAAGTCCGCCGGGGTCATCACCAGGACCTTCAGGTCCCGTCTCCGCAGGTCGTCGATGTAGATGGGATCCCGGCAGACCACGGGCAGTGCGCCCGTCAGGATGAAGGCGCGAGGCCGCTCGGACCCCGCTCGCTGACGCTCGCTCATGCTCCGTCCCTTCCTGACGTGGCCGCGACGCGACCGGTTCTCCTGGGCGCCGCACTCGCTGTCGGCTGGACGGCCGCGGAAATCATCTCCGCTTCGCTGAACAGCTCACGCATCGCCGAGCGCCTGGTCCGCGCAGCGCCGTTGTGCGTCGCGGCGGGCCTGTCGCTGGCCGCCGTGACCCGGGAGCGCGACGCGCCTTGGAAGGTCGTCGGCCTGTGGGCGATCGCATTGTGCATCGCCGGATGCGGCGTCGCCGTGGCGTGGCCGCGCCTGTCAGCGTGGTTGATGCGTACGGTCGGCGCACTCGAGGGCGGCGCCGCGGCCATCAACGCGGTGCAGTTGATATCCGGCGCGTTCGGAGCAGGTTTGGCCGGTGTGGTGGTCAACCTGAC
>Ga0081455_10001213_pt1 | contig 32290 bp, 27 predicted proteins | sample TabmetS3T2R1_FD_70207 | JGI IMG/M metagenome (GOLD analysis project Ga0081455, IMG submission 70207) | Tabebuia heterophylla rhizosphere microbial communities from the University of Puerto Rico - S3T2R1 | ecosystem: Host-associated > Plants > Roots > Rhizosphere ...
TGGCGACGGAATGCAGTGCAGCCCCGTCGCGGGTCTGAGTCATCTCTAGCCCGCCGTTAAAGAGGACCCCATCTTCGATCGAAAGCATGGGCGTCTTCATGGTGCCGTTAAAGACGGCCGGGGCGCGCAACTTCACCCGTTCCTTCGCGGCAATATCCCCGGTGATCTTGCCTTTACAGACAATCGTTCCTGCGGTCACTTTGGCTTGAATGACCGCTTCATCGCCGATCAGCAGAACGCCATCCGTATGGATTTCGCCGTCGAGGTAGCCGTCGATTCTGACCGTACCGCTGTAAGAAATGACGCCTTTGAACTCGACTCCCTTTCCAACGAAGGCGATAATGTCCTCGGTGCCGTCGGCTGGCGCCGCTGCAGACGATGGCGCATCTTCCGATACGCCTTCACCAACACGCTTTACGTCTTGCTTCTCGCCCCACATGAGCAATCCTCCCAGATGACCGTGATGACAACGCTCGTTCGCACGAGAGTGCAGCTGTACGAACAAACACTGCCACCGGTTGCAGGATTTAGCAACAAATATGCCGTTTATTTCACGCGGCTTTGAGCGGGGTACGTAGAGGGGAACTACTGAAGCAGTTGCTCGAGAATGCCATCCAGTTCGGCAGGTGAAAAATAATGAATGATCACTTTGCCGCCACGTTTGCCGTTGAGCACCGAGACTTTCGTTCCAAGTCGCTTTTGCAAACGCTCTTCCACGTCAAGAAGCGGCGACCGCCGCAGCTCTTTTGTGTTGCGTTTTCTGACGATTACGCCCGACGCAAGAATTTTCTCCGTGTCGCGCACCGAAAGATTTCGAGCGACGACGAGGTGGGCCACGCGCAGCTGTTCAGCGGGACTTGCGAGACCCAAAATGACTTTTGCATGGCCGGCGGACAACTGATCGCTCTCGATCAGTTGCTGGACCTCAATCGGAAGATTCAGGAGGCGGACGACGTTCGCGATCGAGGACCGTTCGCATCCGACTCGCTGCGCAATAATGTCCTGCGTGAGTCCAAATTCGTTCATCATTCGCTGAAACGCACGTGCCATTTCCATTGGATTGAGGTCTTCGCGTTGAAGATTTTCCACGAGCGCGAGGAGGATCGACTCTTCATCACTGCAGTTCCGGACAACCGCTTGAATCGTTTCCATCCCGGCCTCTCTGGCCGCGCGCCACCGGCGTTCTCCCGAAATCAATTCATACATGCCATCGCCTTTGCGCCTGACCAGCACGGGCTGAAGTAACCCGCTTTGCTTCAAGGATGCGGCCAATTCGGCCAATTCCTGTGGTGAAAATGTTTGGCGAGGCTGATAGCGATTCGCAACAATGGCGTCGATGCGCAGATGCTGGACTTCGGGTAACTCCGGCATCGGCGCAGGCTTGGTCGTCGGCAGTAGCGCGTCGAGTCCTCTACCGAGCGCTTTTTTCTCCATGGCTGAGAAACTCCTTTGCTAAAGAAAGGTAGGACTGGGCTCCGGCCGAAGCCATATTGTAGAGAAGGACTGGACGTCCATAACTTGGCGCTTCAGCAAGCGTCACGTTCCGCGGGATGGTTGTCTGGTACACGAGGTCTTTGAAGTGTCCACGTACTTGATCGGCAACTTGGCGCGCCAACGTATTCCTGACATCGAACATTGTCAAGACGATGCCTTCGATCGTCAGACCGGGATTCAGCGATTGCTGGATCCGCTCGATGCTTCCCATGAGGCGGCTCAAGCCTTCCATGGCATAGTATTCACACTGAACGGGAATGAGGACGGATCGGGCGGCGACCAAGGCGTTGACTGTCAAAATGCCCAGCGCCGGCGGGCAATCGAGAAAGATGATGTCGAACGAGGACTCCAGACCCTTGAGGAAGTTCCGCAATAGCTTTTCCCGCTCCTCAATATTCACTAGCTCGATTTCGGCGCCCGCCAAATCGGCGTTCGACGGAAGCAATGAGAGCCCGCTGACTTCCGTTTTCTGCACGGTTTCATCGAATTTTACGTAATTTATCAAACAGTTATAAACTGTCTTGTCCAAAGATCGTGGATCGATACCCAGCCCGCTTGTCGCATTGCCCTGCGGGTCCATGTCCACCAACAGTACCCGCTGGCCTTGCAAAGAAAGCCCAGCAGCAAGATTCACTGCAGTTGTTGTCTTGCCGACTCCTCCCTTTTGGTTCGCGACGGCAACGATCATGGCCATGAGTTATGGAGCTCCTAGGGAGAAATGTTCCACGTGGAACATGGCGCTTTCAGGCGGAAGCCGATTTAGCAAGGACCGTCACTACCCGGCTGCCCTGATTCTTGGGCAAAGAGAAACCATGATGCGATTCCACTCGAAATGCCTTCGAGAGACCCTCCGTCACCCTTTCTGTTCTATACAACAACAGACGTCCGGTCGGCTTTAAGATGAGCGCCGCTGGCTCAGCAATCTCCTCAAAGCGTAATGCACGCACGACCATCACGTCAGCATGAGAACCGGTCCCATGAGCTGCGTATTGCTGCAAATCCCCTGAGTATATGGACACTTGTTCCAGCTTGAGCGCCCCGACATTGGAATGGAGAAATGAACATTTCTTCTGTGAGGGTTCAATCAATACCAATCGAAGGTCGCTTCGAACGATTTTCAAAGGTATTCCAGGAAAACCAGCCCCACTGCCGACATCGAGCACGCTGCCTTGAAATGGAAAATTGAACGCGGTCAAACCGGTTAGCGAATCCACAAAGTGCTTACTGATTACCTCATAGGGGTCGGTGATGCTCGTGAGATTGATAGTTCTATTCCACGTAAGCAGCTGCGATAAATAACCCAGGAATTGCTTGGTCTGTTGGTCGGTGAGATTGATGCCCAGCCCATTTGTGGACGTGACAAGGAACTCGCGCAGGGCACGCTCATGTTCCACGTGGAACACTTACGTGAAATGATAAAAGAGGTCAAGGCCTCTTCATCGGAAAATGGGAATTAGGACCCTGGTGAGATTTGAACCGCCTCGCCTGACGAGGACTTCCTTTTGTGTTTTTCGAGGGCGACTAACAGCACAGAAATGGCAGCCGGAGTAATTCCGGAAATCCGGGAAGCCTGGCCGATGGAGGCAGGCCGTACCCGTTTGAATTTCTCACGGACTTCGTTCGAAAACCCCCTCACGTGATCATACGGAAACTCAGCTGGTATAGCTCTGGTTTCCAACTGTTTGAACCGACCAACTTGTTGCAGTTGTCGTTTAATGTAACCGGCATACTTGATTTGGATCTCAACTTCTTCAATGATTTCGCTATCTTCACATTTGTCTAGCTCTAGGCAGTCCATCAACACCTCGTACGTCACACCTTGCCGTCGAAGAAGGTGTGCGGTCGAGCAAGGACCAGAAACGTCGTCGATTTGTGCCATCGCTAGGCGCCGGCGCACCTCTTCGGTTAGACGTGGCCTCATACCTTCGAGCCTCTGAATCTCATCGTCAATCTCGCGGCGCTTCTGGCAGAACCTTGCATAGATCTCGTCTGGGATTAAGCCGATCTGACGTGCGGCCTCCGTCAAGCGAAGATCCGCATTCCCATGACGTAGCAAGAGCCGATATTCCGCTCGAGACGTAAACATCCGATACGGTTCTCGCGCATCCTTTGTAATGAGGTCATCGATGAGGACACCGATGTAGGCTTCCGAACGATCAAGGATCAGCGGCGTCTTCTCTCGTAACTTGAGGACGGCATTGATGCCCGCCATCAAACCCTGGGCTGCTGCCTCCTCGTAGCCGGACGTGCCGTTGATCTGTCCCGCGTGATAGAGCCCTTCGACGAGTTTCGTTTCCAGCGTCGGATGTAATTGCCTCGGAGGAAAATAATCGTATTCGATGGCATATCCAGGCTTGAGCATTCGGGCCCGCTCGAGGCCTGGTATGGTTTGTAAAATTCCTGCCTGCACATCGACTGGCAGACTCGTTGAGATCCCGTTCGGATAGAACTCCGGTGTGTCCAGACCTTCGGGCTCCACAAAAATCTGATGCCGTGATTTCTCGGCGAAGCGAACGACCTTGTCCTCGATGGACGGACAATAACGCGGCCCCACCGATTCGATCACGCCGCTGTACAGCGGTGATCGATCGAGATTGTCTCGAATGATGTCGTGGGTTTTTTCGTTGGTATAGGTCAGGTGACAGTCACGCTGCGGTGTACGGATTCTGTCGGTTCGATAAGAAAAAGGCGGCGGCGGATCGTCGCCTGGCTGAGGCGTCATCACCGAAAAATTGATCGTGTCACGGTCTAACCGAGGCGGAGTGCCTGTTTTCAGCCGTCCGACTTCAAAACCCAGATCTCTCATGCAGTCCGAGAGGTGCTCAGCAGATACTTCTCCCGCACGGCCGGCGGGGAAGTGGTTCAGGCCAATATGGATTAAACCCTTAAGGAAAGTTCCCGATGTCAATATCACGGCCCTGGCCGTGATATGCTGCCCCCCGTCGGTGACAACCCCGGTGACTTTGCCTGCGGAAACGAGCAGGCGATCAACAGTCCCACCGGCCATCGTCAACCTGACCTGACGCTCCAACGTGTCGCGCATCACCTGGCGATACAGCGCCTTGTCACATTGTGCGCGCAGGGCGCGGACCGCAGGCCCCTTGCTCGTGTTGATAAAGCGAAATTGAATCCCTGCACGATCGGTGTTGACGGCCATTTCCCCGCCGAGGGCGTCAATCTCCTTCACCATATGACCTTTGGCAATGCCGCCGATCGCAGGGTTGCAGGACATCTGGGCGACACGGGCGGGATCCATGGTGAGGAGGAGCGTTTTGGCACCCATTCGGGCGGCCGCTAACGCCGCTTCGCAGCCGGCATGCCCCCCACCGACGACCACCACGTCAAATGACTCCGCCACGCTGCGACTCCTTACTTGCCGATACAAAATGTCGAGAAAATCTGCTCTAAGATTTCATCCGTCGTAATGGCGCCGGTGATCTCTCCCAGAGCGTCCGCAGCGGCCCGGATGTCGACGGCGACCAGTTCGTTCGCCATGCCCGCTCCGACCGATTCTTTGGCCTGGGTCAACGATTCACAGGCACGATCCAACGCCGCTTGATGCCGCACGTTCGTGACCATCACGCCATCGGTGGTCTCAGCCCCTGCGCCGATCAATTGCGATCGAATCGTCTCGCGCAGCTTGTCGATCCCTTCGCCGGTTTTGGCGGACAAGGTCAAGCAGACTGCCTCTGCACTCAACTGCGATGGGTCAACACTGAGCGGAAGATCGGCCTTGTTAATCACGATCACATGTCTGCCGCCAGTCCCCTGGTCGATCAGCGCGCGGTCATCCATGGTCAGTGGAACGGTGCCATCAATCACGATCACTTGTAGGTCCGCCTCTTTCTGGGCTGATCGCGACCGCCTGATGCCCTCACGCTCCAGCGTGTCGTCCGTATCACGGATGCCGGCCGTATCGACGAGGTGGACCATGACCCCATCCAGATCTATCGCTTCTTCGATGATGTCCCGGGTTGTTCCCGGCACGGGAGTGACGATCGCACGATCCTCTTTGAGCAGCCGATTCAGCAAACTCGATTTCCCAACATTGGGGCGACCGGTGATGACGACTCGCGCGCCCTCTCGCAGCAGCCGGCCTTGCCGGGCGGTGGCTCCTAAACGCTGCATGAGCGTCACAACGCCGTCGATGGTCTGGAGCAGTTCTTTTCTATCGAGGAGCTCGATCTCCTCGCCGACAAAATCAATTCCGGCTTCAAGTTGCGCCAGTAAGCGCAATAGGGCATCCCGTGCCCCATCGATCTCTCGCGCCAATTCGCCGCGCAGTTGTCGCTGCGCCGCCGTGAGGCTCGCAGCGGACTTTGCACGAATCGTATCGAGCACCGCCTCGGCCTGCGACAGATCGAGACGGCCATTGAGAAACGCCCGCTTCGTGAACTCACCAGGAGCCGCCAGCCTGGCTCCTGCCACAAGGCATGCACGGCACACGAGGGACAGGATCAGAGACCCACCGTGAGACTGGATTTCAACGATATCCTCGCCCGTGAAGGAGCGCGGAGCCTTCATATACACAACCAGCGCCTCGTCGAAGACTTCGCGCTGACCGGTGGCCACCAATTGAGGCACCTTCAATAAGGATGGAAGCCGCACATCGGCAAGGTGGAGGGTATGGGAGCCAACCGAGGCGAGCAGTCGGCCGGACCTCAATCGCACGATCTGCTCTGCGACGGCCAGCGCCTGAGCCCCGCTGAGCCGCACAATGCCGATCCCGCCTTCACCGGCCGGAGTGGCGATCGCGCAGATCGTGTCCTCGAGCGCTCCGCTCAACATGAGCGCCATCTCTCATTTTGCTGGTTCGATGATGAACGGCCGGTTGGCGTACAACCGGTCGGTCAACACCTGTTGTCCTATGGTCAGCACGTTGTTCGTGAGCCAGTACAGGACGAGGCCTGCCGGAAAATTGATGAACAGGAAGGTCATGAAGACCGGCAGGATCAACATGATTTTCGCTTGCGTCGGATCCATGGTGGTCGGGGTGATCTTTTGTTGAATGACCATCGTCGCGCCCATGATGATCGGGAGCACATAGTAGGGATCCTGGACCGACAGATCCGTAATCCAGCCGATAAAGGGAGCCTGCCGAAGATCGATCGTCATGTACAGAATGTTGAACAGTGCCACGAACACCGGCATTTGCAGGACCATTGGCAGGCAACCGCCCACCGGATTCACTTTATGGTCACGATACAGCTTGATGAGTTCCTTGTTCAATTTGTCGCGGTCGTCCTTGTACTTTTCCTGCAGCGCCAACACTTTCGGCTGGACCATTTGCATCTGCTTCATAGACTTGTAGCTTTTGAACTGCAGAGGCACGAACAGAAGCTTGATGCCCATCGTCAGGAGGATAATGGTGACCCCATAGTTATGCGTGTACTCGTTGATTGTGCGCAGCACGTAAAAGATCGGCTTGGCGACAGCCTTGACGACGCTCCAACTGCCGAAAATGAACCAGCCGAAATCGATCGTCTCCTCCAAACCGACGTTCAACGATCGCAGCGTGTCGTATTCCTTTGGCCCCGCATAAAGCTGCAACGCCCTCGTGGCTCCGTCACCGGCTGGCGACATACGCGCGGCCGCAGACACGAGCTTCTCGCCCTCCTTCTTAGCCACCGCGGCACTGGCACCCTGCGGCATTAGGACCGACAGGAAATACTTGTCCTGAAGAGCCACCCATTGAACCGCGCCCTTGCGCTCGAGTTCGGTGTCGGGAGTTTCCTTCTCAACTTTGCCGTCCACGAGGGAGGCCGAACCGATCAAGCCGATAAAACCGTCACCCCATTCCACGATGCCAAAGTTGGTCCCGAGCACGACGTCGTACCCGCCGGTCATCCCCTCGATCGTCACGGCGACGTCGACCAAGTAACTTCCCTGATGAAACGTCAGGCGCTTGAGCACGGTGAGGCCTGAGGCTGCAAATCGCAGCGTGGCATGACCGACTGGGTGGGCGTTATCGAGACTCGTAAAGTCAGTCTCAATTGCATACAGGCCTTCGCGAAGAGCTTTGTCGAGAGCCGCATCAGCCGTGCTAATAGAGAGGGGACCTTTAAACTTCGCTCCCTGATGAACGAGCTGAACGGGCTTTTCTTCCGGAGGCGCGGTGTGATGACGCTTCAGTTCCCAGCTGGAGATCACCCCGCCGTGGGCATCTAAACCGACTCTGATCAAATCCGTCTCGAGCATGACGGTCCGCTCGAAAGGTTGACTCTGATCCGCTGGGGAAAGCTGGCGTGATGCGTTAGACTTTACCGAGGCTGAAGACCCGGAAGGGCCTCCCGCAGACACAGAAGGAGATGTTTCGGGTCCACCGCTGTGAGTGCCGGCCACCTCGCTTGGTGGCTCCTGTACTGCGTCGGGCGGCGGGGGCAGTAACCCCAATTGCTTCAGAAGCAGGTCATAGCCCAGGATGACTGCCAGTGAGAGTACAAGAAAAACAACGACGCGCTTTTCCATCCTAATCCCTGGCCCTTTCGCCTCTTCTTCCCCTCAAGGGGTCGTACCCGCCCGGATGAAACGGATGGCATCTCAGCAGACGCCACAAAGCCAGGCCTCCACCCTTCGCAACGCCGAAGCAATCGATGGCCTGGCAGGCATACTCGGAGCACGTCGGTTCAAATCGGCAGGCAGGCCCAAGCCAAGGCGAGATCCAGAACCGATACGCCCTAATGATCGCCACGCATATCGTCTTCATCGTAATTTCTCCGACGCATTGAGTACTCCCTGGCGACGCAGCGTGGCCCACCACAGGCGTTTCAACTCTTCGAACGGAAGGGTAAGGGCTTCCCGCTTCGGGAACACCAGAAGCGCGTGTTCAGCGGCGAGCTCACCACGCACTTGCCGGGACAACTCGCGAAAGAGACGTTTCGCGCGGTTTCGGCGAACCGCAATGCCGAACCGTTTGCCGACGACAATTCCCACCCGGGTCGTTCGCGCTTCACTCCTGCAGACCAGTAGGTTGAAGCAGGCGGTGGACAGCCGACGGCCGTGGTGCTTCACGTATTCGATGTCACGGCTCGCTCGAAGAAAGAAGGACCGATCTCCCGTCGCATGCGACATCGTCCGGCTCATTGAAGACCCGCGCCGGACCCATCCGCCCCACTCCTACGTCCCGAGTTGGGCCGGACCGCTCCATGATGCTCTGGGGAAACGTCCCTGCTTGAGGAAGACAAGGGGGGCGGAAGTCCGTACAGCGCGAGTAACTAAACTGTCAAACGCGCCCGGCCTTTGGCTCGACGGCGAGCCAAGACTTTCCGGCCGTTTTTTGTGCTCATGCGTTTGCGGAAACCGTGTTCGCGCTTCTTTTTGAGGTTCGACGGCTGTTGAAACGTAAACGACATACAGTCACCCTTTCGAGCAAAATTCGAATGAACGTCGCATTATAGGAGCGCGTTCCCCACCTGTCAAACCAAGCCCCACATGCGCAATCTCGCTCACTCGTGCCGCATGTTATTGGCGAATGATGCACGAACTCTCTCTCATCTGGCGTTCAGATTGAGGCGCTTTTGTGGACCTTTTTCAAAAAATGGACTAGACTGCCCCAGACTTGCACCTCTCAGATCTGTGGGCACAGAAATACCTCTTTCGAAATCAAGACTTAGAAGGCTGGCGCGTCACAGCACCCTGGCACTGCCTTTGCGAAATCATGAGAGGTTTCGCCTCATCTGCGCGCGTCGAACCCACAGCGCTATGCGGATTGAACTGTCTACTTAACTCAGGAGGAGCGTGATATGAAGATCCGCCATGTTCTGGTGTCGATACTTGGGATGTCTCTGTTGATCGGTGGCTGTGCCCAACCTCCGGCCGACCAAATCAACGCCGCCGAACAGGCGGTCAAAGATGCCCAGCAAAGCGGCGCGGCCACCTACGTGGCCAATGATTATGCCAAGGTCGAAGGGCTCTTGGCAGCCATGAAGACGGAAGTCGCAGAGCAAGACGGAAAGTTTGCGTTGCTTCGCGATTATGGAAAGGCCGAACAACTGGCCGCCACGGCGAAGGCCGAGGCGGAACGCGTCAAGGCGGACGCGGCCAAAAAGATGGAGGAGGCGAAGTTTGCCGCGACCCAAGCCCAGCAGGCCGCCCAAACCTCCGTCGCATCGACGCTGGCTCTCGTTGCCAAAGCCCCTGCAGGAAAAGATCGCGCCGCCCTCGAGTCGATCAAGGCCGATGCAGACGCGCTGAAGGCCTCGTTGAACGACGTGCAAATGATGCTCGACAAGGCTGATTACCTCGGAGCGCAGACCAAAGCCAAAGCCATTCAGGATAAAGCCGACGCGGTTTCGCATGAGATCGAAACGGCGCTCGCCAAGATCGGTAAGGGGAAAACCATCGCCAAGAAAAAATAGCATTGGCTGTTTTGTATGATTCCTGGATTTCCATACGTCACTGCATCTCGGTGGTGCATCGGAGCTTTGGCGCTCTGCGGCTCCCTCGCCGCCTGTGTCCAGACCGTGCCCCCGGAGATGGTTGAAGCCATCGAATCGCTCGATCGCGACTTACTGCAGTTGCGAGCAGCCGAAGTGGCTCCAAGTGAATATGCGGTCTTCGCTCACCAATGGGTCACGCTTCGAACCCGGGTCGAAGCGGAGGAAGACACGATCCGCTGGCCATGGGAACCTAATGATCTTGAACAGGCGCTTCGTGACCTGCAAACCGAAGGTGCAAAAACAGTTGCCCGCCTGACCGAACAGCAGGCCACGGAGCGCCATGCAGCCGCCCGGCAACTGGCAGAGGTTGAAGATCGGTCACGGATCATCGCGACACAGGTCAGTGCCATCGATAGCAGGCTGATCCTTGCCGAAAAACCGGTAGAAACCGACCTGTTGCTCAAGCAGGCCCGTGCGTTTTACGAACAGGGGCGCTACGATCAATCCTTATTGGCTTCTGACCGTGCCTCCCGCTACTTGGCCGCACAATCGGCCGTGCTTCAGCGGGAGTTAGGCAGGTACGCGAGCCCGGATCGGGTTGCTCAATGGCAAAAAATGGCACGGGAAACAATTGAGTGGTCAAAAACACACCGCACGTCGGCGATCATCGTCAGCAAGGCAGAGCGAACCTTGACCCTCTACCGCAGCGGTCAGAAAGTGTTATCGTATCCCGTTCGGCTCGGCTTCAACGGCATCAAAGAAAAGCGCTATCAAGGCGACGGAGCCACGCCGGAAGGACGCTATCGCGTCGCGGGCAAGCGAGGGCGTGGGCAGACACAATATTATCGCGCGCTGCTCCTGGATTATCCCAACCAGGAAGATCGGCGGCGGTTTCTGAATGACCGCAAAAAGGGAAATATTCCCGCCTTCCGCGACATCGGGGGTCAAATCGAAATTCACGGAGTCGACAACGAATTGATGGCGCAAACATTAGGATGCGTGATGCTCGAGAATCCGCAAATGGCGGTGCTCTTCGAGCGGGTCGATAATGGCACTCCCGTGACCATCGTCGGGGCGCTGGTGGAACACAATTCTGTAGCGCGGGCGTTGGCGAATCTGTCTCCGCGCCGGGACGAAGTCTGAACGGCAAATGAAACGCATCATTGTGGCCTTGTGCTCCGGCTTAATCGGCTTCGTGTTGTTGCTGCTCGCCAGCAGTTTGCCGACGACGAATGCCTCCACAGTGCAAGCGCTCGAGATAGATCAGGCCACGCTTCACGCCCTGCAATCTCGCTATCGATCGCTCTCCAAACAACTCAGCCAGTTGATGCCTGGTCAGCCATACATCATTGTCGACACGGCGAGAAACCATCTGTACATCAAACGGCGGGATCGGGTCATGCTCGATGCGCTGGCCTCCACGGGGAGCGGAACCATCCTTGACAAACCTGGCGAAGCTAAAGGGCAATGGATTTTCGACACGCCGCGAGGCGAATTCAGCGTGCAGTCGAAGCTGGTCAATCCTGTCTGGGTTAAGCCGGACTGGGCATTTGTTGAAGAAGGAATGGCGATTCCGAGGAGTGCCGCCGACCGCATCGAGCCGGGTGTTTTGGGAGAGTATGCGCTCGGATTCGGCAAAGGCTATTTTATCCATGGCACACTCTATCCCAGACTCCTGGGCAAGAACGTGACTCATGGGTGTATTCGACTGAACGATGACGACCTGAAGAGTGCCTACCAACTGGCGAGGGTCGGAACCCCTATCATGATCTTCTGAGGGATGCTGAGACGCACAGCCAGCTTCGCCCGGCTTCTCGTTCTCCTGGCTCTCCTGCTGTCGTCGATCCCGCCCGTCCATGCGACCGAACCTGAGCAGTTTTTTGCTCTCGACCTCAACGATCCCGCCGCCCTTCAAGAAGCGACCCGGGTTCTTGCGGAGGAGGTCAAGCTCGCCGCCCGGCCGCAAACCTACGTCATCGTGGATCTCGTCGAGCGTACGGTGGTGATCAAGGGCCGGGGGGTTGAACTTCATCGTTTTCCCATCGAACAATGGTCAGCCGTCCGCCTTGCCGAAGCGTCGACAGCGTTCCGCTTGCAGGCACGGCCGCCGGTCACACGACGCAAAATCGAGCCGGCCGCGGGCGCAGATCAACCGCCGGTGTCGCTCGATGACATGCCAACCGATTTTACGCTGACCTTTTCCCCGTCCCTTTCTTTGACCGTCCACCCGTCAGCAGCGGACGATTTTTGGCGATGGCTGCGATACACCGGACGCGAATGGTGGGTCTGGCTCAAGGATTGGACTCACCGCCTGACTACCGGAGAAGAGTCTCCGACACACCCGATCCTCCGGTTAACCCTGACGTCTCATCATGCGCAATCCCTTGCATGGAGCGTTACCGAAGGTATGTCATTTCTCGTTCGACGAACATCCTCTCCTTCCCGATAGCCAGGTTTGCCTTTTATAAGACTGCTACTTAATATTATGGGGACGAACGTCCGGTTTGAATATTTACCGGCCTTCTCTTCGCGGATCCGATTCAATCACGGCAGCAGCGAGAAGTGGTCATCTGATGGCCAGCAAGCCCGAAATCTATGTCCTGGACGATGTGCCCCATTGGGCAGCTCAAGCCGAAGCTTTGACACGGGATCTAAGGCAGCGGGCCGTCGAAGAACATGGCAGGTTCCTTCTCGCCTTGTCCGGAGGCCGGACTCCTGAACTGGTGTACAACCGATTGACTGCCGTATCCTCAGCCAATGAATGGACGAGCACTGAGTTTTTCTTCGGCGATGAACGCTGCGTACCTCCAGACCATCCAGACAGCAATTACAATCTCGCCGAACAGGCGCTCTTTCGTCCGTTGAACATTCGACAGGATCATATTCATCGCATGAGAGGTGAGCACCCAAATCCCGATGTTGCCGCAAGAGACTATGAGGACGAGCTTCGGTCGATGACCCACACCGCATCAGGCAAATGGCCGCACCTTGATCTGGTGATGCTGGGCGTCGGAAATGACGGCCACACCGCCTCGCTGTTTCCAGGAACCGAAGCCCTTCATGAACGTCGACGATGGGTCACGGTAGGACACGCACCTTCCGGTCCGACGACGCGCCTCACGCTGACCCTAGGTGTGATCAACCAAGCGACTGTGGTACTGTTCCTGGCCAACGGGGAGAGCAAGGCCGGCATCGTTAAGAGAATTCTTGAGCCCCAGCAGGAATCTGACCGGCTGTTACCTTCCGCCCTTGTGCGACCGGAACGAGGCCGCCTCATGTGGCTGCTTGATCGTCCCGCCGCCGAAAAGTTGACCGTATCATACACACAGAGTCACCCGAGACTCACATGATCCTCGCTGGAGACATCGGAGGCACGAAGACGCATCTCGCCCTCTATGATTGGACGGGCGAACGCATTGACCCCCAGCGAATGGAAACGTTTCACAGCGCCGATTACGCAGCACTGGACGAGATGCTTACCGAATTCCTCGCTCCTCCGAAACCTCCGCTCGCACTAGACTCGCTCGAGCAAGCCGAGCCGGAAGAACCCTCATCTGCCGTGAGTCAGGACGCACCCCTCACCATCGACGCCGCCTGTTTCGGCGTGGCTGGTCCCGTCTTCCAAAACCATTCTCGAACGACGAATCTGCCATGGGTCGTGGATGGACCGGCACTCGCCAAGCAATTCGATATCCGGCATGTACAACTGCTCAATGATCTCGAAGCCATGGCCCATGGCATTCTGCTGCTGCGCCCCGACGAACTGGTGACGCTCAATGCGGGAACACCCGCGACGCACAAACAGGCCATCGCATTGATTGCTGCAGGCACCGGACTCGGTGAGTCGATTCTCTTTTGGGATGGAAGCCGCTATCGGCCCATGCCGACAGAAGGCGGTCACACAGACTTTGCCCCGAACAGCGATCAGGAAATCGACTTGCTCCGCTACATTCGAAGTCAGTATCTGCATGTGAGCTACGAACGCGTGCTCTCCGGGCCGGGCCTTCTCGCCATTTACGAATACCTCCGCGACGCCAAAAAAAACGAACCGACCTGGCTTGCTGAAAAAATTAAAGCGGGCGATCCGTCCGCAGAAATCGCGGAAGCGGGACTCAAAGGCCAGGCGGAAATCGCCAAACAGGCACTGGATCTCTTTGCTTCCATCTATGGTGCAGAAGCCGGAAATTTGGCGCTCAAGGCAATGGCGGTCAACGGCGTCTACCTCGGTGGCGGCATCGCGCCGAAACTTCTGGCGAAGCTCAAAGATGGAACGTTCATGAAGGCCTTCACCAGCAAAGGGCGCTACAAACGATTGATGAGCCAGATTCCTGTCCATGTCGTCATGAACCAACATACGGCTCTTCTCGGCGCAGCTGCGACGGCGGCTGGGTTGGCTCGCTCATGAGTACTTCCGATCTCGAGAACTTCAAGCGCGCCGCTGCGCTCGCGGCCCTCGATTACGTGAAGGACGGCATGGTCGTCGGGTTAGGCACGGGCTCCACAGCCAAGTACCTCATCACGGGGTTAGGCGAAAAGGTGAAGGCCGGCCTACAGATACGAGGAGTCACCACTTCTCAGGAAACCGCCTCGCTCGCCGCACGATTCGGCATTGTCTTGATTGATCATGAGCCTCGCTGGGCCATCGACGTCGCCCTCGACGGCGCCGATCAAGTCGATCCATCGTTCAATCTGATCAAGGGCGGCGGGGGCGCTCTCTTGAAAGAAAAAATCGTCGCCGCTTCGGCCAAGCAATTTGTCGTGCTCGTTGACCATACGAAACGAGTGCCCGTGCTCGGAGGACCCTTTCCGCTGCCCATCGAAGTCGTGCCGTTCGGCTGGGGCAGCACGGCACGGAAGATCGAATCGCTCACCCAAAGCCGAGTCGTGCTTCGCGAGCGTACGGGTGCCCCGTTTCGTACCGAATTAGGCCACTTAATCCTCGATGTTCATCTCGTAAGGATCGACAAGCCGCATGAATTGGAAATCGCGCTGAACCACATTCCCGGCGTCGTCGAGACCGGTTTATTTGTTGGACGAACCGACGTCTTGATCGTGGGAACGCCCAATGGAACAGAAACCCACAACGTCACACGGACATGAATGGCCGATCCAGAGACGTGAGACGCTTCGCAGGCTCGCCAAGAGTCTGGGAATCTTCTTGGCCGCTCCACTGATCACGCGGTTACACCCGTTCGTTCCGAGCACAGTCCTCGCCACCACAGAAACAGTCAAAGGTGAACACATGAATCAGGTTTCTTCCACCGCCGATGATCCCTATCGCCTGCCACGCCACGTGCTGCCACTCAGATACGAACTGAGGCTGGAACCGGATTTGGCCGGCGCCGCATTTCACGGCCGGGCGACGATCGTATTGAGCGTTGTACAGCCGACACCTGTCATCGTCTTCAATGCACTCGAACTGGCTATTGAGGATGCGGCACTCGAAGACATCCACGGCCAACGGCAGCCGGCATCGATTGCCCTCGACGAGCCGTTGCAGCGCTGCAGCCTTACGGTTGGTCAACCACTGGCCCCGGGGCAATGGCAGCTACATCTGAGATTTCGCGGCGCGCTCAATGACAAACTCCGTGGCTTCTACCGAAGTACCTACAAGGACCAAGCCGGCACGCCACAGACCATTGCAGCGACGCAGTTCGAAGCCACCGATGCACGCAGGGCCTTCCCCTGTTGGGATGAACCTGACTTCAAGGCGGTATTCTCCACCACGCTGGTGATCGACCCTGGACTCAGCGCGGTCTCCAATAGCCTCGTCCTCTCGGAAACGCAGGAAGGCGGGAAAAAAAGCGTCCGGTTCGCCGACACGATGAAAATGTCCACGTATCTGGTGGCGTTTGTGATCGGCCGGATGGAAGCGAGCGTTCCGACGTCGGTCGGGAAGACAACTCTCCGGTTATGGACTGTCCCGGGCAAGAAACGTCTCACCGGATTTGGACAGGAAATTGCCACTGCCTCCTTGGAGTTCTTCGAACGTTACTACGGCATCCCCTATCCAGGCGACAAGCTCGACCTGTTGGCCATACCGGATTTCGCCTCGGGCGCGATGGAAAACCTTGGTGCCATCACCTTCCGCGAAACCGCCTTGCTCGTCGATCCCCGGAGCGCGACACATGGAGAATTGGAGCGGGTTGCAGATGTCGTGGCGCATGAGAACGCGCATATGTGGTTTGGCGATCTTGTGACGATGTCCTGGTGGAACGGACTGTGGCTCAATGAAGCCTTCGCGACCTTCATGGAAATGCTGGCGGTCGATGCTTGGAAACCGGAATGGAAGCGCTGGAATACGTTCGGCGTCTCGCGCGCGGCGGCCTTTTCCGTCGACGGTTTGCACAGTACACGTTCGATCGAGTACGCCGTCCGGGCACCAAAGGATGCCGAGGCTATGTTTGACGTCTTGACGTATGAAAAAGGTGCTTCGGTTCTTCGCATGCTGGAGCAGCACATCGGTCCGACGGTGTTCCGAGACGGTGTCCGGGATTATCTGCACACGCATGCTTACGGCAACGCCGATACCAAAGACCTCTGGATCTCACTTGGCAAGGCCGCGCAACAGGCGGTCCCGGCGTTGATGGACGGCTGGATTTTTCAGCCAGGCTATCCGTTAGTCAGCGCGGATCTGACCGAACAATCGGAGCTCGTCTTGACTCAGCAGCGCTTCACCTATCTCCCCAATGCGGCACCCGGCCGCTGGCAGGTGCCGGTACAACTCCGGATTCAGGCGGGAGAAAAGACGGAAACTCATCGGCTCTTGCTCACCCGCGCTGAAGAGCGTGTCACCTGTCCGTCCGGCACTCAATTCGTGGTCGTCAACGAAGGCGGGCATGGATTCTACAGGGTCCGCTATGGCGCTCTTCTCTTGGAACGGCTGCTCGAAGGCCTCGACACACTCGCTCCCATCGAACGCTTCAATTTGGTCAACGACGCCTGGGCGTCCACTGTCGCCGGCTTGATGCCGCTGCCCGCCTATCTGGACTTCACCGGCCGATTCACAGCAGAGCGGGACAAGAACGTCTGGGCCGTGTTGATCGATTCCTTTGCCTTCCTCAATCGGATCATCGATCCCTCCCATCGTCCTCTGCTCGAAGCGTTTGTCCGGTCGAGAGTCGGTCCGGCGGTTGCAGCGGTGGGATGGACGATGCAACCGGGAGAAACCGATCTGACTCGGCAGCTCAGAAGCGAACTGATCGGCGCGTTGGGACGGCTGGGCAATGATCCACAGACGCAAACACGTGCCGCAGAGTGGTACGCCACCGCTCGCAAGGACCCAGCAGCGGTCGATCCGAACCTTCTTCCTGCGCTCGTATCCATCCTTGCCTTTACGGGGGATACGGCCCGCTATGACGAATTTACCGAGCGATTCAAAACGGCGACGACACCGCAAGATGAGCGCCGTTATCTGTTTTCTCTGGCAACGTTTCGGCAGCTGCCCCTCCTCGAACGGACACTCGCCAAAACCCTCGATGGGCAGATCCGCATTCAGGACGCTCCCTTCATGGTCGGCGCGGTGATGAGCAATGTGTACGGCCGCGAGCTCGGTTGGCGTTTCGTCAAAACCAACTGGGACCTCCTCGATCAACGCTTTCCCAAGCAGGGTCTCCGGCGCATGTGCGGTGGCATTACCGGGTTATGTCAATCCGATCTCGAACGCGACGTCCGGAAGTTCTTTGAAAGTCGCAAAATTGATCTGGGTGGAAAAACCTTGGAGCAATACCTCGAGCAGCTGCGGATTGGCGTCTCCTTTGGGGAAGGCAAAGGGCGTATCCTAACGGAATATCTAAAACAGTTTCATTAGAAACGATGCATCGCCTAACGCATTTTCAGGATTGAGCCAACGACCGTCTCATAGTAGTCTGGTGACATGTCGCGATGGGCTTTCCGCATATTGGTTTCCTCGTTGTTCGGCCTGTTCGGACTCTTCCTCGTGGCCTGTAACGGCGACACTGGTGGGGGTGGCGGTGGGGGCGTCGGCACGGGTCCACCTCCCGGGCCCTCCAATAGCCTGGCGCTGCAGGCCATCGCGACTTCGACCGTGTTCTCCTCGCCGCTATTCCTCACCGCGCCCACTGGGAATCCGAACGAGAACCGTCTCTTCATTGTTGAACAGGCGGGATTGATCCGGATTGTGGATTCGCTGAGTGGCGCGCTTATTAGTACCTTTCTTGACCTGAGTGCGCGTGTTCTCAGCGGCGGAGAACGGGGCCTGCTCGGGATGGCCTTTGATCCCGACTATGCGACAAACGGCCTCTTCTATGTGTACTACACAGCTCGAGCTACCGGCGCGATAGCCGATGGCGATATTGTGATCGCCCGGTACCAGGCAAGTCCGCCGACCAACACTGTCGCGAGCTCTGCGGAAACCGTTCTCAAGACCATCCCTCATCCGACCAATGCGAATCACAACGGCGGCATGCTCGCGTTCGGGCCGGACCGTTGTCTCTATGCCGGGATCGGAGATGGCGGAGGTGGCGGGGACCCCCCAAACAATGCCCAGACGTTGACCGTACTTTTGGGGAAAATCCTACGGCTCAATCCGCTGACTGGCAATCCCTGCGCCTTCGTCAGCAATAATCCCTTTGTGCTTCCAGGCGGAGCTCCGGAAGTGTGGAGCTCCGGCCTGCGGAACCCGTATCGTTTTTCATTCGATCGCACAACCGGCGACCTCTACATTGGCGACGTCGGACAAAGTCTGCGTGAGGAAGTAGACGTTGCACAGGCGCCGGATGCAGGCCGCGCCATTAACTATGGCTGGCGCATCATGGAAGGATTTTTGTGCTTCAATCCTCCGAGCGGGTGCAACACTGCCGGCCTGACGCTACCTATTCTGGACTACACTCACGATGATGGAGCCTGTTCAATCATCGGCGGATATGTGTACCGAGGGACAAAGAATGCCGCGGTCGCTGGCAATTACTTTTACGGAGACCTCTGTGCTGGTTTCGTCAGAAGTTTTCAGCTGCAGAACGGAAAACTCGGCACGCAGAACACTTGGCCATTACTCAGTGCACCCGCCGGGCAACAGATCACCAGTTTTGGCGAAGACGCTCAGGGTGAGCTGTACCTCGTGACACAGCCGGGCGGGCTGTTTCGCCTCGTCGCCAACTGACCGCTCCACGGCTACTCATGGCGTAAGATCGCCAGTGGCCTCTGCCCCAGAATCCGAAACGTGCTGAGCAAGCCGACCAATAACGTCAGCAGCACGGTGCACCCGAGACCCGTGAAGAGCACGATCGGATGCAGACTCCACGTCAAATCAAAGACCTGGGTAAGCACCACCCAAGACAACGCACTCGACAATCCGATCGCCAGGATCCCGCCGAGCAACCCCAATAGCGCATACTCGGTCGCAAACGTCCTCGCAATCAGGCCGCGTGTCGCCCCTACCGCCTTGAGTATGACGGATTCATAGAGGCGTCGGTATCTGGTTGCCGCGAGCGCCGCCGCCATGACCAGTCCTCCAGTCACCACACAGAACAATGCCACCGCACGAATGGCCAAGGCGAGTCGATCCAATACGCTGGCAAAGTTCCTCAGGACGTCTCCGACGTGGATCGCGCTCACGTTCGGAAAGCCAGCGACCACGGCTTGCTGTAACGGTATTTCCTGGTCAGGATCGACGTGGATCGTCGCCACATATGTGACGGGAGCACCGTCCAGCGATCCTGGTGACAGGATCATGTAGAAATTGGTCGAGAAGTTTCCCCAATCCACCTTGCGAATGCTCGAAACTTCAGCGCGAATCGTCGCGCCTTGAATGTCGAGATCGATCTGCGATCCGACATCCAGTCCCATTGAGCGCGCGGCCTCCTCTTCGACCGAAACCTGCGGTGTGGTAAAGCGCTGTCCCGGTTGCCACCAGGCGCCGCGAACGATTTCGTTTCCTTTGGGGAGTTGATCGAGAAACGTCAACACATATTCGCGGGATAGATACCACTGTTTTCGCCGTTCTTCCTTGTTTTCGTCACGCCGCTCTTCTTGATCCCGTTCCTCGTCAACCTTCACTTCTTCGCCGTTGACGGCGTGGAGCCGTGAACGCACGAGTGGTGTCATTTCCGGGATGCGCCCCGCGGTCCGCTCACCGATCAGCTTGGAAAAACCGGCTGTTTGATCCGGTTGCAGGTCGATGAAGAAAAACGTCGGCGCATCCATCGGACGACTGTCGCCGACCTGCCGAAGCAACGCCCGCTCTACCAAGGAGACGGTCACAATGATCATCACGCTTAGTCCGATAGCCACCAGGATCCCTGCGGTATGTCCGCCGGGCCGCAGCACATTGCCTAGGGCATAGCGCAGCGTGAGAGAAGCAGGGCTCGGCAGCAGGCGCACGCCTGACACCAGCAAACGTGCACAGCCAACCAGTGTGAGTATGGCCAACGCCACCCCTCCGATGTACCAACCGCCGACCCGCCATGAACCGGCCTGCCACACGGACAGGATCACGAGTCCACACATGAGCCCGGCGGCAGTCGCCAACCCAAATCGATCTTGTAAACCGGCTTTGACCCTCCAAGACGACGTAGAGAGAGCGTCGCCGGAATGCTGATCCACGTCGCGACGGAAGATCGCCGCAGGGGCGATCTCCCGCACTCGCAACAACGGCCAGAGGGAGAACAGCAACGTGGTCAGCAGTCCCAATGCGCCGCCTTTAAGCAGCGGAGCAATTGAGACAGACGAGAGTTCCGCGGTCGCTCCAACTTGATCGAGGAGATCGCTCACGAACGCGCCGGCCAACAATGGCGGAAGCACGCGTTGGAGGACGATGCCGAGGAGCATCCCTGCCACGCTTCCGACCAATCCCAACCCAATCGCTTGCAGCACATAGGTCCCCACCAGCATGGAGGAATCGGCACCAAGTGTTTTCAGGATCGCGATGGTCTTCAATTTTTCCCGCATGAAGGCATGGATCGACATGGCTACCCCGAGACCGCCGATGAACAAGGCCGTGAGGCCGATGAGACCCAGGTAGCGAGACAGCTGCTCGAGAAACTGCTTGAGCTGCGGTTGCGCGTCACGATATCCCGAAATACGCACGTGGTCAGCAGCCAAGCGGCCGCGTAGTTCCGCACGCAAGGGTTCGAGCGGCATTCCTGAAGGGAGCCGGAGCAGTTCCCGTTCGCGAATCCGGCTGCCGGGCTGAACGAGGGCGGACGAGTCCAGACCTGCCCTTGAGATGATGACGCGCGGGCCTAGACTGAAGGCATTGGCCATTCGATCAGGTTCAGTGCGAACCACACCGGTGATGAGAAATTCGCCCTTCCCGATTTTTATTCGACTCCCGACAGTGAGTCCCATACGGAGCAGCAGCGCTTCCTGCACAACCGCACCATGACAGGCCCTTTCACACTGAGACTGATCGGGACGAAGAAGGCGGTCCAACGAGATTGAGGGTTCGATTTTTAACACGCCATACAGGGGATACCCGAACTCCACCGCCTTCAACTCCACAATCTGTGTCGTCTGGGCAGTCGAGCTCCCCTGTGCGATATGCGCGGCCATGGCCACCAACTCGCTCACATGCGTGCGGGTGATCTCGCGCGGATCGAGAGTGTCGAGGACAGTGTGACTCTCAGCGCTCAAGGGGTGAGAAGAACGGATTTCGAGATCCCCTCCGAGCAAACCCTTGGCTTGGCCGGACACCGCGTGTTCCACGTGAGCGGCAAAAAGAGACACGCCAACCAATGCGCTGACCCCGATTGCGATACAGACAAAAAAGTACAGGAAGTGGCGCCAGGCCCCTCTGGTTTCCCGCCAGGCCATGTTGAGGACGAAGCGGTTCACAATGCGGTCTCGCCTGGCCCCGCGGGTCGAGGAAGGGTTTCATCAGACTCGATGCGCCCGTCCCGCAGCGCGATCACCCGATGCATCAACGTCGCAATTCCCCGATCATGGGTCACCAGCACCAACGTGGTTCCGTAATCTCGATGAAGGGCCAGCACAAGATCCATGATGTGATGGCCGGTGTGGGAATCCAAATTGCCGGTCGGTTCGTCAGCCAGAAGAATGGGCGGCCGGCAGGCGAAGGCTCTGGCCACGGCTACGCGCTGCTGTTCGCCGCCGGAGAGCTGGACGGGGTAATGATCGATTCGATTGTCCAACCCTACCGTCTGCAATAACTCGATGGCATGGTCCCTCGCCGCAGCATTCCCCGCCAACTCCAAGGGCACGAGGACATTCTCCAAAGCCGTCAGTGTTGGAATCAGATGAAAGGACTGAAAGATGTATCCAATCTTTGCGCGCCTGAACTTGGCCATTCGGCTTTCAGATAATGAGGTGATTTCGGTCCCATCCAGCATAATCGACCCCCCAGTCGGCCGGTCGAGGCCGGCCATCAAGCCTAACAAGGTCGATTTTCCGCTTCCCGATGGGCCCATGACGGCCACTGTTTGCTTGGAGGGAATCTCCAGCGTCACATCGTCGAGAATCGTGACCGGCCGACCGCCGGCAGTGAGGCGCATGGACAGATGTTGCACTGCAATCATAAAAGACTCTCCGTAAGCCGCATCGGTTGAGGATCAGATGATATTATACTGAAGTCCCATGCCAGCCAGAGAATTTCTCATCCTCTTCGCCAGACATCTCGCCCTGACGCTGTCGCTCTTCAGCGCGGTCACAGGCCCTTCCTTGAACGCGATCGCGGAGGAGGATCGTCCGAGAATTGTGGCTTTCGGCAACAGTCTGACCGCAGGCCTAGGCGTCACCGCTGACGAAACCTATCCGGCACGGTTACAACGTCGGTTGGACGGTGAGGGTCTCCGCTATCGGGTCATCAATGCGGGGGTCAGCGGGGACACGACAGCGGGCGGCGTACGGAGAGTGGATTGGATTCTCAAGAGCCGCCCGGATCTCGTGATCCTGGAACTGGGCGCAAACGACGGTCTTCGCGGGCTCAACCTTCAAGAGACCAAAGCCAACCTCGAGCGGATCATTCAACGTTTTCAGCAGGCTTCCGTAACGGTGATTCTTGCGGGCATGAAGCTCCCACCAAATTATGGCGCGGAGTACACGAAGGGCTTTGAGGCGATGTATCCTGCCCTCGCAAAGCAGTACCGTTTGACACTCATTCCGTTCTTCCTGGACGGCGTCGCTGGATCAGCGACGCTCAACCAATCCGACGGCATTCATCCCACGGGCGAGGGTTATCGGATCATCGCTGACAAGGTGCTGGAGACGGTCAAGCCGCTGCTGGACGCACGGAAATGAGGGGGGGATGACAATGAGTGAGGACCACCCCAGGCCCGACTGGCGGGCCTTAGAGCACCCGGGGACGCAAAGCAGTAGGAAGTGCGTTCAGCTCTTCTTGAAGAACGTATCGTAGACGCCGTATGCGAGCACTATCCCGATGAGCGCGTAGTACATGGAGCTGATTCCGCTATAGTCCGGTGCCCCACCCTTCGGCTCGTTGGCGAACACAGAAGACGCGCCGATCAACAGTGTCCCGGCGACTGCGCTGATCTGTCCAAACCTCTTGCTCATGTGAAATCCTCCTCGAAGTGGTGAACAAAAAACGCGGCCGCATTGTACTTAAATTGCCGGATCGCACGCAAGGGGTTGAGCTGGATTGGGGTGAGAACGAATGTCAACGGGCTTTATGAGGGCGGATTCGATTTGGTGATCGTCTTGAGGGCAGCAGCGACTTCTCTGAATGAAGTAGCCAGCTTATCGAGCTGCGTACCCTTGGCGATCAGCTCACCGGATATGGTTTTGATCTGACTATCATAGCTGCCCACTTCCGAGGCGATTTCTGCCACCTTCGTGAACATATCCTGATAACTCATCAGTTCCTGTTGAAGCTCTTGTACCTGTGTCTGGGCGGCCTTCACTTCCGTCATCGAAGCCTGGAGCTGCTGGGTCATTCGTTGAACATAGGCTTCTCGGTCGCGCTGTTCCGATTCGAGAATCAACTGCAGATCTTCGCTTTCCCGACGGCGCTCTTCCAGTTTGCGAATGAGCTGTGTCCAGGTCGCAAGGTCGCCGCTGAGCCGCGGCGCGTCCGGGAGCGGCTGACCGGCTTCCAACGCCTTCATCGCCGGTTGCAACCATTCCATGAACGCTAATACTTCGCTCAATTTGAAGTCGGCAGACGGGTTGGATCCACCGTTGGCATTGGCCGGAGGGGCATCCGAGGCAACCGGCGAAGTCGGTTTCACCTTCTTGGTTCGAGGTTGAACCCACCGATGATATTCCAGGAGCACGGCGATACAGTGCCGGCACATCGGCTCTTCCGGCAGGGAGCAGCTACACTTTGAGACCAGATGGCCGTCTTTCAGGCGGATCGTCTGCTCGTATAGTCCTGAATTGCCGATGACGGCCGATGAGATCTGAGCTTCATCAGCCTCGACAATACGTACGCGATTTTCGGACAGGTACTGGTTCCCCAGATGGAAGGCATTGCGATCGACGACCCCTTGGATCATCGGAGGATCCAAGAGACTTAAGCGTTCCGCCGAACAAGGAATCTTGTTGCGCATACGAACTCGCCCCACCCATCCAATCGCAGCCTAGTGTGGAATGCCAGGCCAAAACTGTCAAGAAGAGCATTAATCTCGACCATACACTCGGTGGACTCAACGGCAACGCCGAGGCATCCCGTTGGCACCGACCGGTGTGAGCCAGACGTAGTCGGCAATCTTATTGGTGAGCATTTCTTGTAGCTCCTCACGTCGCCCCTCCTCATAGGAGGTCATGTAGAGACTGGTCTGTCGAATAGCGCCTGAGAGACGTCGGGCGACTCGTTGAGGAACGGGCAGGTTGTATTGGATATGCCCTCCGCCTGTGTAACTGACGACAGGTCCTGTCGGCGCTTCCCCTCGGTCGCGCAGCGACTTGATCACGCCGACAATCGTTTTCGCCATGCCTTCATCGCGGACCATCGATGCTTCGTACATGGTCTGATACATCTCGTCCGATCCTCCGCCATGACAGGCCCGCAGCTGCTCAAAGATCTTTTGACGATACGAGGGATCGTCAACGATTGTTTCCTCCTGCATGTTCCAACGGGTCCAATCCGGTTCTTGGCGCGCCTGCTCAAGCCCCTTTTTCGCCACCAACCTCACGACCGGTTTCGGGGGATTCAGCGCGACCAGCCGCAGTCGCTGGGTTTTGGCGAAAGCAATCAACGGCTCATAGGTCTCAAAGGGGCCGCCCCAATTCTGATTCCACCCAGCTTGGGCCAGGAAATCTTCACGCTGTAAGTCATCGCCTTGCACATAGCGATCAAGCACAGGCTGACTTTCCCAGCCGAACATTTCCATGGCCAGCACCGGGCGACGGCCGGCCTGAACCAGGCGATTCAACAGAGACAGGGCCGCAGCGATATGAAAGCGATTGTGATGCTCTTCACCCAAATAGAGGACATCCTGCTGAAGCAGGCGGCTCATCAACGCCTCAATCGAAATCACCTGCCCGTTCGCCGTGTCGATAATTTGCTCGGGGCGGAAGGTCGTCGGCGTCCCCGTGGGAGGAGAACCGGATGAAGCGGTGGACTCTCGGCCAGCGCAGGCGGCTACCGCCAGGACTGCACAGACCAACAATGCCGATAGAACTGGTTGTTGTGCTCGCCGCATCATCGTTGTTGTGGCCGTTCTTTCTCCTAGCACAGGCTGGTCGGCTCGGCAAGACAACCAACCTTGACCCATGGCCACCGGGCCGTTATGCTGCGTTCGATTCCTGCAATACTGCCGATTGTCGGTTCGACGCCTTCATGACCTCGCACGACCAGGTTCTTGCAGACTTTCGTTCAGAGATCAGCAAGCGTCTACAGCAAAGAGGCAAGGAGTGGGAGACCTCACGTCGCCTCCTTGAGGCCTCGAATCTGCCCAAGACAGTCCATCGTCTGATCGAACGGGTGCGCGCTTCCGACTTGTCTTCGGTCGTCCAAAATTCGGTCCTGGCCGCCTTGAATCACGGTCAAGCTCAACGGATTCAAGATTTCTCCGGACCAAGTCTCAAGGGTCTCACCGGTCTCCCGCCCAGCAAGGCCCTTCGGGCCTTATGCGTCTACTTTGACGTGGTGCAAGAGGCGACCCGCCGTTGGCCAAATCCGTCACTTGACCGCAAAACCGTCACTGAGCTCGTGCTGAATCATCCAACCCCTTTCGATCTGCTGTTGACCTCAGATGTTGCCTCGGTTCTCGAGCTGGGTGCCGGCGACCTCTCCTTTGCCGCAGAATTGGCCGAGCTTTATGGACCACAACTTCAGCGTCAGAACCGAACGTTGATGCTCCATTGCCTCGACCGGCTGAACCCTCAATCTAAGCTCGGTGGTCCGCTTCATCCGTCACAGGAAATGGTTCAACGCCTGCGCTCGAGATCGGACCTGTCGTTCCAATTTCTTCCAGACCAGGACATGTGTGAATTCGATCAGTTGGCACGCAGCGGAAAACTCGCCGCCCGCTATGCGATGACCACGTGCTGGGCTCCCGCCACGCCCACATTCGCCTACGAACCCACACGGCTCTCACCTGGAATCATCCAGGAGCAGTTGAGACACACGAAGGGCTCCTTCCGCGAAATCCGGTACGGCGGAGAAGCCGCGCTAGAAGTACAGCATCGGGACCGACGGCTGCTGTTTCCCCCCTGGAAATTCGAAATCCACGGCCCGCTGGCCCTTCTGGACTTGTTGGCGCGCTCGAGCCATCTGGGCGTGTTGGGCGCCGTCGACAGCCAGGTCTTTTGGGAGTTGTTGGCGCAGCTGCTTGAAGAGGACCGATACCGGCCGAACGATCAGCCGTTTACCCCGGACAACCTGCCCTCGATTTTTGGCGATGTGTACGCCCGACTCTCCGCACTCACGATCGGAGAAACGCTGGATCTGTCGACCTGCGCGACGATACGCGCACACCTCCCTCGCGTTTTGCCCGGTGCACGACTTCAAGACGACTACCGAGTAAGTTCGGTCGTGATTCGCCGGGGAGCGGCCTTTCCCAACATGCCGGCCAGCAGCACGGCCAGACGGTTTGGGGACATGACGGAGGAAACACCTCCGTGGATGGTCATGATCGTTCCCGACCAGTGACTCTGTGATGCCTCGCCTTTTCGAGGCATGACATCGTCGATCGAGTGCTGGAAACAGCGGAAAAATTGACCGTCACTCGACCCTTTGTTAGACTTCAGCAGTGTCACAACACCACCCATTATCTAGCCACCAGAGCCGATAATCCACGATGAACGTACCGCGCCCTCTCCAAGCCATTCAGGACAATATTGCCCGGGTGATCAAAGGAAAGGGTCACGTCATCGAAATGGCCGTCGTGTGTCTTTTGGCGCGAGGACACCTGTTGCTCGAAGACGTCCCCGGCGTCGGGAAAACGACCCTTGCGCATAGCCTGGCCCGCTCGCTCGACTGTTCGTTCAAACGTATTCAGTTCACGAGTGACCTGCTCCCGTCCGATATCGTCGGTGTCTCCATCTTCAACCGCCAACATCAAGCATTTGAATTCGTCCCTGGTCCGATTTTCGCCAACATTGTCCTCGCGGACGAAATCAACCGGACCACGCCAAAAACGCAAAGCAGCCTGTTGGAAGCGATGAGTGAGGCGCAGATTTCGGTGGACAACCAGACCCATCCACTGAAGCAGCCGTTTATGGTGATCGCCACACAAAACCCGGCGGAGTATCACGGGACGTTTCCCCTGCCGGAATCTCAACTCGACCGGTTCTTGATGCGCTTACGCATCGGTTATCCATCAGTGGAAGAGGAACGGAAGGTCCTGGATCGACCGTACGCACTCCATCCGGCCGATATCTTGGCTCCGGTGCTTTCGTCCCAGGATGTCCTCGAGCTTCAGCTTCGGATCGGACAGGTGCACATGGATGGCAGCGTCAGCGATTACCTTCTGGCCATCGTTCATGCCACGAGACACAGCGAGTTGTTATCGCTCGGTGTGAGCACGCGAGGAGCGCTGGCGCTCAACAACGCGGCCAAGGCCTTGGCGCTGGTGCGAGGACGAGAGTATTGCCTGCCGGACGACATCAAGGAACTCGCACCCATCGTCCTGTCGCATCGCGTCATGCTGAGCCGCACGCAAGGGATGCGCATGCAGAGCTTTGAACAAGCCGAGCGCATCGTCCTCGACATTCTCGACACGATTCCCGTTCCCGTCTGAGGCCGCGGCATGGCCAGGCCGGCGACACACCTCTTCAGGCGCATACGCACCGCCCGTTTCGCGTCACAACTGCGGTTTTTTGCCACTCGCCGGTCGATCCGACTGACGTCTGAAGGCACGCGCTTCTTGCTATTCACAATTGGTATCGGGGTGGCAGCCGTCAACACCGGCAACAATTTGTTCTATCTGCTGCTGGCGATGATGTTGAGCGTCGTGATTATCTCCGGTCTTCTCTCCGAACAATGTTTGCGTCGACTTGATTTCCACCGGCATCTGCCCGATCTCATCATGGCGAACCAGCCGACAACGGTGACGCTCTCCCTGACCAACCGTAGTCGGTGGCTGCCCAGTTTTTCGCTCCGCCTCTGTGACGTCGGGGGTGATCAGGATCTCGACCGGGGACTGTTTGTCGATCATTTGCCGGCTCAGCGCTCGGTACTTCTCTCGTACCCGATACTAGCCACCAGGCGCGGCCGGCTTCGTCTCGAGAGCGTTCGAGCCGAGACGCTCTTTCCCTTCGGGTTGTTTCTCAAGCGGGCACTCTATCAGGTCCCGGCGGAAATTCCGGTCAGCCCTCCGATCAAGCCGCTGTCGCTTCGATTTGTGGACGAGCTTGTCACGGAGGGACAAGGGCTGTCGCTTCCCAGGCGGGGGCATGGGACGCAGCTCTATAATTTACGCTTGTATCGGCCCGGCGATGACTCACGCGCCATCCATTGGATGACCACGGCCCGCACGTCCAACCTCTTCGTTCGGGAAACCGAGGCCGAAGACCAGCGGCGCATCACGATTGCGCTCTCAACGCTCGCACCCGACGATCACGACGCGCTCTTCGAACAGAGTGTGACGCTGGTTGCCTCGCTTCTGTGGCAATTGTCGCAGAAGTCGTACCCGTTACGTCTGATTATCGATGCTGAAGATTCCGGCCTCGGTTCCGGTTCGGACCATCTCGTGACCATGCTCCGGCTGCTCGCGCTGTGCGAGCGGCGGTCGCCGTGCTCAGCCGATAACACCGCTCCTGATCCGTTGTGCGAGCTTGGACATGATGCCGAACGTGGCTACACCCTTGCGGTCATTCCCTGGTCCGATACCGATGCGCTTGTGCCCGTGGCAGCTGACCGCATTCTGCACTCGTCTCATATCGAAGCCCTGACTCATGATTTTTGAACAGGCTCTCAGAGGCAGTGCGCTGGTCTTGGCGACCACGGGATTCGTTGGACTGCTGCTGGCGCGAAGTATGCCGGTCTGGCTGACGGCCCTGACCCTGGCGGTCCTGCTGTATACCGTCCTACAGTCCGTCGGATGGCCAGGCGACCGTCGCCCTGTCGGTTTGCACGCCCCTGTCCTCTGGAATGCCTTGCTGATCGGAGCCTTCGCGCTCTTTCTGTTGGATCTCACGACCATCTCGCGGGAACTGCTTCCGGCCGGCATTCACTTCCTTGTCATCCTGCTGAATGTGAAGCTCTTCACGCTGAAGGATCGTCGCGACTACCGACATGTGTATGCCATCTCTCTCATGGCAATTGTCGCCTCCGCTGCCTTGACGACAGACCTCTGGTACGTGTCGATTTTCGCACTCTATGTGCTCGCCGCTGTGTGGAGTCTATTGCTCTATCACTTGACTGGCAGAACTGCGGCCATTCCTCCTCTTCCAAGCGGCTCCTCCACCGTTCCACTGAGAGTCCCGCAAGTTACTGGCAGATTCTTCTGGTTCACGAACGGCATCGCCATCTTCACGTTCGCGTTGACGCTCATAATTTTTTTTCTGCTGCCACGCATCAGCGTCGGCATCTTGCAAAAGCCCAGAGGGGAAGGACTGAGGACGACGGGATTTTCCGAACGCGTCGATCTCGGGATGATCGGCTCCGTCAAAGAGGACCCGCAAATCGTGATGCGAGTGGAGTTGCCAGACCAACCCGCAGCCGCCAGAGAACGTGTCTATCTGCGCGGCCTTGCCTTCGATCAGTACAACGGCCGGTCATGGAGCTCCAGTGGCCGGCATCGCCGCAGCCTCGGAGCGATCGCAGACGGCACGTTCGTGATCCGCTCCGGAGGAGGCCGAAGCCTTTCCGCTCTGTCACAACCGTTGCGACAAGACATTCTCCTTGAGGCGTTGGATACTTCGGTGCTGTTTGCCGCGCCTTTTGCCGAATCACTCAGCGGTGAGTTCGCGGGAATGCAGCTTGATAGCATGACCGGGCTTCACCTGCCGTATCCCTCGACATCGCGGATACGGTACTCCGTCTTGTCACGCGAGCACCAAATCATGCCAGACGAGCAGACCTCCACTGTGTTGGAGTACGCTGCCGTCATCCGTGACCGGTACCTGCCACTTCCTCAAGGCTCAGATCGCATTGCAGAGCTTGCTCGCCGCGTGACGGATGGAGCCGGCACGCCCTACGAAAAGGCAACAGCGGTGCTGAATCATCTCTTATCCAGCTACACCTACAGCCTCGAGGGGGACACCACCACATCCAGTCATCCGATTGACGAGTTTCTGTTCACCAGAAAGACCGGATATTGCGAACATTACGCGACGGCGATGGTGCTCATGCTCAGAAGCATCGGTATCCCGGCTCGTCTGGTGACCGGTTTCTTGGCCACGGAATGGAACGACTTCGGCAACTACTACACAGTCCGGCAACGGGACGCTCATGCATGGGTGGAGGTGTACTACCCGCAATCTGGGTGGATGACGATGGATCCCACCCCTTCAAATACTGTCGGCGCAACTCCGTCCCTCTGGCTCGCACTCCAACGGTTCGGTGAATCAGTTCGCCTCCATTGGGATCGTGTGTTCATTCGGTACAGTGGGCGTGATCAGTTGGCGATTATCAGCAGTCTGCGAGAGGGCAGCGATTCCGCTCGTGATGTGCTTGGGCAGTGGACGTCTGGACTCGGCGCGGCCACCGCGCACATTCTGTGGCCCTGGCTAGAGCGAGCTCGAACCGTGCATCAGAGTCTGGTTTGGGCATTGCTGCTGATACCGGTCGTTGGTGTGGCCTGTCTGATTCTGGTGATCTCGGACCGATGGCCGTACGGGCACACAACTCAACGTCCCACGGCAAGAGCTCAACAGCAGATCGTACAGCTGTACAAAAAGATGCTGGAACTCTCAGCACGGCGGGGAATACGCATTACATCTTCGACGACCCCGAAGGAGGTGTCGCGACTCGTGACAGAGCAATGGCGGGAAGCGGACGCCACAGTGGCTAGACTCACCACGCTCTACTGTCGGGGGCGTTTCAGCGTCGACTCACTCTCGAGCGAAGAGCTCCTGCAAGCCGCCGACGACATAGGCACGCTCAAACGCCTCGCTCGCATGCCTCGATAGCATCACCAGTCTCAATCCGCTCAGCCATTCAACCTCGAGATTCACACACTCCGGGCGAATGTATCGCTGACTCTTGCGAAGGGGCCATGCCCCTCGCACGCTCCCCACGAAGGGGGCGCACCCCCTTCGAAAACCCCCGGTCGAGGGTTCACATCTCAGAAAATCTTCAAAAGATTTGGAGCGGGAAAAGGGATTTGAACCCTCGACCCTCGCCTTGGCAAGGCGATGCTCTACCACTGAGCTATTCCCGCTCGAGGATCGTGAGGAAAGAGGTCGGATTTTACTCAGGAGTTTTTGGAGTGTCAAGCAAGGTCAAGCTGCTACCGATGAGAGTCAAACTCGTTACATCTCGAGGTTGATGCTACCAAATGGTAACGAGGCAATAATCTTTCTAAGTAACTGATTCGTTGGCTGTTTTGTCAAAGGATCAGTGTATTGCCTGATTAGGCGATACAAGCGATACTCATCCGTCACAAGGCGAGACATTTCGTCCGACCAACAATCGACAAATTTCACCTTGTGTTTCCAATAGTTAGTGTATTGCTCTTTGAGCAATGCTAACGCCAAAAATGGTGCATATCTTGCCAATCCTACTACCCCATGATGCTGGATATTTCTGGAAAATCGATCCCTCAGCCGCAGTTTCAAGCCGGCTGTCGTCTCATTTTCGCCGAAACCTTCAGCAACAGCTCTAGGGAAGAAGGGAGGTGGGAATCGCCTGTTGTGTGGAGTGTTAGGAATGTGGGCTCTCTGAGAGCCTCAACTTAGGAGGTGTCACCAATGTTTCTGTCACGCAGACAGTTTTTAAAAGTCACGGCTGGGACGGTTGCCGCGGTGGCGGTGGCCGATAAGGTCCTGGCGTTGACGGCTCTGCAGCCGGTCATCGAGGTGGGCAACCCCCTCGGCGAATATCCGGACCGGTCGTGGGAGCGGGTCTATCACGACCAGTACCGATATGATTCGTC
>Ga0081455_10001214_pt1 | contig 32286 bp, 32 predicted proteins | sample TabmetS3T2R1_FD_70207 | JGI IMG/M metagenome (GOLD analysis project Ga0081455, IMG submission 70207) | Tabebuia heterophylla rhizosphere microbial communities from the University of Puerto Rico - S3T2R1 | ecosystem: Host-associated > Plants > Roots > Rhizosphere ...
GCGCCTCGGCGGCCCGCCGATCACGATCGACTACGTACGGTTGAACATCGACGCCGCCGCGTAGCGGAGCCGCGGGAACGCGATCCAGCGCGACTCACGTGATGCTGGCGAAGCGCAGGCCGACGCCCGCGCCCATGAGCCTGCGCACGAGCGGCACGAAGTATGGATGCTCTTCGGCCGACAGGTCGCGCCGGTTGGCGACGAGGAACAGCACGCCGCGCCTCGCCAGCGGTTCCTTCACGAAGCGCGCCGCGCGCGCGCGCAGCAGGCGCTCGGTGAGCCGCGCGCCGGCGCGCGACACACCGATGCGGATCGCCGCGCCGAGTTGCGGGAGTGCGGCGGCGTCGGCGCGGGCCGCACGCACGGCGGCGCCGCGGGCGAGGGATCGCACCGCAGCGACCGTCGGGTTGGGGCCGACCAAGGCGTTCCACAGGATCCGCTCCGTGCCCTGCGTCCATCCCCGGAAGGCCGGGTCGAAGGAGAACACGACCGAGCGGCCCGCGCCGACCGCCTCGTCCACAGCCGCGGCCGATCCGGACAGCTGGCCGACACCCTCCGCCAGTCCGGACACGCCGAACGTCGGGCTCGTCGGCGTCGGGAAGGTGGCCACCGGCGAGCCCGCGCCCGCGCCCATCACGGCGTCGTCGTCGTACATGACCCACGCGCTGTCCCCGACCCCGTCGGCCAACGGGCTCGACGGGTCGACGGCGACGCGCACGAGCGACCCCGGCATGTTCGTGTGCGAGGCGTTGAGCGTGACCGAGGAGACCCCGGTGCGAGCCGCGATGGTGGCACCGCCCTGCCAGCCGACGTAGCGCCCGCCCGCCGCCACCCAGGCGCTCAGCGCCTTCTTACCCGTCGAGCCGAGCGCCTGCAGCCCGTAATTGGCGTAGCCGTCGGGAACCATCAGCACGTCGATCCCGGGCAGCCCGGCCTTGATGTCGTCGACCGTGACGTCCTTGTATGGCAGGTGCCAGACCTGGTCGAAGAGCCAGCGCACCTCGCCCGCCGCCTGGAAGGCGGTCGTGCTGCCGGGGATCTCGAACAGCCCGATCGAGGGAGCGTCGGCGGGCACCGGCTGCCACTGCGGCGCGGACACCGGATCGACGAGGCTCGCGTCCGGCGCGACCGCGGCGCCGCTCCATCCTGCGGCAAGATTCATCAGCAGCGGATTACTCCACGCGGTGACGTCGTAGGTGACGTCGACGGGGATGTAGGTGTCCTCGTTGAGCATCGCCTGGATCCAGTGCTTCTGGCCCTGGGCGAGCGGGATCCAGTACGTGCCGGCGGGCAGCGTGGTCGGCCGCGCCGGGTCCCCGTAGGGGTGGAAGTCGGGCACCGCGAGCGGTGCGTTCAGGCGGTAGACCGAGACGTCCATGCGCTGCAGGCGCCGCACGAGCAACTGGCGCTCGTAGGCGTGTGCCGGGTCGGGCAGCAGGAAGTAGCTGCGCACGCGGACGTCGGGGACCTGCTGGAGCAGGCGGCTGCCCTTCTCGAAGACCGCGTTGGGCTCGAGCTGGCCGGCCACGCCCTCCTGGTAGGCCTGCACGTAGGAGGCGTGCCAGTCACTGACCACGTTGGGGTCGCTGGCACCCGCGAAGAGGGAGGCCCACATCGCCGTGAAGTGCTCGTGGAAGCGCGCGGAGAGGGCCTGGAAGTTGGCCTTCTCGAAGGTCATGCCGGCGGCGCCGAAGCCGACGGCGGGGACCGTGTCGCCAAAGATCGGCGCGAAGAAGTCGTACGGCGCGCCGTGGAAGAACTGGATCTTCTCGCGCTCGAACTCCTGGGCGATGGCCGGGGAGTACAGGTCGTTGATCCAGCGGTGCGCGGTGTCGCTGGTCTCGTGGTATTCGGGGTCGGCGTTGGGCGGGAAGAAGTAGTTCTGAAAGCCGAACTCGTGCGCGTCGATGTAGAGCATCGGCGGGTACTGCCGCACGGCCTGCACCTTGCCGTCGGTCTCGGGCTGCGTGCGCGCGAACCAGTCGCGGTTCATGTCAAAGCCGTACGCGTTCCGGCGCGTGTTGAGCTCACGGCCGTCGGGGTTCTGGATCGGCAGGATCACGACAATGGCCGCGTTGAGGATCGTCGAGACGACGCAGTCGTCGCGGTCGGCCAACTCATAGAGAACCTGCAGGGCGGCGTCGGCGCCGCTCTCCTCGTCGCCGTGCACGTTGGCGGAGATCCACAGGATCTCGGGCGTCCGCGCCTCGATGGCCTGCGCCTGCTGGGGAGTGAGCGTGGGGTCGCGAAGGGCGGTGGCGTCGGTGCGGATCGTGGCCAGCGCCGCGGCCGTCATGCGATCCTGGCGGCCGACGACTGCGAAGCGCAGCGCCCGGCCCTGCACCGACGATCCTGCGGTGTCGGCGATCACACGGTCGCTCGTCGCCGCGACCGCGTCGAGGTACTGGTTGGACTGTGCGACGTCGACCTCTTGGGAGCCGAGCGCAAAGCCGAGGACATCCTGCGCCGTCGGCGCTACGTGCAGGTAGCTCGGCGGCGTCGTGAACGGGTCGCAGGCCTGTGCTGCCGCGGCCGGCGCGGACGGGACGAGCACAACAAGTGCAACCGCCACAGCCACGAGCGCACGTCGCATGATTCGGGCCTCCCTCGAGCCGTAAGAGCCGCGAAAGCCTGCCACCCGCGGCGCACCGCGTCAACGTTGCGGCCGCGGCGTGCCGCCACGTTGCACGATTCTGTGAAACCCCTGCAACTGGGTAACTTGACCGCCACGGAGGGGTACAACACCGTCACAATCCCCCGAAAGGAGGACCGGACATGATCGGGGCCCTCATCCTTGGTCTTGTTGCCGGCTTCATCGGCCGTGCGTTGGTGCCCAACGACGTCTTCCAGGACATGTCGGGTCCGAAGTCGTGGGCGGTGTCGATCATTCTCGGCCTCGTCGGCGCGTTTGTCGGCTACCTCATCTTCACGAGGCTGCTCGGCATCGGCGACAACGATGCCTTCGACCTCGGCGGCATCCTGAGCGCGATCATCGGCGTGGTCATCGTGCTCATCGTCGCCGGCTTCGTGATGCGCCGGGTCGGCCATCACGGCGGCGCACGCCCAGCCACCTAAACACTCATCCGGCGGGCGGCCAAGCGGCCGCCCGCTACAGTGAATCGAGGACGGCCGCCGAGCCTCGTGAGCGGTCGTTGGCGCTGCCCAAATGGCACTTCGACCGCTCCTCGCACGCCTCCAAGACGACCCCGACGGCGCCGCGCTGATCCGGGATGGCGGCAGCGCGTTCGTGTCGCAGTCGATGCGGGCGTACCTCGTCGCCGCGCTCGCCGACAACGGCAGCGGCGAGCGTCCCGTGCTCGTCGTCGCGGGCGACGATCGCCAGGCCCGCGACCTCGCCGCCGATCTGCGAGCTTGGCTCGAGCCGCGCCCGGTCCGCTTCTATCCGAGCCGCGGTGTCGCGTACGAGTCGCACCTCGCGCCGCCGCCGCACCTCGTCGGACTCCGCGTCGCCGCCCTGGACGCGCTCCTGCATCCGGGCGACGAGCCGCCGGTCGTCGTCGTCTCGGCGGTCGCCCTCTCCGAGAAGGTCCCCGATCCGGAGCTGCGTCCGCAATCGTTCACTATCAGCGTCGGCGATCTGCTCGACCTCGACGAGGTCGGCCACCAGCTCGTCGCCGCGGGCTACGAGCGCGTCGACCAGGTCGACGACCGCGGCCAGTTCGCCGTGCGCGGCGGCATCCTCGACCTCTATCCGGCCACCGAGGACCGCGCCGTCCGGATCGACCTCTTCGACATCGAGGTCGAGTCGATCCGCTTCTTCTCAACGTTCACGCAGCGCAGCCTCGGCGAGACCGACGCCATCGAGATCGCGCCCGCGGCCGAGCTCGCGCCCGAGCACCGCGAGCTCGCCGAGATCGCCGCGCTCGAGGACGCCGAGGACCGTCCCGACGTCGCCGAGCTGCTCCCCGTCGACCGCTTCCACGCCTTCCTCGACCTCGCACCGCACGACGCGGCCGTCGTCATCGCCGCCGACGAGGACGTCGCGCCCGCGCTGGCCGACCACTGGCAGGACGTGTGCGCCGCCTTCCACGACGAGGACGCCCACCACCTCTACGTCAAGCCCGACGCGATCACCGAGGCGCTCGACGCCCGCGCCGGCGCGCGCCTGAGCTCGATCTCCGCCGACCAGCCCTTCGAGTTCCGCGCCCAGGCCGCCGACCTCGCCGCGCGCTCGCTGCGCGAGGCCGAGCCCGAGCTCGAGAAGCTCGTCCGTTCCGAGTACCGGACGGTCGTCACCTGGGCGCGCCGCGGCGACGGCGAACGCGCCGCCTACAACCTCGCGCGCCTGCGCGCGTCGTGGGACGGGGGCGACGGCCTGCAGTTCGCGCGCGCCGCGCTGCGCGACGGCTTCATCGCCGCCGGCCTGCGCCTCGCGGTCATCCCCGACCACCGGCTGTTCCGCCGCCGCCGCGCCGAGCGTCCGCAGCGGCCGACGCGCCGGCGCGGTGCGCTGCGGTCGTTCGCGGACCTGCGCACCGGCGACATCGTCGTCCACGAGGACCACGGGATCGCCCGCTTCGCCGGCTTCGACACGAAGACCGTCGCCGGCGTCACCCGCGACTACCTCGAGCTCGAGTACGCCGGCACCGACCGCGTCTTCCTGCCGGTCGACCAGCTCGCCAAGATCACGCGCTACGTCGGAGCCGGCGGCGCTCACCCGCCGCTGAGCAAGCTCGGCGGCAAGGCGTGGGAGGCGATGAAGGCGCGCGCCCGCCGCGCTGCGCAGGAGCTCGCGGGCGAGCTGCTCAACCTCTACGCCGAGCGCCGCCGCCGCACCGGCCACGCATTCCCCGAGGACAGCGAGTGGCTGCGCGACTTCGAGGCGCGCTTCCCCTATCAGGAGACGGCCGACCAGCGCGAGGCGATCGAGCACGTCAAGACCGACATGGAGCGCGCCCAGCCGATGGACCGCCTCATCTGCGGCGACGTCGGCTACGGGAAGACCGAGGTCGCGCTGCGCGCGGCGTTCAAGGCGGCCGACGACGGCAAGCAGGTGCTCGTGCTCGCGCCGACCACGATCCTCGCCCAGCAGCACTACGGCACGTTCGCCGAGCGCCTCAACGACTACCCGTTCACCATCGAGCACGTCAGCCGCTTCCGCTCGCCGAAGGAGCAGCGCGACGCGATCGCCGCCTTCAACGACGGCAAGGTCGACATCCTCATCGGCACCCACCGCCTGCTCGGCCGCGACCTGCGCGGCAAGGACATCGGCCTGATGGTCGTCGACGAGGAGCAGCGCTTCGGGGTCAAGCAGAAGGAGCTGCTGCGTCAGCTCAAGCTCAAGGTCGACGTCATCGCGATGAGCGCCACGCCGATCCCCCGCACGCTGCAGATGTCGCTGGCCGGCATGCGCGACATCTCGGTCATCGAGACGCCGCCGGAGGGCCGCCGCCCCGTCAAGACCTACGTCGGCGAGTACGACGAGGCGCTCGTCAAGCAGGCGATCATGCGCGAGAAGCAGCGCGGCGGGCAGGCCTTCTTCGTCCACAACCGCGTCGAGACGATCGACGAGACCGCCGAGCGGCTGCGCGGCCTGTGCCCTGGCGTGACCTTCGAGGTCGCCCACGGCCAGATGGACGAGAAGGTCCTCGAGCGGCGGATGCTGAGCTTCCTGCGCGGCGAGGCCGACGTCCTCGTGGCCACGAGCATCATCGAGTCGGGCATCGACATCCCGCAGGCCAACACGCTCGTCATCGAGCGCGCCGACGCGTTCGGCCTCGCCCAGCTCTACCAGATCCGTGGGCGGGTGGGCCGCTCGCGCGAACGCGCCTACGCGTACCTCCTCTATCCGAGCGCCGCGGCCCTGACCGAGGAGGCCACCAAGCGCCTCAGCGCGCTGAGCGACTACACCGAGCTGGGCGCCGGCTTCAAGATCGCGATGCGCGACCTCGAGATCCGCGGCGCCGGCAACCTGTTAGGTGACGAACAGTCCGGCCACGTCGCCGCACTGGGCTTCGAGCTGTACCTCGCGATGCTCGACGAGGCGGTCGCGGCGATGGATGGCACCGGCGGCGACGAGGAGCCCGAGCCGGTGCGCCTCGACGTCAACGTCGACGCGTACGTCCCGGCCGACTACGTCCCCTACGAGCAGGCGAAGGTCGACGTCCACCGCCGGGTCGCGGCGTCGCGCGACGTCGCCGACCTCGCGCAGCTGCGCGACGAGCTCGAGGACCGCTTTGGCCCCGTGCCAGAGCCACTTGAGAACCTCATCGCGCTGCAGCAGGCGCGGATCAAGCTCGGCCGCGCGGGCGCGCGAGCGCTGTCCTTCCGTGGCGAGACGCTTGCCGCCACGCCCATGGAGCTCACGCCCGAGCAGGCCGACGAGCTGCGCGAACGGGTGCCCGGCGCGCGCTACGAGCCGGGCCGCAGCCAGGTGAGTTTCCGCGTCCCGCGCGACGCGGAAGGGCGCTTCCGCATCGTCGTGGCCGCCGCGGACGCGCTGCTCGCCGTAACAGCACCTTCATATGAAGCGGCCGCCGCCTAGAAAAAGGTGGCTACCATGACCCGCTCGTCCGCCGTCCCCGTACCTCGGATTACATGACTTTGAATAAGCGAACCGCACTCGCGGCTGCCGCGCTGTCGGCCGTCGCCATCGGCGTCTCCGCATGCGGCGGCGGCGCGATCCCAGGCAACTCCGTTGCCACCGTCGGCGACCAGACGATCAAGCGCGACACGTTCGATCACTGGATGAAGATCATCGCGATCTCGACCGCCGCCCAGACCAACCCGAACGCGGCCAAGACCGCCGCTGTTCCGGATTCACCCGACTTCAAGCAGTGCATCGCACAGGCGAAGAAAACCGCGCCCAAGCCGGCCAAGGGTCAGCCGGAGCAAACCGACGCACAGTTCAAGTCGCAGTGCCAGCAGCAATACAGCCAGTTCAAGTCCGAGGTCCTGGGCTTCCTGATCCGTTCGACCTGGCTTGACCAAGAGGCCAAGAAGCAGAAGGTCGGCATCACGGAGAAGGAACTGCAGAAGCAGATCGACGACATCAAGAAGCAGCAGTTCACCCAGAAGGGCAGCTACGAGAAGTTCCTGCAGCAGGCCGGGCTGACGAACGCCGACGTCCTGTTCCAGCAGCGCGTCCAGCAGCTGCAGAACAAGATCACCGCGAAGATCACCAAGGGCAAGGACAACGTCACCGACGCCCAGATCCAGGCCTACTACAACAAGAACCAGTCGCGCTTCTCCTCGCCCGAGCGACGCGACCTGCGCATCGTCCTGACCAAGCAGAAGGCGCAGGCCGAGCAGGCCAAGAAGGCGCTGCAGTCCGGGCAGTCGTGGAAGTCGGTCGCCAAGAAGTACTCGATCGACACCGCCTCGAAGTCCAACGGCGGCTCGCTCCCCGGCGTCGCCAAGGGCCAGCAGGAGAAGGCGCTCGACACCGCGGTGTTCAGCGCGGACAAGGGCAAGCTCAGCGGCCCGATCAAGACGCAGTTCGGCTGGTACGTCTTCGAGGTCGCGAAGGTCACGAAGGCCAAGCAGCAGTCGCTCGAGGAGTCCAAGGCCTCGATCAAGCAGATCCTCCAGCAGCAGGGTCAGCAGAACGCGCTGAAGAAGTTCGGCGACGACTACCGCAAGCGCTACAAGGCCGAGACCGACTGCCGCAAGGGCTACCAGGTCGACGACTGCAAGAACGCACCCAAGCAGTCGGCCACGACGAGCACCCAGCAGCAGCAGCAGGCTCCGCAGCAGCCGCCGTCGACGACGTCGACGACACCGTAGCCGGACGACGGCGACGTCTAGGCTGCGGGCTGTGCCGCCGCAGCCAGACGTTGCCGCCGCCGTCGCCCGTCTCGATGAGCTGACCCGCCGCCTGCGGCGCGAGTGCCCCTGGGACCGCGAGCAGGACGAGCGCTCGATCGTGCCGCACACGGTCGAGGAGGCCTACGAGCTCGCCGACGCCGCCAACGACGGCGACGACACCAAGCTCCTCGACGAGCTCGGAGACGTCCTCTTCCAGGTCCACTTCCTCTCGCTGCTGCTCGAGGAGCGCGGCGCGGGGGACATGGCGCGCGTCGCCGAGCACGTGCGCCAGAAGCTCATCCGCCGCCATCCGCACGTCTTCGGCGAGGTCGAGGCCGAGACGGCGGGGGAGGTCCTGCGCAACTGGGACCAGATCAAGCGCGCCGAGCCCGGGCGCGAGGACGGCATCTTCGGCGAGGTGCCCGAGAACCTGCCGGCGCTGCTGCACGCGCGCAAAGTCCAGCGGCGCGCCGCGAGCTCGGGCTTCGACTTCGATCGCGTCCCTTACGACGCGGTGAGCGGCGAGCTCGAGGAGCTCGAGGCCGCGGGCGCCGACCGCGACGCCGTCTTCCACGAGGTCGGCGACCTGCTCTTCGCCGCCGTGAACGTCGCGCGCAAGCTGCGCGTCGACCCCGAGCTTGCGCTGCGCTCCGCGAGCGGGCGCTTTCGCTGGCGCATCGAGGAGGCCGAGCGGCTGGCTTCGGACGCCGGCGTGAACTGGGAGGCCTTGGCCCCCGACGACAAGCTGACCTACTACATCCAAGCGAGGATTCGCGAGTGAGCCAGATCGACAAGGTGCACGCACGCCAGGTGCTCGACAGCCGCGGCAACCCGACCGTCGAGGTCGAGCTCGTCCTGCGGTCAGGGGCAGCGGGGCGGGCGGTGGTGCCGAGTGGGGCGTCGACCGGCGAGTTCGAGGCGACCGAGCTGCGCGACGGCGGCAGCGCGTACGGGGGCAAAGGTGTGACGAACGCGGTGGGCAACGTCAACGGCGAGATCGCGGAGGCCGTTCACGGGCGCGACGCGACCGATCAGGCCGGCCTGGACCGCGCGCTGATCGAGCTGGACGGCACGCCGAACAAGTCGCGGCTGGGCGCCAACGCGGTGCTGGGCGTGTCGCTCGCGGCGGCGCACGCCGCTGCGGCCGAGGAGGGCCTGCCGCTGTGGCGCTACCTCGGCGGCGATGCCGCGCACGTCCTGCCGGTGCCGATGATGAACGTGCTCAACGGCGGCGCGCACGCCGACAACTCGGTCGACTTCCAGGAGTTCATGGTCGTCCCGCTCGGCGCGCCGACCTTCTCGGAGGCGCTGCGCACGGGCGCAGAGGTCTTCCACGCACTGAAGAAGACGCTGCACGACCGCGGGCTCGGCGGCGGCGTCGGTGACGAGGGTGGATTCGCCCCGAACCTCGGGTCCAACGAGGAGGCGCTGCAGATGCTCATCGCGGGCATCGAGGCGGCCGGGTACGCGCCGGGCGACGACGTCGCCATCGCGCTCGATCCCGCGGTGAGCGAGATCTACTCCGACGGCGCCTACGTGCTCGAGCACGAGGGACGGACGCTGAGCGCCGGCGAGCTCACCGACTACTGGGCGCAGCTCATGCCGCGCTATCCGATCGTGTCGCTGGAGGACGGCATGGCCGAGGAGGACTGGGAGGGCTGGAAGGCGCTCACCGACCGGCTCGGGGAGCATCTGCAGCTCGTCGGTGATGACATCTTCGTCACCAACACCGAGCGCCTGAAGCGAGGTATCGACCTCGGTGTCGGCAACTCGATCCTCGTCAAGGTCAATCAGATCGGCACGCTGACCGAGACGCTCGACACGATGCGCATGGCGCGCGAGGCCGGCTACACGTCGGTCATGTCGCACCGCTCCGGCGAGACCGAGGACGTGACGATCGCCGACCTCGCGGTCGCCACCGGCTGCGGGCAGATCAAGACGGGCGCGCCGTCGCGCTCGGACCGCGTGGCGAAGTACAACCAGCTGCTGCGCATCGAGGAGCAGCTCGGCGGCGACGCGACCTATCCGGGACGCTCGGTCTTCCGGTCGTGACCAGGGCGTCGGACGCCGAGCGCGAGGAGACCGTCACGCGGCTGCGCCAAGCGGCCGCTGACGGGCGTCTGACGGTCGAGGAGCTCACGGAGCGCATCGACGCCGCCTACGCGGCGACGACGCTCGCAGAGCTCGAGCCGCTGACAGCCGACCTGCCCGCGACCACGAAGACGATGGACGTCGAGCGCGGTGGCGGGACGAGCTTCCTGCTCGGCGTCCTCGGGGGCGGCGACCGCAGCGGCCGCTGGCGCGTGGCCGAGCGCCTGACCGTGCTCAACGTGCTCGGCGGGGCCGACCTCGACCTGCGCGAGGCGACCCTCGCCGCGCCCGAGGTCACCATCACGGTCATCTCGATCCTCGGCGGCTCGGACATCACCGTGCCGGAGGGGGTGCACGTCGAGCTGTCGAGCTTTGCGCTCCTCGGCGGCGACGATCTGCGGCTCGAGGGGCCCGAACCGCCGTCCGGGGCGCCGGTCGTGCACGTCAAGACGGTGTCGATCCTCGGGGGCACGGACGTCAAGACGCGCCGCGGGCGGCGCCGCCACGGGCTCCCGCACCGCCTGTAGAACGTCCGCTTGCACTGGCAGGATCGTGCTCGCAAGCCACGAACGCGACTTCAATGGCTCAGGCTCGTCCCGCCCGCGCGTCTCGCCGTGCGCCCACTCAGCGCCCTCGCGCGCGACCCCGCGTCCTGCCAGGGGGCACTGCCGGCATCCGCTGGGACCGGGTCTCCCGGGTGGCCATGCTCGCCGTCCTGCTCGGCGTCCTCGCCCTCTACATCGGCCCGGCACGGTCGTACTGGTCGACCCTGCAGGAGGCCAAGCACCGCCGCGCGGAGGTGTCGGCGCTGCAGCGCGAGAACGCGAAGCTGCGCGCGCATCGCGCCGCGCTGCGCAACCCGTCGGCGCTCGAGCGCGAGGCCCGTCGGCTGGGCATGGTGCGTCCCGGCGAGCGGCCCTACGTGATCAAGCACCTGCCGAAGGGCCCGTAGCCCGACCTCGCGGGGCGTCCGGCGCGCCTCGCTAGCCTGGACGCGGTGAGCTTTGAGACCGCGATTCACCAGTGGCGGGAGGGGGAGCGCCGGCTGGCCGACGCCCCGCCGCACGAACGCCCCGCGCTCGAGCGCGTGACGACGCGCATCCAGGCAGAGCTGCGCCGCCGCCTCGGCGGGCCGTTCACGGTCGACGAGTTGGCCGACCTCTACGACAGCGGCACCGGCTGGTGCCTGGACGTCGCGGTCGCCGTCGCGCCGGGCGCTCCATGGGCGTGGGACGCGCGCACGACCGCCGACGCCGCCTTCGCGCGCTACGTTCGCGAGGCGGTCGACTTCGCCGGCGGCCGGCGCCTGGAACCCGAGCCCTAGCCCGTCACGCCCCGGCCTCGGCGGCCACGACCGCCTCGGCGTCGGGCCGCAGCCGCGGCGCCGCTATGACGGCGAGCACGAGGTTCGCCACGGCGAGCCCTACCGCGACCTGCAGGCCGCGCTCGAACCCGGCGGTCAGCGCCTCGGGCTGCGATGCGCCTCCGGCGATCGCATCGGTCACGCGCGAGTTGGCCAGCGTCGTCACGACGGCGAGGCCGAGCGCGCCGCCGATCTGGAAGGCCGCGGTCACGGTGCCGGACGCCGCACCCGCCAACGCGTGGGGCACCGACGACACGGCCGTGATCTGGTTGGGCACGCCGATGAACGGCAGCGCGGCGCCGATGATCAGGAACGCGGGCAGGAGGTCCGCCGCGTAGGAGGCGTCGGCGCCGGCACGCGACAGGAGGTACAGCCCGGCCGCCATGACCGCTGATCCGGCCGCGAACACCGGCCGCGTGCCGATCCGCGTGACGAGCTGCGAGGCCGCCGCCGCGCCGGCGATCGCGGCGATGCCCATCGGCACGAAGTGCACGCCGGCCTGAAGCGCACTGTCGCCGTGCACGTTCTGGAGGTACAGCGCGGTCAGGAAGAACATGCCCAGGAACGCGCCGCCGTTGACCGCGAGCGCAACGGCCGAGCTCGGCAGCCCACGGGCGCGCAGCAGCGACAGCGGAAGCAGCGGAGCCTCCGCCCGCGCCTCGACGGCAGCGAAGCCGGCCACGAGCGTGACCCCGAGCCCGAAGAGCCCGAGCACTTCGGCCGAGCCCCATCCAGCCGCGTCGGTGCGGATGACGCCGAGGACGATCGCGGTGACGCCGAGGGTGGCGAGCAGCGCGCCGGCGAGGTCGAAGTTGCGCGGGGCCCCGGCGTCGCGGGATTCCCCGACGACGAGCGGTGTCGCGACGGCCGCGACCACGGCGATCGGCACGTTGACGAAGAACACCCACTCCCAGCCCAGCTGGTCGACCAGCAGGCCGCCGAGCACGACGCCGATGGTCCCGCCCAGCCCGGCGAGCGCGCCCCAGACGCCGAGCGCCAGGTTGCGCTCGCGGCCGGGCGCGAACGTCACGATCACGATCGCGAGGGCGGCGGGGGAGAGCATCGCGGCGCCGATGCCCTGGATCGCGCGTGCAGTGACGAGCACGCCCGGCGACCCGGCCAGTCCGCCCGCGAGCGACGCCGTGGCGAAAAGCGCCAGGCCCGTGAGGAACATGCGCCGCCGGCCGAGCAGGTCCGCCGCGCGGCCGCCGAGCAGGAGCAGCCCGCCGAAGGTGAGCGTGTAGGCGTTGATCACCCACTGCAGGCCGTCGGTGGAGAAGCCGAGGTCGGCACGAATCGCAGGGAGCGCGACGTTGGCGATGGTGACGTCGAGGACGACCATGAACTGCGCGAGGGCGAGGACGGCGAGGGCATACCAGCGGCGAGGATCGGAGGAGGGCATCAGGAGCGGTCCTTTCGAAGCGAGAATCGTTTTGACTTCGAACGATTTGATTTCGCAACGGTAGCGGCTCGCATGAGATCGTTCAAGTCATGAATCGTTCATGTGGATATCATGTCTTGGCATGGCGACCGTCGACACTCGCGACGACACGGCCCGCGGCGGCGGGCTGCCGCGCGGTGTGGCCGAGCGGCCGGCACTGCTCATCCACAAGCTGGGCAGCGAGGTGATGCGTCGCGCCGAGCGCCCGCTGGAGGAGATGGGGCTGACCGGCCGCGAGTACACGGCGTTGGCCGTGCTGGCGTCCGATGCGCCCACGTCGCAGGCCGAGCTGGCCCGCATGTGCGGGCTGCTGCCGGCACAGCTCGTCGCGGTGATCGACGAGCTCGAGCGCGACGGCCTCGCCGAGCGGCGGCGCGACGACGCCGACCGCCGCCGGTCGGTGGTGCGGCTCACGCCGAAGGGGCGCCGGCTCCTTGCGCGCGGCGACGCGCTCGCGGCGCGCATCGAGGACGAGCTGCTTGGTCATCTCGACCCAGCACAGCGCGCGCGGCTGCACGACGTGCTCCGCCAGGCGCTCGAGCCGTCGTGGCCGTTGCCGGCCGGCGATGTCGAGTAGCTCTTTTACCTAGAACGCAATAATGTCGTTCTAGGTAAGAACGACCATGGCGAGCGACGGCGACACCAACCCCTTCCGCTACGGCGCGCTGGCGCTGGACGACGCGTTCACCGACCGCGAGACGGAGATCGCCGAGCTGCGGGCCGACATCCGCAACGGCCAGGACGTCGTCATCCTCGCGCCGCGCCGCTACGGCAAGTCGTCGCTCATCTGGCGCGTCGCCGAGGACCTCGTGCGTCGCCGGATCCTGGTGGCCTCGGTCGACCTCATGACCACCCCGACGGTCGGCAAGCTGGCCGAGAAGCTCGCGCGGGCGATCCACGAGGACGTCGCATCGCGCCGCGAGAAGGCGCTCGACCGCCTGCGCGTGTTCGCCTCGCTGCGGATCAAGCCGACCGTCAACGTCGATCCCGACAGCGGCCGCCTGTCGTTCGGATTCGATGCCGAACATCGCCCCGAGGACCTGCGCGCGACGCTCGAGAACCTCCTACGCCTGCCCGGCGAGATCGGGGCAGAGCGCGGACGGCGCGTCGCGCTGATCTTCGACGAGTTCCAGGAGATCGTCGACATCGATCCCGCGCTGCCCCGCCTCATGCGCGCCGTGTTCCAGGAGCAGCCGGAGGTCGCGCACGTCTACCTCGGCAGCCGGCGCCACATGATGCGCCGGCTGTTCAGCGACGAGAACGAGCCGTTCTGGCGCAGCGCCAAGCCGGTCGAGCTCGGCGTAATAGCGCCGGAGGCGTTCCGCGAGTACATCGTCGCGCGCTTTGCGGGCACCGACCGCGCGATCGAGTCCGACGCGGTCGACGCCGTCCTCGGGATCACCGCCGGGCATCCGTACGCCACCCAGGAGCTCTGCTACTTCCTCTGGCAGCTCACCCCACCGGGCGGCGCCGCCGACCCGTCGCTCGTCGGCGGGGCGCTCGCCGGGGTGCTGCGTTCCGAGAACGCCCACTTCACCACGGTGTGGGATCACGCCTCCGCGCAGCAGCGGCTGCTGCTGCAGGCCCTGGCGGTGGAGCCGGGGCGCGCGCTGACCACCGACTACCGCCGCCGCAACGAGCTGCCGTCGCCGTCGACGGTGCAAAGCGCGGTGACGGCCCTCGAACGTCAGGAGCTCGTGCTCAACGACCGCGGGTGGGTGCGGATCGTCGAGCCGTTCCTGGCGGAATGGACGCGCCAGCGCACGCAACCGGCCGGCGCCCCGGCCTGAAGCGTCAGTCCTCGTCGTCGCCGTTCTCGTCGCCGGAGCGGCGGATCACGATCTGGTCCTCCTCGATCGTGACCGTGACGGGACGATGGCCGGCCCAATGCTCGGCGTAGACGGGGTTGTCCTCGACGGCGGGGTCGAGCCAAAGCCCGTAGCCCTCCTCGCCGTGGTCGAAGGTGCCCTCGAGCTCGTCGCGTGTGTCGGCCTTGCGGCGCCCGCGCCCGCCACGGCGCCCGCGGCGGCGCTTCTTGGGCTCCTCGTCTTCCTCTTCGTCCTCGTCCTCGTCTTCTTCTTCCTCTTCCTCGGCCCGACGAGCCTCTTCCTCCGCGCGAGCCGCTTCGGCGGCCTCGAGCTCGGCGGCGATCAGCGCGTCGTCCTCGGCGCGCAGATCGATCTCGTCGTCGAAGTCGGCGCCCGCGTTGGCGTACGAGGCGGCGCCCGCTTCGTCGTCGGGAACGAGGTCGTTCTCCCTCTTGAACGCCTCGATCTGCTGGACGGTGACTTCGAGCTGATGGGCGATCCAGGCGTCGGTCCGGCCCTGGCGGACCCAGCCGCGGATCTGGTTGAGATGTGGTCGCAATGAGCGTCGTGCCACTAGGCGGCGGAGTCTATGCAAATGCACATCCTGTACGCCTGTCGCTTGCGCCCCCTGCGGACGCGTTGTTAAGGTGGCCGAACCCCCCAGCGAGGCAGGGAGGTCCCCACATGCTGGTACTGACCCGGAAGTCGAATCAAAGCATCATGATCGGAGACGACATCGAGGTGTCGGTGCTCTCGATCATGGGCGAAAAGGTGCGGATCGGCATCCAGGCACCGCGGGACATCCCGGTGTTCCGCAAAGAGGTCTACCTCGAGATCCAGCAGGAGCGCGCCAAGGAGATGGCGGGAACCAACGTGCGCGCCGAGGTCGACCAGGCGCTGCGCAAGCTCGGCAGCAGCTAGGCCGGCGCCACGCGGTAGTGGTAGCCGTGTGAGCGGGTGAAGCCCACGCTCGCGTAGAGCGCGTGCGCCGCCGTGTTGTCGCTCTCGACCTGGAGGTAGATGCGCTGCGCGCCGTGCGACTTGGCCCAGCTGGTCAGGGCGTGCACCACGGTCCGCGCGATGCCGCGCCTGCGCGCCTCCGGAGCCGTGGCCACGCAGAACAGTCCGGCCCAGCCGCGCTCGCACACGGCCAGGCCGACGCCGTCACCGTCGCCGGCGATCGCAAAGGCTGTCGGTGGCTCGATGCGCCCCAGGACCTCGTCGGCGTGCTCCCGCGCGTCCGGTCGCCCCTCGCACGCCGTCCACGCCTCCACCCACCCCGCATCGGCGCGGCTCTTCACCGTCACGTCGCCGGGCCGCGTGCGCGCGAGCGCGGTGTCGGCATCGGCGACGAGGACGTCGGTCGGCCCGTCGCTCGTCCAGCCCCGGAGCGCAAGCCGCTCGTCGAGGTCGGCGCGGTCTGCGTCGGGCGCGATCTGGACGAGGGCGCGGCGGCCGCGGCTGGCGTAGAAGTGCTCGACCATGGCGGCGTCGGGCGCGGCTCCGAGCGGCAGTGCCGAGTTCGACCGCCGGCGGCTCAGCGCCGGCGTATGGCGCAGCAGCCAGCCGTCGGCCTCGACGGTCTCCGCGGCCGGCCAGGCTCGAGCCGCGAGCTGCTCGACGAGCAGCCTCAACCCATCACGATGTACAGCGTCTTGAACATCGCCACCGTGACCAGCGCCGCGGTGGCGAGCAGCACGAGCACGAGCAGCACGAAGCGCAGCGAGCCGCGCTTGTGGACGCGCTCGCGGCGGCGCTGGTCGAGGCGCTGCTCGGCGTCACGGTAGATGCGCTCGCGGCGCAGGCGATCTGCCTCGGCCTCCTCGACGAATGCGCGCTCGAAGGCCGCGAGGCTCTGCTGCAACTTGGTAGAGGCCATTGGCGGCAGATGAGGAGGCTACTCCATCGCGCACGCGCTCCAAAGACCTCGCCCGGCGACGCGGGCCGCCCGCGCGAGGCGGGCGAACTCGCTCGCGTGGGCGACGTTTGGCGGGATGGTCAGCGTGCGCGCATAGCCCTCGCGGACGAGCGTCGCGTTCACGAACGACCCGTCGCCGCGGTAGACGTACGCGAGCAGCCGGCCGTACTTGTCGCGCGCCTCCACGTCGCGGACGAGCTTGACCTCGCGCCCCGCCACAAGCGCCGCGTTGGCCGCGGCCGCGCGCTCTGCGTAGCACTGAACCGGCGTGTTCGGCTTGACCGACTCCGGCGTGTCGATCCCGATGTAGCGCACGCGCTCGGTGCGGTCGCCGATCCTCACGCTGATGGTGTCGCCGTCGACGACGCGTAGGACGCGCGCCGTGCCGAACGTCGGCGTGGAACGATCGCGACGCGTGTGCGTCAGGACCACCAAGATGGCGATGATGAGAAGGACGATCGGGACAAGCCGGCGCATCTCTGCCACCGTACGATCCGTACCGGGCGTCGCGCAGCGGACGTTTCAGATTCGTCACAGAGGCTGTGCTCAACGATGATGCCGTGAAGCAGATGGCGAGCAAAGAACGCAAGCGACCGCGACTGAAGGATCTCCCCGGCGGCCAGATCACCGAGCTGATCGTGATCGTGGCCATGGCGCTGGCGATCGCACTGGCCGTCCAGTGGCTCCTGATCAAGCCCTACCGGATCCCGAGCGGCTCGATGGAGCCGACCCTCGACGTGGGTCAGCGCGTGCTCGTCAACCGCATCTCCCACCGTCTCGGCAGCGACCCGAAGGTCGGCGACATCATCACCTTCCACCCGCCCGCGGGCGCCGACGAAGTGCCGCCGCGCTGCGGCGTCCAGCAACCCGACAACGAGGCCTGCCCGCGGCCGACCAGCGACCGCTCCAGCCAGACGTTCATCAAGCGCGTCGTCGGCGGGCCCGGCGATCGCATCTCGGTCCGCGACGGCCACGTCGTACGCAACGGGCAGGTGCAGAAGGAGTCGTTCATCAACCCGTGCGGCGGCGGCCAGGGCTGCGACCTCCCGCGCACCATCACGGTGCCGAAGGGCTACGTCTTTCTCATGGGCGACAACCGCGGCGCCTCCGACGACAGCCGCTTCTGGGGCCCGGTCCCCGACAAGTGGGTGATCGGGAAGGCCTTCGCGACGTACTGGCCGCCGAAGCGGATCGGGTTGCTCTAGGCGACCACCGCGAGGAGGTCTTCGAGCACCGCCTCAGGGTGCTGGGTGAGTTGTTTGTCGCGTAGTGGCGGATGTGCGTGGCCGGCGGCGAGCACGGCGGCGGTGAGCTGGGCGTCTTCGGCGAGCAGCAAGCGCGCGAACTGCCCCGAGTCTCTCTCGGTTTCCGAGCGCGATCCGAGGCAGTTCGGGCACTCACGCAGGATCGCTCCGCCCGCTGTGCCCGAACAACACGCTTTCGCCACAACTCTGCGGCAACCCTCCCTCAACGCCCGGCCACGCGGTGCCGCAACCGCCGCGCGGACGACAACCTCAGGCGACCGCCGTCTCCTGCTCCTCGTACACCCGGATGAACCGCAGGTAGTTGGCCGCGATCTGCTCCGCGGCGGCCTCGCGCTCGAGCGAGCCGTCGAGGAAGCCCTTCAGCGCGTCCCACCAGATCGAGCGGCCGATCGCGAAGCCGACGAAGCCCTCGACCGGCGCGGCCACGCGCAGCCAGTGGTCGACCTTCTCGTCGCTCGCCCCGCGGCCGAGCAGGACGCACACAACGCCCTCGCGGCCCGCGCCGGTGCGCGTCTGGCGCGCCAGCATCTCGGCGTCCTCGCGCGCGTCGACGCCCTCGATCTTCCAGATGTCGACCTCGCAGCCGTAGTCCTGGGTCTCGGCGATGGCGCGGCGCATGAGCTCGGGGCGCAGTTCGGCGTCGTAGCGGTCGCTATCGCCGCCCACCGACGCGAGCTGCTGGTCGGTCGCCGGCACGAGCAGCTCGAAGAGGAACTTGCGGTCGTGCTCGTGAAGCCAGTCGGCCAGGCGCTTCAGCCGCTCGAGCTGGGCCGCGTTCATCTCGGCATCGCCGTCGGGGTTGTAGCGAACGAGCACCTTCGAGAAGGCCGGATCGAACTTCAGGATGTGCTCGCCGAACTGGTCGCCGTACTGGAAGTCGAACTCGTCCTGGCCGGACTTCTCGACCGGCATGGCCAGCTTGAGACCGCGCTGCTTGGCCTGCTCGGGCACGTCGCTGCCGAACTGCTCGTCGACCAGCACGCCCTCTTGGTCGGCAGAGACCGAACCCATCTCGGCCACCTTGACCATGCCCTCGTAGATCAGGTGCTTGGCGTCGGCGATGCGCTCGGTCTCCTCCGGCGTCGGATCGCCCTCGATGCCAAACATCTTCTTCTGGAACGAGCCACGGTGGTCGAAGGCGAGGATGTAGAGCTTGCCGTCGTAACCCAGAGCCATGTAATCCCTTCTCTCGTGTCGCGTCTTCCCACGGAGTCTAGGCGGGCTGCGCGCGCGCACGCATGAGTACATTCCCGCGCCATGGAGCACAACTTCCACGGGCCGAGCTACACGATCGGCATCGAGGAGGAGCTCATGATCGTCGACGCCGAGACCTACGGGCTCGTCAACGCGATCGAGGCGCTGCTGCAGGACGCCGAGGACGGCGAGGTCAAGCCCGAGCTCATGGAATCGGTGCTGGAGATCTCGACCAACCCGGCACCCGACACCGCCGTCGCGGGCGAGCGGCTGCGACGCCTGCGCGCGCAGGTGCGCGAGACGGCGTCCAAGCGCAACCTCACGATCGGCTCCGCGGGCACGCACCCGTTCGCGATGTGGGAGGACCAGCGCATCGTCGCTCGGCCCCGCTACCGCGAGCTCGTCACGGCGCTGCGCTTCGTCGCGCGCCAGGAGCTGATCTTCGGCATGCACGTCCACGTCGGCGTCGACGACCCCGATAAGGCCATCCACGTCGCCAACGGCATGCGCGTGCACCTCGCGGTGCTGCTCGCGCTCAGCGCCAACTCCCCGTTCTGGCGCGCGGACGCCACCGGTCTGCAGTCCACGCGCACCCCGATCTTCCGCGCCTTCCCGCGCGTCGGCATACCGCCGTACTACCGCGACTGGGCCGACTACGAGCGCTCGATCGAGTTCATGGTGCGGTCAGGCGTCATCGAGGACTACACCTGGCTCTGGTACGACGTCCGCCCGCACCCGAACTTCGGCACGGTCGAAATACGCGTGTGCGACTCGCAGACCCGTGTCGAGGACACGCTCGCGCTCGCCGCTCTGATCCAGGCGATGGTCAAGGAGCTCTGCGAGCACTACGACGAGCATGGGCAGCTGGGCATCTACCCCTGGCAGATGCTCGACGAGAACAAGTGGCTGGCGGCGCGCCATGGCCTCGACGGCGAGCTCGTCGACCTGCCGTCGAGCGACCGCGTCTCGACCAGGACGCTCGCCCGGCGGCTGCTCGAGCGCCTGCACGAGCACGCCGAGGACCTCGGCTCGTCCGCGGAGCTCGAGGGCGTCGAGGGCATCATCGATCGCGGCAACGGCGCGGCACGCCAGCTCGTCGTCTACGAAGCCAACCACGACCTGCGCGAGGTCATGGCCGAGATGGTGGCCGAGACCGCGCCCTACCCGGCGACCTGAGCGAAGCGCTGCGCCAGCTGGTGGCGCACGCCGAGCACGAACCCGTCGAGCATCTGCTGCGTGTCGGCGTCGATCGAGTCGAAGTTGACGCCGCTGCCGTCGGTGACGTTGCGCACGACGCGGCCCGTCGCGGTGACGTTGCCGTGGCCACCGGGCAGCTCGAGCTCGACCCGCACGGCGCCCTGGAGCCCGAGACGGTCGAGCAGCACGCCGCCGGCGCTGATGTCGACGGTGTGCATCATCTCGGTCTCGCCGGCCGCGGAGCCGTCGGCGTTCAGCGGCGTGACCCCGACCGGCAGGCTGACCGCCAGGCGCACGTAGCGGCGCAGCTCGCGCGGGGCGATCCCGTCGTCGATGCGGAAGCGCGCGCTGACGTCGTCGCCGCCCAGCAGCGTCCCCGACAGCATCACGATCTGGCGCTGGTGCTCGAAGCTGACCTCGGCCTCTGCGGGCAGCGGACGCGCCGCAGCGGGCACTCCGCGGGCCACAGCGAGGGTGATCTCGACCCCGTGCGCATGCACCACGCGCGCGGAGAATCGCGCGTGCCGCACGTGAAGATTCACGGACTGGAAGTCTGCAGGACGGGGGGCCACCAGCCTCGTTCATCGGACGTCGATCATTGAGGTTGAGAGCCCAAGCGCCTCCGGGCCTAGAATCGGTGACTAGCGATGGCCCAGACCCCCGACCTCTTCGTGGTCTGCAAGAACTGCGGCAACGAGGTCAGTCCCTACATCACCGAGTGCCCCTATTGCGGGACCCGGCTGCGCAAGCGTGCTCCGAAGATCGAGCGCGACGGGTCCGTGGCCGAGCCACGCAAGGCGCGCAAGCGCACCGCGCCGCGGCTTTCGCGCTTCCGACCAGGCGAGATCCCGGGCATCCGCGGCGACCTGAGCGCGCGCCCGTACGCCACGATCATGCTCGTCGTGCTCTCGCTGTTCGGGTACCTGCTCCTGTTCCCGCTCAACGTGGCCGACGTCGCCGTCGACGGGCCGATCGACGGCGAGTGGTGGCGCGTCGCCACCTCGCCGTTCGTCTACGGGAACATCTGGTACGAGCTGGCGGCGGTCACCGCGATCGGCGTCTTCGGATGGCTGCTCGAGCGCCGCCACGGGCCGCTGGCCGTGATCGCGATCTTCGTGCTGTGCGGCATGGGCGGCATCGCCCTGGCCGTGGCTGTGGACCCGACGCCGTTCGCGATCGGCGGCAACGGCGCCGCCCTCGGGCTGCTCTGTGCCTGGGTCGTGCCCGACCTCGTCGCACGCAGCCGCGGCGACGACTACGAGGGCGACCTGCTCGGCACCGCCGTCTTCGCGATGGTGCTGCTGCTGATGCCCATTGCGACCACGCAGGCCAGCGCGATTGCCGGCTTCGCGGGCGGCGCCGCGGGGATGGTGGCGGGCTTGCTGCTGGCGCGAGCACGCATCGCCTAGGCTCCGGTCCAATGCCCGACCGGCGATACAGCGCCGAGGAGGTCGACGCGGCCGTCGCCGCACTCGCCGACCCCGAGCGCTTCGCCCACGCCCAGGAGATCGTCACGCACGCCGCGCCCAGCCTCCAGCGCGTCCTCGACAGGGCGCTGGCCGAGGGCGGCTGGTTCGGCAGCGCGCACGAGGCCGAGGTCTCGCGTGCTGCCGCCAGCGACGATCCCGCGGAGCGCCTGACGGCCATCCGCACGCTCGTCGCCGAGGAGACGCGCCTCGGGATGCTCGTCGGCGTCGCGGTCGGGTTGGAGCTCGCCCACGAGCTGATGCAACCCAAAGGAGACGAAAGCTGATGGACATCCGCTTCCTCGGCCACGCGGCCTTCGCGCTCGAGCACGACGGCAAGACCGTCCTGATCGATCCGTTCCTCACCGGCAATCCCAAGGCCGCGGTCACCGCGGACGAGGTCGCGGCCGACGCGATCCTCCTCACCCACGGCCACGGCGACCACTTCGGCGACACGGTCGAGATCGCCAAGCGCACCGGCGCCCCTGTGGTCGCCATCGTCGAGATCGCGCGCGAACTCGCCGAGGAGGGTCTCGAGGTGTTCGACCCGAACATCGGCGGCACGGTTGAGCTCGATTGGGGCTCGGTGCGCCTGACCCCCGCGTGGCACACCTCGACGACGCCGAAGGGCACCTCCAACGTGCCGGCGGGCCTCGTTGTCGAGATGGGCGACAAGCGGATCTACCACCTCGGCGATACGGGCCTGTTCAGCGACCTCGCGCTGCCGAAGCGGCGCGGACATCTCGACGTCGCGCTCATGTGCATCGGCGGCCACTACACGATGGACCGCTTCGACGCGGTCGTCGCGGCCGAGCTGGTCGGCGCCGACCAGATCATCCCCTGCCACTACGACACCTTCCCGCCCGTCGAGACCGACTCGCAGGCGTTCAAGTCCGACGTCCAGAACGCAGGCTTCTCCGAGGTGATCCTGCTCCAGCCAGGAGAAACGCATACGCCATGACCACCGCCGTCGTGCTCATCGAGGCCGACCGCGACGCGATGTCGACGCTCGGCGGCGCGCTGGCCGACCTCGAGGGCGTGGCCGAGGCCTACTCCGTCACCGGCGAATGGGACTTCGTCGCCATCGTGCGGGTGCCGCGACATGAGATGCTCGCCGATGTCGTCACCGGCGAGCTGCTCAAGTTGCCGGGCGTGGCACGCACGCAGACGATGGTCGCCTTCGAGGTCTTCTCGAAGCATGACCTCGAAGCCATGTTTTCGATCGGCGGATAGGAGAACGATGACCGAACAGCCCGAGCGGACCGCCCGCGTCGACTTCCGCGCTACGAGCGACCCGGCGCTCCAGGAGTCCGCCGACCGGGGCGAGGCGAACCTGCTGACCTACCACGAGCTCTACGAGCTCTGGGAGCGCCAGCAGTGGGCGGTCCAGGACCTCGACTTCACTCAGGACCGGATCGACTGGCACGAGCGGATCCCGCCCGACGAGCGCGTGGCGCGCATGTATGGGCTGAGTTCGTTCTTCGTCGGCGAGCAGCGAGTGGCGGCGGAGCTCGGGCCGATCATGCGCGCGGTCCCCGACGAGGACATGCGGATCTTCCTGTGCACGCAGATCGCGGACGAGGCGCGCCACGTCGCCTTCTTCGACCGCTTCTACGACGAGGTCGGGGTGCTCGAGGCCGAGGGGTTGCAGGAGCGGCTCGCCGAAACCAGCGAGCACCTCAACCCCGAGTTCGACAAGCTGTTCGACGAGATCCTGCACGCCCGCGTGGATCGGCTCGCGGTCGAGCCCGAGGACCGCGAGACGCTCGTCGAGGCCGTGACGATCTACCACATGATCGTCGAGGGGATGCTGGCGCTGACGGGCCAGCACTTCATCATCGACTTCAACGAGCGCGCCGGCACGCTGCCAGGCTTCGTCGAGGGGTTCACGAACGTCGCCCGTGACGAGCACCGGCACGTGGCGTTCGGTGCGCGCTTCCTGCGCGACATGGCACGCGAGGGCTACGGCGGCGCCATCCATCGGGCGCTCGCCGAGGCGGGCCCGCTCGCCGAGGGCGTCCTGCGGCCGAAGTGGATCCCGGCCGACGTCGCCGACGACGTCCAGCTCTTCGGCGGCTCGTCGGTCGACGAGACGCGGGCCTTCGCGGCGCTGGCGCTGGAGCGGCGGCTGAAGGTCATCGGGCTCGCTGCAGCCGCGTAGCGGGCTACCCTGCTCTGCGTCATGTCCGTCGTGCGCGAGGAGTTCGGCCCGACGCTGCCCGACGTCCTCGGGTCGCGGTTCGGCGTCCCCGCGCGCAAGATCTGGATAGGTCTGGCTGTCATCGCCGTGGTCGCTGTCGCGATCGCCGCCTGGGTGACGATGCGGCCGAAGCCGGGGCAGACGCCGGTGGTCGTGCGCACGCCGGTGGCGTTCAACCTCATCCACACCGCGGGACTGCACCGCGTGACGCCGCGCTCCCGTGAGGAGCTGCGCCTCGAGTCGCGCAGCGGTCCGCTCCAGTCCTTTGCGGTCAGCCCGCTGCGGATCGGCTCCTACAAGGGCGACGTGAGCGCTGAGCTGACCCTCATGTCCGCGCGCATGATCGACGAGATGGGCTCGCAGTACCGCGGCTTCATCTGGCGCGGCGACGGGCGCGTGAACATCAACCGGCAGCCCGGGTACCAGATCCTCTTCCAGACCGAGATCAACGGCCGCACGGTCTACGGCAAGCGCGTGCTGCTCGTCGTCGGTCCGGATCCGCCGCCGCACCTGGGCGCGGACATCACAATCCTGGCCGCCCGCTCGACCGCGGTCCCGCACGTCGACGCGGTGGCCGCCAACGGAGCGCTCAAGACGCCGTACCGCTCGTTCCGCTTCGGGACCAAGCGCCCGTGAGCGACGACCTCGGCTGGGACGAGTTCATGCGCGTCGACATGCGCGTCGGGCGCATCGTCGACGTCGAGGACTTCCCCGAGGCGCGCAAGCCGGCATGGAAACTGCGCGTGGACTTCGGCGAGGACGTCGGCGTCCGCCGCTCGTCCGCGCAGATCGCGAACTACGCGCGCGAGGAACTCGTGGGTCGCAAGGTTGTAGCCGTGGTCAACTTCCCGCCCAAGCAGATCGGGCCGGTGCGCTCGGAGTGCCTCGTCCTCGGGACGTACGCGGGGGACGGGACCGTGCTGCTGCTCGCGCCCGAGCCGCACGCCGAGCTCGGCGACCGCGTCGGGTAGCTACGGCGTCGCCGGACCCTGGTCCGGGCTCGGGCCCGAGTCGGCCGGCGGCGGGACCGGATCCGTCGTCGTCGGCGTCGTCGTCGTGGTGTCGGGCGGTATCGGAGCGGTGTCCGCGGGCGGCTGCGTGGTCGTTGTCGTCGTCGGAGGCGGCGTCTGCTGCGTGGGATCGTCGGCGACCGGGGGCGCGGGCGGCGGAGGCGCGGTCGCGACCGGCTCGTCGGCCACGGGGGCGGCGGGCGTCGTCGGCTGCTGCGGCTGCTGCTGGGCGGGCAGCGTCGTCGTCGCCGACGCCTGCTGCGGCGGCGGGACCGCCGTCGCCGCGGGCGTGACCGGCTTCTTCTTCGCCGCCTCGTCCTTCGGCTTGGTCGCCTGAGCGTCCTTCTCGGCCGACTTCTGGGTGTCGTCGGCCTTCTTCGGCTTCGTGACCAGCTTGTGCACGTGGTGGACCGGCGCCGGCGCCACCGTCGGCTGCGGCTGCGAGGCGATCACCTGCGGCTCGGCGGGCACCGTGCTGGCCGGGGTGACCTTGGCGACCGAACGATGCGAGACCGGCTTGCTGCGCACGTGGTCGACCTCGACGGCGCCCGCGGTCACGATCGCGGCTGCGGCGAGGCCCGCGGCCGCCTTCGAGGCGACGACGCCCATGCCGGCCGACAGCGAGCCGCCGGCACCCGCGGCACTTGCGCTCGCGCCGGCCGCGGCAGCGGCGCTCGAGCCGGCGCTGGCGGTCGTGCCGAGGTTGGCGAGCAGCAGCTTCTTGAGGAGGAGCAGCGGGCCGACGGGGAAGATGGCGGCAAGCGCGCGGTTGTTCTCGCGCAGGTGCTTGCGGAAGCCGGCGCAGCGGTCGCAGGCGCGCAGGTGCTTGCGGACCGGCGCGCTCGTGCGACGCAGACCCTCGGCGACCTCGCCAAGCTCGTCGCGCACCTCGTCGCAGGTCAGGTGCCGCGCCTCGGCCGACTCCGCCAGCGACACGCGCGCCCGCACGAGCAGCGACTTGACGCTGGGGACCGTGGTCTCCATGGCCTCGGCGATCTGCTCATAGCTCAGCGCGTCGATCTCGCGCAGCAGCAGCGCGGTGCGCTGGGTCTCCGGCAAGTCCTGGACGTCGCGCACGAGCAGGCGGAACTCCTCGCGACGGTGGACCTTGTCCGCGGTCGAGGCGCCGTTCTCGGAGAAGTGGACGTCCATCGAGTCCACGCCGATCGCCTGCACGCGGCGAAGGTGGTTCAGCGACCGGTTGCGCGCGATGCGGTAGAGCCACGGCCGCACGTTGATCGGCCGGTCGTCGGCGATCATCGCGTTGAAGGCGGCGGCGAAGACCTCCTGGAGCACGTCCTCGGCGTCCTCGCGCGAGCCGAGCATGTGCCGGCAGAACGCGAGCAGACGCGCCTGGTAGCGCGCCACGAGCGCCTCGTAGGCGGCCTGGTTGCCGCGCCGGGTCAGCGCGACGAGCCGCTCGTCGGATTGGATCCGGAGCAGCGGCGTCGGGCCACGCAGGCCGTCGGCGTCGACGTGTCTGAGTGCGGAAGCTTCCACGCGCGCGAAGAAGGGGCTCGCGCGAGGTAACACGCGCGGGCCCCTGAAGGTTGCGACCGAAAAGGGTAGCGACGAAGGCCGTCAGCGCGTCCAGTGGGTTAACGAACCTCTCATGGAGCGGCCTAGGATGGACGGCGCGCCCGGGTAGCCCAACTGGTAGAGGCCGCGGCCTTAAAAGCCGCTGCTCGCAAGAGCGTGAGGGTTCGAATCCCTCCCCGGGCATGCGGAGGCTCAAGTTCGCGCCCTGACATCCCGATGACCATGGGTACGACATGGGGGGCCCCTCGCGCGTGCTCGTGGATCCCACGGATCCCACGCCCAATCGCCGGCACATCGCCCGGTCCCTCGGACTGCTCTTCCTCATCGAGGGGACGCTCGGCCTCGTGTGGCTGCTGCTGCCGCACGTCGCCGCCCAGGCGGTCCCGCTGGCGCTCGTCTGCGTCCTGGCGCAGGTCGTCGGCGTCTGGATGCGGCGCGGCGGGCTCGACGATGCGCCGTCGTGGGCGCTGAAGGCGGTCGTCACGCTCGGGACGCTCCTCGCCGCCGCGGCGTGCGTCTTCTCGGGCTCGACGAAGACCGGCTTTGCCTTCTTCTTCCTCTGGGTCACGCCCTACGCGGTCTACTTCGGCCTCCGCCAGGCCGCGCTGCAGACGTTCCTCGCCGTGGTCGGGCTCGTCGGGTCGCGCGTGCTCATCGCGAACGGCGATTTCGTGCCCGCCGAGGTCGGGTCATGGCTGCTGCCCGCCGCGTCGATCATCGTCGTCTCCTCGATCGTCCACCAGCTCACGCGCGAGCTGGGCCGCGCCGACCGCGAGCGGCTCGTCTCCGAGCGCGAACGCGCCGAGGCCGAGGCCCGGCGCGCCGCATCCGAGCGCGAACGCGCCCACCGCGAGGCCGCGATGGCGCGCCTCGGGCGGCTGGCGCTGCGCGCATCCGACCGCGCGCTGCTGCTCGACGAGACGGTTCGCGTCCTCACCGAGACGCTGCGCGTCGAGCACTGCGCGATCCTCGAGCTCCAGGAGGACGGGACCGAGATGCAGACGGTCGCCGCCGTCGGCTTCGACGTGGGCGAGCAGGCGGCCGCCGACGAGCAGCGCCTCGGTGGCTACGTCCTCGGTGGCGACGAGCCCATCATCGTCTGGGAGTGGGCGAGCGAGCGGCGTTTCAGCGTCCCGAGCCTGCGCGATCGCGGCATCCGCGCCACCGCGGCCGCGGCCATCCGCGGGCGCTCCGGGGCGTTCGGGATCATCGCCGTGCACTCGGCCACCGTCGGCGCGTTCACCGGCGAGGAGGGCCAATGGCTGCAGTCCATCGCGGACCTGCTCGCCTCGGCGCTTGACCGCGAGCGCTCGGAGGCGGTGATGCGCCACCAGTCGCTGCACGACTCGCTCACCGGCCTGCCGAACCGCGCGCTGCTGTTCGACCGCATCGAGCACGCCTTCGGCCGCGCGGAGCGCTTCGGCTTCGCGGTCGCCGTGCTGCTGCTCGACGTCGACGGCTTCAAGACCGTCAACGACTCGCTCGGCCACCAGGCGGGCGACGACCTGCTCGTCGAGGTCGGCTCGCGTTTGCAGGACGTCGTGCGCACCTCCGACACCGTCGCCCGGCTCGGCGGCGACGAGTTCGTCGTGCTCGCAGAGGTCGAATCCGACGGCGAGGCCTTCGACATCGCCGACCGCATCGCGCAGGTGTGGGAGCACCCGTTCGCTGTGGCTTCAGGCGAGGTCTTCTGCTCGGCCTCCGTCGGGATCGCCGTCGGGCGCCAGTCCCAGGCACCGTCGAAGATGCTCCGCGAGGCGGATGCCGCCATGTACCGCGCCAAGGACCGCGGCCGCGGCCGCTCGGAGATGTTCGACGAGGCCATGCGCCGCGACGCGTTCGAGCGCCTGCGCACCGAGTCCGACCTGCGGCGGGCGCTGGATCGCGACGAGTTCCGCGTCCTCTACCAGCCAATCTTCGACACCGCGACGCTGCGCCCGATGGGCGTCGAGGCGCTGGTGCGCTGGCAGCACCCGACGCGCGGCACCGTCGGCCCGGTCGAGTTCATCCCGCTCGCCGAGGAGACGGGCCTGATCGCCCCGCTCGGCCGCTGGGTGCTCGAGCACGCGGTCGAGGAGGTCTCGGGCTGGCGCCGGCGCTTCCCCGACGTGCCGCTGCGCGTCGCGGTCAACGTGTCGGGCCAGCAGCTCGCGCGGCCCGAGTTCCTGCACGAGGTCCGCGCGGCGCTCGACGCGTCAGACCTGCCGCCCGAGTACCTCGGCCTCGAGATCACCGAGTCGATCCTCGTCAAGGAGTCCGGCTCGCCCAGTTCGACGCTCGCCGCGCTGCGCGAGACCGGCGTCAAGGTGCTCATCGACGACTTCGGCACCGGCTACTCGTCGCTCGCCCGCCTCAAGCACTTCCCCCTCGACGTCATCAAGATCGACCGCTCGTTCGTCGACGGCGTCGGCGCCGACGACGAGGACACGGCGATCGTCGCCGCCATCGTGGAGATCGCGCGGTCGCTGGGCCTGCAGGTGATCGCGGAGGGCGTCGAGGGCGAGGTGCAGCTCGAGCGCCTGCGCCAGCTCGGCTGCCACGGGGCGCAGGGGTACCTCTTCTCGGGCCCGCTGCCGGGGGAGGCGTTCGCGGCGTTCCTGGCGGACGAGGAGCCCCAGGTGGTGGTGGCCTGAGGCATTGAGGGTGAGAAACGTGGGCGGTGGCGCTGCCGCGGGCGGTGTGGCTCGGCGCGCGCGGCTCTCCCTGCGCGAGCCGAGCGGCAGTGTGCCAACTCGGCGTTCCGTGGGGCTTTAGGCACCTATGTGGTGCTCAAAGCCCCACGCGGCGCCGATTCGTCCGCGGGAGGGCCGCCGCGGCCGCGAGGACGACCCTGAACGCCGGCGACGCCGCCAACCTCCTCATCCTCATTGCCCGACCCACCGCCGCCCGCGCGTGCGACCATCGCGCCCGTGGCCGACATCGCCGTCCGCCTGACCCCGCGCGCGGCCCGCGCGCAGATCGCCCCCGCACCCGGCGGCGGCTTCGTCGCGCGGGTCACCGCGCCGCCGGTCGACGGCCGCGCCAACGAGGCGTTGCGCCGCCTCGTCGCCAAGCGCGCCGGCGTCGCGCCGTCGCGGGTGAGCGTCGTCAAGGGCGAGAAGGCGCGTGACAAGGTCGTCCGCGTCGAAGGCCTCGACGAGGCCGAGTTGCGCGAACGCCTGCTCGGCTGACCGCAAGTTTCCGCGCAGGGCGTCGTTGGCGCAGACAAGGAGGGAGCGCGCCGGGGGGACGCGTCAGTCCACTTGTCTGTGTCCCGCAAGCTCGGAAGAGTCCTCACCCTTGCCGCGCTGGCGGCGGCTATCGCCGTCGTGGCCGTCGTGCTCTTCGGCGATCGCGGCCCGGGCTACACGGTCAACGCGCGCTTCCAGAACGCGTCGCAGCTCGTGAAGGGCGACTTCGTCCAGGTCGCGGGCGTCCCCGTCGGAAAGATCACGGGCCTCGACCTGACGCCGGACGGCCAGGCCGACGTGCGGATGAAGATCACCGACGGCGGCTATCGGCCGCTGCGCCGCGGGACGAAGGCGATCATCCGCCAGGCCTCGCTGTCGGGCGTGGCCAACCGCTACGTCGACCTCCAGCTCCCCGCCGCCGACCACCAGGACACGATCCCGCCCGGCGGCGTCATCGACCAGACCGACACCACCACCGCGGTCGACCTCGACCAGCTCTTCAACACGTTCGACCCGAAGACGCGCAAGGCGCTCAGCGGGCTCATCCGCGGCTATGCGGCGTCGTACGGCGGCAGGGGCGTCGAGGCCAACGCAGGCTGGGCCTACCTCAACCCGGCGCTCGCGGCGTCGAGCCGGCTTTTCGACGAGCTCGACTCCGACACGCCGATGCTCAAGCGCTTCGTCGGCGAGTCCGCGCAGCTCGTCGGCAACCTCGCGGCCCGGCGCTCCAGCCTCGCGGGCCTCGTCGACCACCTGGCGACGACGACCGGCGCCATCGGCCGCCAGAAGCAGTCGCTTTCGACCGCCATCGGCGACCTCCCGGCGTTCATGCGCCGCGCCGACACGACGTTCGTCAACCTCCGCGCCACCCTCGACGACCTGCAGCCGCTCGTCGACGACGCCAAGCCCGTCGCGAAGAAGCTGCGCCCGTTCTTCGCGCAACTGCGGCCGCTGGCGCGCGACGCGCGGCCCACGCTCCGCGACCTCTCGGCGCTCGTCCGCTCGCGCGGCCCGGCCAACGACCTCATCGAGCTGACGAACTCCGCCGTCCCGCTGCGCAACGCGGCGGTGGGCCCGATCACGCGCAACGGCAAGCAGCGCGACGGAGCGTTCCCCGCCACCACCACCGCGCTCAAGCAGGCCACGCCCGAGCTCGCCACCGCCCGGCCCTACGCGCCCGACCTCACCGGCTGGTTCGACGACTTCAGCCACTCCGGCGTCTACGACGCGCTCGGCGGTGCCAGCCGCGCCGGCATCTACGTCAACCTCTTCGCGCCCGCCGACGGCGTGCTCAAGCCGCTCCTCGATCCGGTCGCGCAGAGCGACTGGTTCAAGAAGGCGACGTCGCTCGACCAGCGCTGGCGCTGCCCGGGCGCGGCCGAGCGCAACGCGATCTACAAGCCGAGCCCGGACTTCCCTTGCGACGCCTCGGAAGGACCGCTCGGGCCATGAAGCGCGCGATCGCAGCCCTCCTCGCGGTCGCCGCTGCCGGCGTGGCCTGGCTCGTCGTCACCGGCGGCGGCAACTCCGACAAGGACACGTACTGGGCCCAGTTCGACAACGCCTTCGGGCTGATCACGGGCGGCGACCTGAAGGTCGCCGGCGTCCGCGCCGGCAAGATCACCGCGATCAAGCTCGACAAGCGCACGAAGCGCGCGCTGGTCGGGTTCAAGGTCACCCGCAACGGCTTCGGCTCGCTGCGCACCGACGTCACCTGCTCGTCGCGGCCCCAGTCGCTGATCGGCGAGTACTTCGTCGACTGCGAGCCCGGCACCGCCAAGCAGGAGCTCAAGCCGGGCGCGGTCATCCCGGTGACGCACACCCAGTCGACGGTCGCGCCCGACCTCGTCAGCGACATCCTGCGCCGCCCGTACCGCGAGCGCCTGAGCCTCATCATCGGTTCGCTCGGCGCCGGTGTCGCGGGCAACGCCGCCAACCTCAACGCCGCGATCCGCCGCGCCGTGCCCGCGCTCCAGGAGACCGACAAGGTGCTCGCGTCGCTCGGCACCCAGAACCGGATCGTGAGCGACCTCACCGTCAACGCCGACACGGTCATCGGCGACCTCGCGGCCAACCGCAAGGACGTCGGGCGCTTCGTCACCGAGGCGCGCCAGACCGCGCAGGCATCCGCCGAGCGCCGCGGCGACATCGCCGCCGGCCTGCGGCAACTGCCCGGGTTCCTCGAGGAGCTGCAGCCGACGATGAAGGCGCTCGGCCACGTCGCCGACGACCAAGGCTCGGCGCTGCGCAACCTCGACGCGTCGTCGCAACAGCTCACCGCGTTCTTCAACCGCCTCGGCCCGTTCGCCGACGCCTCCCGGCCCGCGTTCCGCGCGCTCGGCGCCGCGTCGCAGGTCGGCGACCGCGCCGTGAAGGCCGCCCCGCCGGTGATCGCGCAGCTCGGCAAGTTCTCGAAGGGCACGCCCGAGCTCGGCAAGAACCTCGCGATCGTCCTCGAGCACCTCGACGACCGCAGGTACTCGGCCGAGAAGGACCCGCGTAGCCCGGGCGGCCAGGGCTACACCGGCCTGGAGTCGCTGCTGCAGTACGTCTACGACCAGACCGAGTCGACGGCGATCTTCGACCAGAGCAACCACATCCTGAAGATCGGTGCGTTCGCCGGCCCGTGCGCGCCGTATGCCAGCGAGGACACGCTGCGCAAGGACCCCAGCCTCGAGACGCAGTGCGGGTCGCGCCTGGGTCCGACCCAGCCCGGTCTGAACTACCCCGACCTGACCAAGCGCGCCGAGCCGCCCCAGGCGCGGGCGCGCAGCCGCGGTGAGCGCAAGCGCGCCGACGGCAACCCCGGCTTGCCGCTGCCGCCGGTCCAGAAGACGACCGAGGCGCCACAGACACC
>Ga0081455_10001215_pt1 | contig 32285 bp, 31 predicted proteins | sample TabmetS3T2R1_FD_70207 | JGI IMG/M metagenome (GOLD analysis project Ga0081455, IMG submission 70207) | Tabebuia heterophylla rhizosphere microbial communities from the University of Puerto Rico - S3T2R1 | ecosystem: Host-associated > Plants > Roots > Rhizosphere ...
TGGACCTTCCTGTAGCGAAAAACCCACATCGCGACAGCCAAGGCCCTGATCTGCCTAGCAAAGTTTGTAATAAAAATTTCGGAACTAATCGGGATGGGGTGCGTCTCACTACCCGAGTGCTTCGGCACTCCCCGCTTCCCTCCCTGAGCGGGTCAACCCGGTTCATGAGACCTGTGCCGGGTTAGTCTGCCCCGGTGATCTCGATGAGATCGCCGGGGTTTTTTATGTTTTTTCATTGGCCTTCGGCCAAGCGTCCGGATGGGGGTTGCCGGGGCGAAGCTCTGTGCTCGCCGATCTGGTGCCAAGGCTCGATGAGCCTTCAACACGCTAAAGCATCGGCGCCACCCTGACGGCCTCCAACCTCTGCGGTGCCTCTCTTAACTCTTCAGCCAAGCTTGCAGCGTCCGCTGCGCTTCCTCGACTCCGGTTTTGTCGTGCGCCGAGAAGAGTTGGGCCGTTGCCGACTCGGCCAGCGTCGCCTTCGCTTCTCGCAAGGTCTTGGTGCTCTCGGATCGATTCAGCTTGTCGGACTTCGAAAGCAGCACGTGCACGGGCATCTCGCGCCCGCCCTCGCGCGCCCACGCGATGAGATTCTCGTCCTCGGGTGCGACGCCTCGGCGCGAGTCCACGATCAGCACGAGCCCACGCAGGCACTCGCGCTCACGAAGCGCGGCGATCATCGGACCCCAGGTGCGCCGGTCGGCATCCGGTGCGGCGGCGTAGCCGTATCCCGGCAGGTCCACGATGCGACGGTCCGGGCCGAGGGTGAAGAAATTCAGCAGCCGCGTGCGGCCCGGCGTCTTGCTGACGCGGGCGAGCCCGTTGCGCTGGACGATGGTGTTGATGGCGCTCGACTTGCCCGCATTGGATCGACCCGCAAAGGCTACTTCCGCGCCCTGGTCGGGCGGAAACTGGCTCGCCTGAGCCGCGCTCACGAGGAATTGGACGTGGGGAAAGACGCTCACGAAAGCTGCAACGGCCCGGCAGGCTCAATTAAAACAGTAGTGTACAATTCGCCGCCCTTCGCACCGGTCCTGATTTGCGGAAACATCAAATGCGGAAGACGATGAAAGTCGCCTCGGTAGGTTCGATTGTGCTCGCCGCTTTCTTGGCGAGCGCGCCAGGTTTTGCGGATGAAGCTGCCGCGACACTGCCCGCCGAAGGCGGCAGCGTCGAAGCCGGCGCCGGCAAGGCGGCGGTCTGCGGCGCCTGCCATGGCCCGAACGGTAACAGCGCCAATCCCGAGTGGCCGAACCTCGCGGGTCAGTCGGCGAACTACATCGCCTCCCAGCTCCATCTGTTCAAGGAACAGGTGCGGAACAATCCGGTCATGCAGCCGATCATCGCGCCGCTGACGGATGCAGATTTCAAGGATCTCGGCGTGTACTTCGCGGCGCAGACTCCGCAAGGGCTCGAAGCCGATCCCTCGTACTGGCAAGGCGGCGAGCGGCTGTACCGGCGCGGAGACAAGGCGCGCAGCATCCCCGCGTGCATCGCGTGTCACGGGCCGATCGGCCGCGGCAATCTCGCCGCGGGCTACCCCGCGCTGCGCGCTCAGCACTCGGTCTACACCGTGAAGCAATTGACGGCGTATGCCGACGGCACGCGCTATCCGGGCGCCAGCAAGGAGAAGCCGGTGAGCCCGAACGCCAACATCATGGCGACCATCGCGAAGCGACTCAGCCCGGAAGAGATCCGTGACGTGGCGTCATACATCCAAGGCATGCGCTGATTGCGCGCTGTCATAAACGGGCTGATTTAGCGAGGCGAAGATGATTCGACTGTCGGTGGCGATCGCACTGTTGGCTCTCAGCATTTCCGCCTGCGCTCGCAACGCGCCGCCGCCGTCACCGGCTCCGGCGGCAAAGCCGGCCGCCTCGGCGCCGGCACCGAAGGAAGACGCATCGGGCAAAGCGCAGACGTCGGAATCGCAGCAAGCCACCGCCTCGCAGGAATCCACCGGTGAGGAAACGGCAGACGACAAGCGCGACGCCTCTCTCGAACGCCTCGCCGCCATGCCGTCCGACCAGCAGCTCCCGGCCGGTCAATGGAAGCCGGGCGTGAACTACGTGCCGCTCGTGCCGGCGCAGCCCACGAACGTAGCCCCGGGCAAGGTCGAAGTCGTCGAGGTGTTCTGGTACGCGTGCCCGCACTGCTACGCGCTCGAACCCTTCGTGCAGAACTACCTCAAGAACAAGCCGGAGTACGTAGAGCTCATACGGGTGCCGGTCATGTGGGGACCGGTGCATCGCGCGCACGCGCGCCTGTTCTACATTCTCGAGTCGCTCGGCCGTAAGGACCTGCATTCGAAAGTGTTCGACACCATCCACAAAGAGCAGAACATGCTCGTCGGCAACGACGATGCCAGCACGCAGAAAGTCCAGCGCGACTTCGCCGTCGCCAATGGCATCAAGGCCGAGGACTTCGACAAGGCGTGGAGCTCGTTTACGGTCAACTCGAACCTGCAGCGCGCCCAGCAGCTCACCGAGCGCTATCACGTGGACGGCGTGCCCCTCATCGTGGTGAACGGCAAGTACGAGACGGATGTCGGCAAAGCCGGCGGTCCGGGCCAACTCCTCTCGCTCATCAACGATCTCGCCGCGAGCGAGAAGCGCCGCTGAGCGCGCGCCGCGCGCAGGTACCGCGAGCGATGCGAAGCACAGCATGCCGACTGGAACGCCGGCCGTGCTGAGCGTTTTCGTTCCCCGGCCGCAAGGCCTGGCGCGCGTGGCGCAAATCGCCGGCGAGCCTTTCCCGCCCGATGCCGCGTGGTTCGATCTGCTCGAGCCGACGCCCGATGAGGAAAAGGCAGTCGAAGCCGCGCTGAAGATCGACGTGCCGACGCGCGAAGAAATGCGCGAGATCGAAGCGTCGAATCGGCTGTACGACGAGAACGGCGTGCTCTACATGACCGCCACCATCGTCACCAAGCTCGACACCGACCTGCCCCAGAGCACGCAAGCCACGTTCATCCTCGCCGCCAATACGCTCGTCACCAATCGCTATACCGATCCGCTGCCCTTCCGGCGTTTCATCACGTATGCCGAGACACATCCCGCCACGTGCAGCTCATCGGCGGCGCTGCTGGCGGGCCTACTGGAATCCATCATCAATCGGATCGCGGATGTGATCGAGCGCGTGGCGGCGGACCTCGATCAGATTTCGGCGGAAGTCTTTGCTGCCGGCCGGCGGCACCCCTCGACGGGCTCGCGCGACTTCCGTCATGTATTGGCGCGCGTCGGACAGAGCGGCGAGCTCGTGTCGAAGGCGCGCGAGAGCCTCGTGAGCATCGGGCGCCTCCTCGTCTTCGTACAGCAGGCGACGAACTCGACGCTGACGCAGGACACGCGCGGCCGTTTCCGCACGCTCTCTCGCGACGTGATGGCCATGAGCGATCACGCGACCTTTCTGAACGACAAAGTGCAATTCGCGCTCGACGCCACGCTCGGCATGGTGACGATCGATCAGAACAACATCCTCAAGATCTTTTCGGTCGTGACCGTGTTCCTGCTGCCGCCCTCGGTCATCGCCGGGTTCTACGGCATGAACTTCGAGCACATCCCCTGGCTACACGAGCCGTGGGGGTGGGAGGCGGCGGTCGGCTTGATGGCCGCGTCGGCGCTCCTGCCGTACCTATGGTTCAAGCGCAAAGGCTGGCTCTAGCGGCCCGCCATCAGCGGTAGATCATCGGCAGCACGAGCGTCGGCGAGTCGTCGCCCGAGTCCCGCTGGATCTCGGTCGCCTGCGTCCACTCGCGCCCGCGCATCCGCTGCAGCACTTCCTCTGCCTCGACGGGCGCGCTGAAGAAGAATCCCTGGCCGTAGTTGCAGCCCATCTTCTGCAGTGCCTGCGCGACGGCTTGCGTCTCGATGACTTCGGCGATCGCGCGCAGCCCGAGGCTCGCGGCGATCTGCACGACCGCGGCCATGATTCCGCTGTTCGCGCTATCCGCACCGAGGCGGCTCACGAATGGCCGGTCGATCTTCACGAAATCGAACGGGAACAGCTCGAGATGGTTGAGTGAGGAGTACCCCGTGCCGAAGTCATCCAGCATGAGCTCGATGCCCATGTCGTGCAGCCGGCGCAGGATCGCGCGCGCCTCGACGACATTGTTGATGAGCCCGGCCTCCGTGATCTCGAACTTGAGCGCCGATGCCGGCGCGCGCGTGCGCGTGAGCATGCTCGCGACGAACTCTGCGAGGAACGGATCGCGCAGCGACGCCGCGGACAAATTGACGCTCACGTAGAACGGCTGCCCGGCATCGAGCCGCTGCCGCCACTCGCCGGCGAGCTTGCACACACGCGCGATCACCCAATGGGTGATCGGCACCATCAGGCCCGCTTCCTCGGCGATCGACAAGAACTTGTCCGGCGTCAGCAGGCCTTCCACCGGATGCTGCCAGCGAAGCAGCGCTTCGGCGCCGACAGTCTGCCGCGTGTGCAGATCGACGATCGGCTGGAACAGCAAGCGCAATTCATTGCGCTCGAGTGCGAGGTGCAGATCGGCTTCGAGGCTCACGAGGCTGGCAGCGTCACCGCCCATGCTGGGGGCGTACGCGACGGCCTTGATGCCCTCGGTGCGCTTCGCAACCGACAGCGCGATGTCCGCCTCGCGCAGCAAGTCCTCGGGCCGCTGCAGACCCGAATCCGCGCACGTGACGCCGACACTCGCCGCGACGGAAAGCCGATGCCGGCGCAGCTCGAATGGATCGCGCAAGCATTCGAGCATCGTGTTCGCGACCTGCAGCGCGGCATCCGCCGTCGGCACGTCCGAGAGCAGCATCGCGAGCTGGCCGCCTTCCCAGCGCGCGAGCACGCTTTCGAACCCGGCCGCGCCCTGCTCGAAGCGATGCGCCGCCTGCACCATCAGCTCGTCGCCCGCCGCATGGCCGAGCGTTTCGTTGATGAGCTTCAATCGATCGATGTCGATCAACGCGACTGCAATGCCCTGCCTCCGTCGCGCGCGCACGGCGCGCAGCGCGCGGTCGAGTTGATCCATGAAATAGCGACGATTGGGCAGACCCGTGAAGGCGTCGTGATAGCGCGCATGCTCGAAGCTCTTCTGCAGGTCCTGACGCTCCTCGATCTCCGACACGAGCTGCTCGTTGAGCACGCGCGTCTGTTCTTGAGACGCAGCGAGCTGCTGCCGTAGATGTTGCGAGCGAATGATCAGATCATGCGTACCGAACGCCAGCAGCCACGCCATCAGCGCGAGCAAGCCGATCTCGCTCGCCAGCCGACTCGCCGGATACCAGCCTTCGCGCGGCCGGATCGCCAGCTCGAGGTGCCCGGGCAAATCGCGCGTGAAGCCCGCGGGCGTGCGCAGGGTGACTCTCATCGGTTCTTCGAGCCGCACGGGCCCGGAGTTGACGAACGTGCGCACGAGCGACGTCGCCGGATCCACTTGCGAGACCGTGAAGTCGTACCCCGACGTCACGAGCCGCCCGACCTTGGCCTCGTCGAGCACCTGATCGAGATCGGCGTACGCGACCGCCCACGCCGTGCCGCGCGTGCCATCGTCGGTCCCATCGCGAATATTCGCCGCGGCGATCGGCGCGCGCACGGCAACGATCCATTGGCTCCCCGGTCGCATCGGGCCGAGAAAGCGTGTCGGACCTGCGGCGCCGGCCGCTGGCCGATGACTCCATTCGCTTGCGATTCCCGCGGCGAGCGCGCGATCGACCTTCGGCGCGCGCACGACGGACCCGTCCGACTCGATCCGGAAGGTATCGCGTGCCGGCGTCACATTCGTCGCACCGCCGGCCAGTGCGCGCGAGACGCGCGCGGCCTCGTGCGTCGCGCGCTCGGTCAGGACGGTCAGCTGTGACTCGACGGACCTCTGTCGCTGCGTCAGCTCCGCGCGGGCCGTACGTCGCGCCTCGTCGGCATGTCGATCGAGACTCAGCATGATGAGCCGCGCGCCGGCGAGCAGCACGACGAGCAGCACGCACACCGTGGGCAGCCAAGCGGACGTGCGACTGAGCAGCGGCAACTTCATCGCGCGGCACTGCCGTTGAGATAGATGCTGCCGCTCAGCGTCACCATCTTGCGCTTGAAGTCGCCGAGCTCCAGATAGTCGCCGAGCAGCGTGACGTCCACGCGCGAGAATGTCTTCGTCACGCCGATGTAGCCTTCGTTGGTGTCCAATCCCGTGCCCGGAATCGGGACGCCGGTTTGGCCGAGGACCACGGGCGTCGCGCGGCCCGTTGCGCCGCCGACGATCAGGTTCGCCCACCTCCCGTAATAGTCGGCGCGCGCCGTCCACAACTTCGTGCCGAGCGAGTGTGGGCTGGTGGATTGCGAATACGCGCCTTGCAGTAGGAACCGTGAGCCGAACAGATACTGCACGCCCACCTTTGGAAGATTGCCGTGCGTCCGATCGATGTCGATCTGTCTGTCTTCGAACTGAAATGCAAGATGCGTCGTCACGTTCTGCACGAGCCCGAGGACGTACGTGGCGTACGTGAAAGAATGCAGGGCGTCATCACCGCCGCCGCCGCGAATTTCGGCGTAGAGGTTCGAGCGGTACTGCGGGGACCCGAACCCCTTTGCGAGATTGACCGTCCCGAACGTCCAGTGCGTGTCACCGAGCCGCTGATGCTCGGCGGCCGCACCGAAAACCCCGCTGGATTTGAAGTTGTGCAGCCAGCCGATCGCGGCACCGCCGCCGTCGGCAGCGCCGTCCCAATCGACGCCGCCCCCCATGAACGTGAGTCGGTCCGTTGCGGGCGGAGGCGGCGCGGCGCGAGCGGCGCCGGCAAGCACCGCGGTGATAGCCATCGAGACGTAAGCGACCCTCTGCGTGACCTTCGACTTCATGGCTGCACCGATGTGGCGCCGATGAACGTGGCGCGCGTGATGGCTGTGTCCTGATCGCCCGCGCGCCCCACCGGCAAGAAGGCGATCACCTGAATCTTTTCCTCCTCGCCCGGCAGCGCAATCGGCGAAATCGTCACCTGAAATACCCGCGGTGGAATCTGCATGAGCATGCGTCGCTTGCCCGCAAGCTGCGGCTGCCACCAGTTGCCGGGCAAGCCTGCCGCAGCCAACACGGCACCTGCCTCGCTGCCCACTTCGGCTGCCGGGAAGAGCGTCGTCGCCTGTCGGTTGAACGCGAGGATGCGGCCGCGCGAATCGATGATCAGCGCAGCGGAATCCGACGCTTCGAGCGCCGCGCGACGAATGAACTCGTCGGTCGTGTCGATGATGAGCAGCAGCGCGAATCTCCGGCCTCGCTGGGCCACGTGCTGTACGCGCACGTCGGTGACGCGCAGTTGATCGCCGACGTGGATCATCGCGAGCGGCGCAATGCCGCCGAATCCTGCGATCAACTCCTGCACGACCTCGGGATACGAGAACCGAATGGCCTGAAACACGTCGCTACCGATGAGTTGCGTGTCCAGCGCGCAGAAGCTCGGTGCGACTTGGCCGCTTGCACAGATGACCTGGGAGGTGTCCGCGTCGACGAGCACCGCAGGAACGGGCAGCTGCTCGATGAGCGCGGTCCACAGCTCCTCGCCGCGCTGTGCGTCCGCGCGCGCCGCCGCCGCGTGCGAGTACATGCGCTCGAATACGGTGCCGAGGTGCTCGGCCGCGATGGCGCAGGCCACTGCGAGGATCGCGAAGACCTGGAGCATCACGAGGAAATACGCGGACGGTGCGTAGAACCCGGGAAACGGCGCGCTGCCGCGACCCGCGTTCCCACTGAACACGTTATCCACCAACGGCCCTATGCCACGCAGTCCGCTCGCGTACCAACGCAACTCCGGCGTCTGCGCGATCGCGACCACTGCGACCACGGCAACCGCGAGCAGAGCCATCACGTAAGGCTGCCAACGTGAGATGAACACGGCGCCGATCACGGGTAGCACGAAGACGCCGAGAAACATCGGGTTCTGCAGCCCGCCGGTATGCGACCAGACGTAGCCCATGCAGACGATGCCCAGCGCATGCAACGCGCTCAACCCTCGCGTATGCCAACGCGTGCGCGGCCGCCCGGGCGCGGACGCCATCGAGAACGCGACGTGCAGAGCGCCCAGCGCGAGCAGCCCGAACGCTGCGTGTGCCAGGTCGATCTGAAACGTGCTGATCAGCCACGGCAGCGCCGTCGCCAACAAGATCGCGAAAATCGCCAGCAACCAGATGTCGTCGAGCAGGTGCACGCGCGGATCGCGCCACACCGGCGACGGCATCAGCAAGGTTTCGTCTGCAGTTCGTTTCATCGCGGTTTGGAAGAGTTGACGATGGGTTTCGGGCTCGCCGCCGTGTCCGGCGCGCCGAGCGTGTTGTTGTCGAGGAACGGCCGCGAGACCACCTTCGCCCCTTGCGGGGGTTGAAAGTCTTCGACGTGCAAGGCCATCGCCCGCGGCCGGAGCACTTGATTCCGCCGCAAGATCGGCGAGTCGCCGATGACGTCAATGCCGTTGAACTTGGGTTGGATCACCGTGTTCTCGACGGCAGTGCTCGGACCCTGCGCGTCGCCGAGCACGAAGGCCATTCCATAGCCGCAGTTGTGCATGCGGTTGTTGCGAACGAGCGTGTTGCCCGAGCCGCGCACCATGATCCCGTACGCGGTGAGCCCGTCGAGCTCGTTGTTCTCGATCACCGCCGCGCGCGCGTTCTCCGCGACGATACCCATCGCCGCGCCGCCCGTGATGCGATTGCCGCGTACCACCGCGCCGGCGCCGACGAGATGCACGGCCGCTTCGCGCGCATTGATCACTTCGTTCCGCTCGATCAACAGCGAGATGTTGCCGACGACCATGCCGATGCGATCGCCGCTCAGCTTGTTGTCGCGCACGGCGATGGCGGCCGGTGCGGAGTCAGGCGCGCTGCGCACGGCCCAGATCGCGGCATCGCGACTATTTGCGAACTCGTTCTTACCCAGCGAGGTATTGCGCAGCGAGCCGGCAAAGCGCACACCGATGCGATCGTTCACGAAACGATTGCGCTCGAGCAGGATGTCGCCCGCGTTCTCGGCGACGTCGACACCCACATCGCATGCCTCGATCGTGCTCGACGTGAGACGGAAGCGCACCGCGCGTAACAACACGGCCGAGCCCATGCAGTTCTTGATGCGCAGACCTTCGATGGATGTGTTGGGCGCGGCGATGTCCAGCACCGTCGAGCTCATCAGCGCCTGTGCGTCGATTTCCGAGCCCGCCTGTTGCGCGACGATCGACAAGCCGTGCGCCGTGACGATCGGCGGCAACGCGGTTTCAAGCACGATACGCGGAACCTGAATCGAGATCGTCGCCCCTTCCTTCGCCGCGGCGACCACGAACAACGCCTCGCGCAAACTTCCAGGGCCGCGATCCGCGCCACTCGTCACGACGGCAGTCACACCGTTGGCCGCGGGCCCAGGTTGCAGGTGACTCTGCTGATACCACCACCCGCCGGCAGCGACGGCGGCCAGCACGACCAGCACGCCTATCGCCACGCTGACGCGTCGACTAGTACGCATGATTCGACCTCTCGAGCACGAATACCGCATGCCACGAGCGGTTTGCGGCATATCGTCCGAAGCACGCATCGATCGGCAGCGACAACGCGGTCGCGACGGTGCTCGCCACGACGCCGAGTCGTGGCGGCAAACGCTTCAGGTGCGGCAGCAACTTGTATTTGAACGGCGCGGGATCCACGCCGGTGATCGCGCGCAAGTGCAGCCCGCTGTCGAGAAACAGGTCGAGATACTCACTGCGCTTGCGTGCGCGAAAGATGCTCGTATCGCAATGCTGGGCGGTGCCCGTCGGCGCCGCTTCGAGAATAACCATGCGGCCGCCCGGCGCGAGATGCGCGACCATGCGCCGGAATGCCGCGCGCAGCGCAATCGGATCCAAGATGTGCTGGAGCACCGTCACCGCGAGCACGAAATCGAAGCGCTCGCCCGCATCGAGATCGGCGAGATCCTGCGTTTCGAAACGGCACCGTTGCGCCACGCCGAGGTGCTCGGCGCGCCGCCGCGCTTCCTCGATCATCGTCGGGCTGATGTCGATGCCCGTGACTCGCGCGCCCCGGCCCGCCAGCAGCCGGCTCCAGCGGCCGACGCCGCAACCGACATCGAGCACGCGCGTGCCCGGCGCCACGTCGAGCCAGGGCTCGAGTGCGCGGCGCTGACAGAAATCGATCACCTTGTTGTAGAACTCGGGCATGCCGTAGGAACACACGGCAGCAAGCCCCTCGCCTTGCCGCGCAAAGCGCTGCGCACGCGCTTCCCAATACGCTTGAGGAACGTAACTCAGCGGGGCCGGTACGCCTCCCAACATCATGCAGCTCTCCTCGGACGTGAGGCGGCGCGGGTATCCGCGGCCTCATCCTTCCGATCGACGTCGTAATGATCGCGATAGACCCGGCGGCCGATGATCTGCAGCGCCATCCAGTTCGCGAACCCCACCGTCATCGGCGCGATGTGCGCGATGGCGTAGAACAAATACAAAGGAACGATCGGCGCCGTGTACGCGCGTTCCGCGCGCGGCACCACCGTGAACAAGGCGATCACGCCGAGGGCCAGGTAGCCGCCCACGGCCGAGATGAAGTACGTCGGATTGAAGAAACTGCTGCCGTTCGGTAGCAGGTGGGCGAAGAACAGCTCGTCGAAGCCGCTGATGAAGCTCACGATCAGCAGCGCCGCGCTCACCATCTTCGCCATGTGCAGGGCGAGCGACAGTACGCCGACGTACAGAATGAAGTGATACATCGCGAACGGCGCGCGCCGGCTGACGCGCCAGATCTCGGCAAGACGTTCGGCGTACACCTTGATGAGGCCGTGATACCAGCCCACCCGTTGCGAGAACCAGCGGCGCACGAGGCCGGGACCTTCTGTGCTCACGACGAGGCGGCCGTCGTAATAAATGGACTCGCCGCGCCCGAGCAGAATGATCGCGTTCTCGAAATCCTCCGCGTACACCGAGAGCGAATGCTCGGCGAGCGCGCTCTCGAGCGCGGCACGGCGATAGATCGAGACACCGGAGGTGATGCTGTAGTCGGCGAGGCTCTCGCGACCCACGCGGAACGCGAGCGCGTACTCGAACGCTTGAAAGCGCGCGAGAAAACCGTCCGGTTCGATCATGACGCGCGGGCAGGCGGCGGCGGCGCCGGACCGCTGAAAGTCGGCGATGGCGCGCTCGAGATCGATGCTGCTGCTATCGCCGCGCGGGCGGATACGGATGTCCGGATCGATCACCATCACCGTTTCGATGTGCGCGGGCAGCCGCGACAGCAAGCGCTTGATGGCGCCCGGCTTCTTGCGATTCACGCCGTCATCGAAGATGCGCCAGCCGGCGGCGCGCAGCCGCTCGACGGTGTGATCGGTCGAGCCGTCACTGATGAGCCAGACCTTGTCGCGCCAGGGCGCGTAGTTCTCCATGAATGCTTCGAGCTGCGGCTGCAGATTGAACACCGAAGCCACGATCGCGTATGGACGCATCGGCACGGCGGGACGCGTGCTCCACGAACCGATGCCGGCAAGATCGATGGACACGTCGCGATTGTCGGCCGTGGCGATCAGCGTCGCCTTGCGACGGCGGCGCATGAAGAGGCGCAACGCAAAGTCGAGCGCGTCCGTGTAGACGATGAGATTCGCCAGCGCATACACGACCAGTGAGAAGCTGGCGGCGCGCGCGTTCGCCGCGGAGAGCGCGATCCACAAGCCGAGCAGCGCGCAGACCCCGAGCGGAGCAAATATTCGCCACTTTTGCTTGCGAGTCATGCGACGACGTCCCTGTCAGGCTACGGCAGCGGCCGGCGAAACCACTGCGCCTTGTATACGCGGGAGGCGCGCTGCCAACTCGGCGCGCACTTCGTTCTCGTCGGCGATCACGATGCCGCGTTCGGCCATCACCGGTATCGACGCGAGAATCCAGAGCAGCGACCGTACGCGCGATGGCAGATGGGCCACGTCGTCTTCGAGCGCAACGAGCATCTCGTCGAACGTGCGTTCCATGCTCAGCACCGCGTCTTTGACGCTCGCATCGATCGGCAAGATCTTCGCGGCCTGTTGCCAACGAACGTCCGTGCCGGCGACGTGGCGCTCGGCGACTTCCGTGTAGGGCGAGAGCCGCGGGTCCTGCGCAAACGCGGCGCCGGAGAAGGGAATCACGTACGGATACATGCCGATCTCACAGCCTCGCCGTAGCCAGCGGTAGGCCTCGCGCAGGGTGTGCGCGACGTCGTCCAACGACGCGGACGGCGAGCTGAGAATGAGATCGAGGAACGGCGTGATGCCGGCATCGAGCGCGGCGTTCAGCATCGGCTCGATGTGCCGATGAATCTGCGCCTTGTTGAACTCCGCGAGCACACGCGGCGCGAAGCTCTCGATGCCGAAGCCCAGCACACGGAAGCCGGCGCGCCGCATGGCCGCGAGCCGCTCAGCGGACATCGCGTCGATGCGATTGGTGCTGATGAATTGCAGGTGCGCCGGAATCGAGCCGCGCGCCTTGGCGGCCACGATGCCCTCACACAGCGGCAGGATGCGCCGGTCCTGCGTGAACACAAAGATGTCGTCCTGGAAGATGATCGTGCGCACGCGCGGGTGAGCCGCGACGATGCGCTCGAGCATTTGCACGACTTCTGCGGCATCGAGGCGCGCAATCGGCGCGACGCTACCCTGCGCTTCGTGCAGGAAGTTCGTCGCCGAGCAGAATGTGCAGCCCATCGGACAGTAGTTCAGCGTGATGAGGCGCACCGAGCGGATCTCCGCGAGTCGTGCCTCGCGCGCGGCTTTCGAAGGCAGTGCGCCGACGCGATAGGCCGCTTCGAGGCGATCCCAATACGCGCGATAAGGCATCTGCTCGTATGGAATGCGGAAGATCGCGTCGCGTAGCTCACTGCGATCCAGCGATCGCTGCGGCATGCGCAGGACCGTGCCGTCAGCGCGCCGCTCGGCAGTTCCTGCAATCCCGTTCGTCGGCTGTCCGGCGCGCAGGCGCGCGGTCAATTCGAGCAGCGGCCGCTCGCCTTCGCCGAGCACCACCTTGTCGAAGGGGCCCAGCTCGAACATGAGCTCGGGGCGAAATGTGGCTTCCATACCTCCGGCGACGAGCAGCGCTTGCGGCGCGAGCCGGCGCGCGAGATGCGCGAGCTCGAGATCGAAGCGCAGCGTCATGCCGGTCGTGGAGATGCCGATGACGTCCCACTTATCCAGCAACAGCTCGCGCTCCAATGCCTCCTGCGGCGACTCTGCGCAGCAGTTGGGATCGAACACGCGCGCATGAACACCTGCAGCCTGCAATGTGCCTGCGAGACGCCAAACACCGAGCGGGGGCGCGAGGAACGTGTACTCGCCACAGTGCGGATCGAATGGACCGATCAGCAACACTCGCGGCGTTTCATGAACAATCTGATTCATTGTTGGGCTGGCCCCCTGAGCGGTTACGGCCGCTTCTCTCACGCGCCCTCACAGCCGCGCTGCCGGTCCGGTTCGCTAGAGCGAGGCGGATTCGAGCAACTATCATTCCCAGCCCGTTGTCGGTGAACAGCAACGAATGGTCAGGCCACGCACGAAGCTTGCTGGCACGAGCCCGACATGCGTCGCACGACAGGGTCTCTCAATGCGTGCGCGTTCGCCTTACTCGCTGCGCTCTGTGTAGCGAGTTGTGGAGGTGGCGGAGGCGGCGGGGGTAATAACGGAGGCGGAGGAAGCTCACCGCCGCCGGTGACACCACCGCCCCCACCGAATCGCGCGCCCGCCGCGACAAACGATGTCGCGCGCGCAGACGGCACGGCTCTGAACGGCCTCGCTGTTCTCGCCAACGACACCGATCCCGATAACAACCCGCTCACCATAACGATCGAGCAGGCCGCGCCGATCGGCACGGCGACGGCGAATGCCGATGGCACCGTGCGCATCGATTCGTTGCCCTCGGGATTCAAAGGTGTCACGTGGTTCAAATATCGCGTGACGGATCCGGGCGGGCTCTCATCCGTGGCGACGGCCGTCATCTATGTCGGTACGGATCCGTTCCGCGTGCTCTTCGCCGGCGATGCGAATTCGAACGGATCCACCGAGGTGTATCTCGCGAACTTCCTCGCGCCGCCCACTGCAGTGACCGCCGCGACCGAGGGCACTTTGCGATTGCGCGGATTCGTCGCATCCGACAACGGCAGCACGGTCGCGTATCGCCGTGCAGATACGGCGACACCGTCGACGACCGATTTGTCCTTCGTGCGCACGGCGATGCCGAGCCAACAAGTGCGCATCGCGCTGCCTTCGGGCACGACGCTAGTACAGGACGGCGCCGGCAACGATCAGTACGTCGTCAGCCCGGATGGCCAATGGATCGCATTCATCGCTCGCGATGGCGCGAATGTTCAGGCGATCTATGTGCTGAACGTCGGCACGCCGACGACCGTGAGCAAAGTGAACGTGCCGGGCGCGCAGTACGTGACGCTGCCCCGGTTCGCGAGCAACTCGCAGGACCTCTATTTGTTGGCATCGCCTTCGACCAACGGTGCGAACCGATCGCTGTATGTCGTGGCGCTGAGCACGTTGAGTGTCAGCTTGGTCTCCGCGCCGAATGCCGTGTTCAGCGCCGACGATGTGATCGACTATTCGGTGGCGCCCGATCAATCGCGTGTGCTGACCCATGCAAATCGCGGCGGCCGGGCAGGGCTGTATTTCATCGACACGAGCCACTTGCAAACCGAGGTGCAGGTCAGCCATCCATTCACGGTCGATGAACATTTGGTGAGCAGCACCATTGCGTTGCCGCCGGGGCGTGGCGGAAGTACGGGCGGCCAGCGGGTCGCGTACACGGTGGAGGATGTAAAGACGGGTTTTCGCACGTACATCGCCGAGGTCTCCGCGACGCCGAATCCGCGATTGGCGACGACCGCCTGCGCGCTCGGCGTGCTCGCGGACTGCCGTGGACTGGGACTGCGGCCGGACGACGGCGCGGTCGTGTACATCAAAGGTGGCGTCGAAATACGGGAGGCGGTGCTCGCCTCCGGTGAGGATGCACTGATCAGCCCCGGCGCGGGGGCGTGGTACGACTCGACGGGCAATATCCTGCTCGTCGAGCAATTGCGGCCCTCCGGCGCCTCCTCGTATCGCGCGCTCGCCGTCGCGTTGCGCGGCTCGTTCGGCAGCGCTGTGCCCCTCGGCACCGGCGGACTCGCCAAGGCCTATGCCGATTTGAGCGGCGTGGATCGTGCGGTCACGATTCTCGGCGAGGGCGCGACCACGGGTTCGGCGCCGACGACGGCACGGCTCGCCTTGGTGAACGAAGTTGCGCCGGACAAGCTCCTTTATCTCGTGGATTTCCAGTCGCCGCTGCAACTGACCTCGCCCGTCGCACAGGTGGTTTCGAACTGACCGCCGTATACAATCGGCCATCCTCGTCGATCCTGAGGTCACCCATGCGACGAAACGGCCGCTCCGGGGCTGCGGAAATGTTGCTCTTTGCGAGCAACTTCATCCGCCATCCGCACATGCTCGGATCCATCATTCCGAGCTCGCGTTATCTCGTGAATCAAGTGCTCGCGCCCGTCGACTGGGAACGTGCCGACGTCATCGTCGAGTACGGGCCGGGTGTCGGCACGTTCACGGCAGAAATCCTGCGCCGCATGCGGCCCGACGCGCACCTCGTGGTGTTCGAAACCAACGGCGATTTCGTCAAGTTCTTGCGCGATTCGTTGACCGACCCGCGGCTGCACATCGAGCACACCTCGGCGGCGGAGGTACAGACGGTATTGGAGCGCCTGGGACTGCCACGACCGATGTACATCATTTCCGGCATCCCGCTCGGAAGCATGCCGGTGCCGCTGCAAGCCGAGATCGTGGGCAAGAGCCGCGATGCGCTCGCGGCCGGCGGCGAGTTTCTCGTCTACCAGTTCACGAGCCGCGTGCTGCCGGTGTTGCAGCGGACGTTCCAGAACGTTCGGCGGAGCGTGGAACGCCGCAATCTGCCGCCGGCCCAGTTATTCGTGTGCGCGTAGATTCCGCGTGAGCACGCCGCTCACGACGAGCGGAACAGCACCGAGCGTCCTGCCGCTATCTCGTCGATGAGATCGCGCTCGCGACCGCGGCAACCCTAGCGGGAACGCCGGCCGCACTCGTGACATCCAGTTGTCATGAGCACAGCAAAGGAGCCGCTCGATGAAACTCATTCATGTCGTATTCGCGGCCGTCGCCGCGTTGAGCGCAACCGGTGTCTACGCCGACGCCGCCGGACCGACCGACCCGCAAATCGCCGCCATTGTCGTCGCCGCCAACCAAGTCGACATCGATGCCGGCACGCTCGCGGCGTCGAAGACCCAATCCAAGGAAGTCAAAGAGTTCGCGCAACTCATGGTCGCGAACCACGCGGACGTGAACAAGGCCGCCAAGGATCTCGTGACGAAGCTGCACGTGACCCCGGAGGAGAACGCCACCAGCAAGAGCCTGAAGGACGGCGGCGACAAGAATGTCGCTGCGCTCAAGAAGCTGAGCGGCGGCGAGTTCGACAAGGCGTACATGGACCACGAGGTCGCCTATCATCAGGCCGTCCTCGACGCCGTCGACAAGACATTGATCCCGAGTGCGAAGAACGCGGAGCTCAAAGCGCTCCTCGAGCAGGCACGACCGACCTTCGTGACGCACCTCGCGCACGCGAAGCAGTTGCAGGCCATGCTGAGCAAGTGAACACCGGCACGACACCCGCGGCGCTGACGCCGAGCGATGAGACTTCCATCGTTCGGCGCATCGTGGCCGGTGATCGGCAGGCGTTCGAATCGCTCATGCGGCAGTCGAATCGCCGGCTCTATCGGCTCGCGCGCGCGGTGTTACGCGACGCGACGGAAGCCGAAGATGCTCTGCAGGAGGCCTACCTCGCCGCCTACCGATCGATGGATCGGTTTCGCGGCGAGGCGAGCTTGTCGACGTGGCTCGCGCGACTGGTGCTGAACGAATGTCTCGGCCGTACGCACCGCGACAGCCGCCGGCAGAACGTGATTCCGCTCGTGAGCGCGGATTCGGAGATCGAAACGGTGCCCGCTGGTGATACCGATCTGCCCGACAGAGTCGCTCAGCGTGTGCAGATGCGCGCACTGCTGGAAGAGAAGCTCGATGCCTTGCCGGAAGACTTTCACGTGGTCTTCGTGCTGCGCTCGGTCGAAGAGATGAGCGTCGAGGACACCGCGCAGTGTCTCGGCATTCCCGAGGCCACCGTGCGCAGTCGCCACTTTCGCGCGAAGAGCCTGTTGCGCGAATCGTTGGCGCGCGACATCGATCTCGCCGAACGCGACCTGTTCGAGTTCGGCGGCGCGCATTGCGACGGCATCATCCGCCGCGTCCTCGATCGCCTGGACCCGCAGCGCTGAGCCCGCCGATCACCGGCACCGCAATGACCCACGGCCCGAGGTGATGGTCGGCAGGCGAGCGGTCCGCGAGCGAGACCGTCTGATAGAAGAACAGATTCGTGAAGAATCGAATGCCGGCGAGCAACAGCCACGCTGCCGCAGTGCTCATGACGCCGATGACCAACGCAAAACCCGACAGCAGCATGAGCCGCTAATTGATCGCAAAATCCCGCTTGTGCACGTGTCTCGAGAATGGCCAGGTCAAAAAACGGACACGTACTCTACCCTACGCTGCGACCCGGGTGACGCAGGACGGCGCACTGCTGTGACCGAATTTCGGTCTATTTGCCCTTCTTCGCGCGCTGCTTGGGCCGGCGGACGGCGCGCACCTTCCCGCTCCGGCCCCCGCCGCAAAAGAATTGGTCGCCGCCGTCGGACTCGAGCCCGGACACGCCGACGCCGGGCGGCATCTGAAGCCGTTCCAGCACGTCGCCGGTTTGCGGATCGATTCGGCGCACGTCGCTCTCGTCACCCTCCCACGTGCCGTGCCACAGCTCGCCCTCGACCCACGTCACGCCGGTGACGAAGCGCTGGGATTCGATGGTGCGCAGAATCGCCCCGGTCTCGGGATCGACTTGATGGATCTTGCGATCGCGATACTGTCCCACCCACAGCGACCCCTCTGCCCACGCCAGCCCGGAGCACGCGCCGCCGGCGGGCGCCGGAATCGTGGCGAGCACGCGGCCCGACTGCGGATCGATCTTCTGGATGCGATCCTCGGCGAGCTGATACAGGTACCGGCCATCGAAGGCCGTCCCCGCATGCGCGGTGACGTCGATCGAGCGCACGGCTTTGCCGCTCGTCGGATCGACCGCGTTCAGCTTGTCGCCGGATGCAAACCACACGTGCCGGCCGTCATACGTCACGCCGTGCACCTGTTCGACGCCCGGGAAGGGGCCATATTCACGCACGATTTCAGCGTTCGAGGTTTTCATGGGTCCATCCTAGTCGCTCGGTAGCGGAGCCGGGAGTAACAAGGTCGTCGTGAATCCCGGGATGGGCAGCGTCATCCAGCGGCGCGCTCGTCCGCGACCAAACGACTGCACCTTGCCGGTCTCCGCCAGCGAATCGAGTGCGCGCTGCACGTTGCGTTGACTGGCGCCGAGCGCGAGCGCCAATGCCGAGCTCGACCAAGATTCGCCGTCCGCGAGGAAGGCGAGCACGGTCGCGTGCTTCTCTTCCACCGGCTGCGCCAGCACGACGACCTCACGCGCGCGCCGTGGCGTCAGCGCGAAGCCTCGCTGGGTCGCGCTGACGTCGGCGAATGAGCGCAGCAACGCGCGCAACCGTCCGATCTCGACTCGCAATCGCGCCCGGTGCGATTCGTCCGCGAGCTTCAAGCGGAAGGCGCGCGCGACGAGCGTGTCTCGCGGCACATCGCGCGGCCACGCTTCGCCCAACGTGCGTGCGAGCGTGAACAACACGGGACGCTTGGCGAGCGGAACCACCTTGCTTTGGTCACGCACGACATGGCGGCACGCGTCGACGACGAGGGCGTGCGATGCCAGCAGTGCTTCGACGTCTTCGAGCAGGAGGAGTCGCGCGGCGCCATTCGCAATCACGCGCGCGACCGGCGTATTCAGCAGCCGCGTCGCGTTCGCGACTTCCGCGGCTAGCGCCGGAATGCGTGCCTCGCGCGCCGCCTCCTTGGCCCGAGCCAGCGCGGCGCGCGCGTCCTCCGTGCGCAGGCGACGCATGGCAATCCACGCGAGCACTAGCTCGTGCGCGGTCCTCAGTGAAGCAGGCAGAAGAGCGGGATCGAGTTGGGCTACGGCTCTTTCGGCCGCGTCGGTGCGCCCGATCAGGAGCAGCCGGCGGACTTCCAGGTAGCGCGCATGCGCGGCGTTTACCTGGTCGCCATGCGCTTCGAGCGTTGCGCACGCGGCCTCGAGTGTCTTGCCGACGTGGCCCAAATCGCGCGCCGCGAGCGCGACCTCGGCCTCGGCGACGATGCACCTCGCGCGCGCCAACGCCTCCTTCGCGCCGAAGGCACGCGCGGCTCGGCGCAGCAGGTCCTTCGCCCGCGCGAGATCGCCGAGCTGCGCCATCGCGATGCCCCGCAGGGCGAGCGCCGGCGGATCGTCCCGTAGCGCGACGCGCTTCAGCGCGCCGAGCGGATCACCCGCGGCGAGCGCGCGCGCGGCCGCTGTGATCAGCGAGTCCACTGAGCTACCGTCACACCGTCACCCCGATGCCAAAGTACCGATAAATACCATCGTCCAATCGTATCGGGCACTGTCTTCTGAGGTCGTGCTCGTGCAATTCCGGTGTTCGTCTTCACCTAGGGTTGATTACAATCGCGGCCGCTTGCTATTTCCGAGCAGGTCCCGATGACGCAGATGTGAGACGCACCCGCGCAAGATTTACTCGCCGTGCGCTTTTCGTAAGTTCGTTCGCGCTGGCCGCGGCGCCGTGGCTGCCTCATTGCGCGCAAGCGCAAAGCGGCCGGACGCGTCTAATTCTGCTCGGCACCGGAGGCGGCCCGCGGCCGCGGCGGGTCAGTTCGGCTTCCGCTCAGGTGATCGTTTCGAACGGCGCGGCCTATGTCGTCGACTGCGGCGATGGCGTCGCGCGACAGCTCGTCATGGCCGGCGTGCCGCTCGATTCCATCAAGTCCATCTTCGTCACGCATCATCATTCGGACCACAACGCCCGATTACGGCAATCTCATTCTGCTCGCATGGACTGCGGGACTTCGGACTCGCGTGGATACTTGGGGACCGCCGCCCTTGCGACAGATGACGAAGCTCTTCTTCGAAATGAATTCTTACGACATTCGCACGCGCATCGCCGACGAAGGCCGCCCCCCGCTGGTGCCGCTCGTTCATGCGCACGAGATCCGCGAGGGCGGACTCGTCGTGCGCGATGACAACGTGAAAGTCACGGCGGCGCTCGTGCATCACCCGCCGGTGACGCCGGCGTTTGCCTATCGGTTCGACGCCGCGGATCGGTCGACCGCGACCCCGGTTGCGAGAACGAGCGCCCGCGAGCAGCGCTCGTTCTCTCGACACCGATCAGCTATCTCGCGATTTGCTTCCTGCGGCGTCCTCGCGAGTACCCTCGCTGCTCTCGTCCGCGACGTCGTCATCGCTGCGCGGAACGTCGCCGGCGTCCTTTCCCTTTCCTTTTGCTTTCCGCTGATCCTCGGGCGTACCCGGTCGAGTGGGTTGCTGTTGTCGCTGCTGATTGGGGTTCTGCGGTTGTGTACCCATTTGAATTCTCCTGCCTGAAGGCATCACGTGAAGCGTACGGGCCTTCGGATGAGAGACCCATCGCAAGACGCCTCGGATCGTTGTCGGCCCTCTCCCACTAGGTCCGCATCGCTCACGGCTGAGGCGGATTGCCACTCGCGGCCGGATTACAAGCGGGTCGATCCTTCATGGGCGATTGCTGGCATTCCGGTGCCGTGGCGGCCGCCCCCGCTGCTGTTGCCGAGGGCGACGCACCCGACGAAGAGGTCTCACTCGACGGCTTTCCCGCATCCTGGGGTGGCACATGCTCCGCCTGCGGTGTGCGGGAGCCGTGCTCGCCACACGCGGCGAGCGCCGTAAGCAAAATGCCACACACGATGAAGACATCCGCACGCATGACTTTCCTCCGTTGCCGTATCAATTCGGGCGACGTCGCACGTTGCTGCCGTACCGTCCGGGCAGCGGCTAACACAGGCTAAGGACGCCGGCGTCCACGTTCCGCAATTCCGGGCGCGCCCTTCGCTTTCTCTTTTTGTTTTGCAGTCGGCGTGCGATCTGCAGTGGGCCCGACCGTGTCGGCCGCGCGAGCGCCGCGTTGTCCCAGCGGCACTTCGGGACCCTCTGTCGTATCGCGCACGGTCTGGCGCTCCATCTCCGAGTTGATTTCCGCGCCGATCACGACGGTCAAGCTCGTCAGGTGGAACCACATGAGCAACGCGATTACGCCGCCGAGAGCGCCGTAGGTCTTGCCGTAGGACGCGAATGATCCGACGTACCAGGCGAACAATCCGCTCACGATGATCCACAGCGTCGCCGCGATCGCCGAGCCCCACGTGACCCACTGCCAGCGCGCGCGTTCGCGCGACGGCGCGTATCGATAGAGGATCGCGAGGCCCGATACGGCGACGACCCACAACACCGCCCACCGCAACACACCCGCCACGGTTTGTACCCATGAGCTCGTGCCCAAGGCCTGTAAGGCGACCGGAACCACGACCCCCAGCGTCAACATGAGCAGAAAGCCCACGATCGCGCCGATCGTGAAGGCGAGCGAGACGAACATCTGGCGGAAGAAGCCGCGCTTCTCGGCCTCGGCATAAGCGATGTTCGTGGCGGTCATGAGGGCAGACATTCCTGCACGCGCGCTCCACAGAGCGATGAAGAGTCCGCCCACCGCAGCGAACGTCAGCGAGCCTTGCGTCTGCGCAGCCACCGTTTGCAGTTGAGTCTTGAAGAGATCCCACGTGCCCGGCGGCAAGATGCCGGTGAATGCCTGCATGTGCTCGACGACTTGCGCAGGCGAAGCGAACAACCCGTAGATTGCGATCGCAGCGGCGAGACCCGGGAACACTGCCAACAGCGCGCACATCGCCAAACCGGCGGCGACCAGCGTGACGTGATCGCTGCCGATTTCACTCTTCACCCGCGTCAGAATGTCGCGCCAGCCGCGTGCGGGAATGTCCTTCGGATGCGTGGCGTGCCGGCCGCGCCCGTGCTCGGCCCGCGGATCAGTGCCGGGTAACGGGTGTGTGGCCACGACGGCGACTCACGTAATAGGCGAGAGCGATTCCACCGATGACGATCGCCGGTACCGGGTAGCGCCTCGCAAGGCGATAGAGGGTGCCGGCGAGCGCGATCTTTTGGCCGAGGCCTACTTTCGACGGCTTTACTGCGGAGCCTGCGAGCGCAAGCGTGTCGGCAGCATCCTGACGAGCTTCCGGCGCCGCAACGTCGGAGGTGTGGAGTGTAGACATTGGCGCGGCCTCCCAGTCGTGCGTACTGAGTGCGTCGCAATCCGCGTGCCCCGCCAGTGCGCGGCGTTACCGAGTGTTAGTCGCCGCGAGTATTGGATCTCGTCATTCGTGTTCGCGGCGCCGAGGCGGTCACTTCACGCTGGCGTGATACTGCCTGGCGATTCCCGCCCAAGCCGTCGAGGCCTGCGTGACCAGCTCGTCGAAGGCGGATTGCTCGGCCTCGACACGCTTGCGGTCGATGGTGCTTCGCTGGCCCCACACGCTCGTCAACCCGGACACTTTCTTGGTGGATTCGGCTACGCCGTAAATGAAGCCGGTGCGCACGTCCGTGAACACGGCGGAAGCAGTCGCGGTGATGTACGCATCCCGATCCGGCACCACGCCGAGCGAGATCACGGCGAGCGGCCCATAGCCTCGACCCTGCACGCGGAACGTCGTGTCGAGTGTGTACACCAACAGGATATCCGCTTGAACCTGCGCGGCCGCGAGGCGCAAATCGTCTAATGATTCGAGCCGCGCGGGCAGCGTGATGGCATTTGGCGTGCGACGCGCAAAGCTGGAGCACCCCGAGGAGCTCGCGCGCTGAGGCAGAGGGGCACCGTTCTGGCTGCGCAGCGTCGAAGCCGGTCGACCCGGAGAGACTGATCGGCGTGCTTGCGCAACTCATTCAGGACCCGGTGGGCGTCGGCAATCGCGACAAGGTCGGTAGCTACAGTTGATGCCGTCGTTGCGGATGAGGCATTGTGGAAGTGGCGCGCCCGACTGGAGAAAGTTCGAACCCGCCTGTCGATCTGGACCGCCTCTTCGCCACTCTAGCCGAATGGACCACCGAACTTGAGCGGCTTTCGGCTCCCGTTCCGGAGCCCTCGCCATGACGGGGCAAGCCGCACTCTCCACGGTCTTTGGGGCGACCGCCAGCCCCAAGCCTCCCAAACGGCGCAGGAGACGGCCAGCGCCTTTCTCGCTCCGCCTCACGGCTGACGAGCGCGCCCGCCTCAGCCGTGAGGCCGGGGAAACCCCGCTGGCGACCTACATCAAGCTTCGCCTGTTCAACAATTTGGGGCCGCTCTCGGGCTATAGGCCAACCATGCCGGGTGGGCGTCCTGCCACGGATACCGCCCTCATCGCCAAACTGCTTGCCGCCCTGGGGGATGCGAGGCTTGCCAACAATCTCAACCAGCTAGCCAAGCACGCCAACATGGGGACGCTAGACGTCTCCAAGCAAACCGAGGCCGAGCTGTTGGCGGCCTGTGCGGAGGTCCATGCCATGCGCCGGGACCTGATCGCCGCCCTTGGCCTGAAGTCGTGAGGCCGGGCCGTGATCCTCAAGGGAAGCCAGCGCGGCGGCGGGCGGCAACTCGCCCTACATCTGCTCAACGCCACGGATAACGAGCATGTTCGCGTCCACGAACTTCGGGGCTTCACGTCTGAGGACCTTGAGGGCGCGTTTCAGGAAGCCTATGCGATCTCCAGGGCAACGAAAGCCAAGCGGTTCCTGTATTCATTGTCGCTGAACCCGCCCCCGGACGCGAAAGTCTCTACGGAAGAATTCGAGGCCGCGATTGACGCCGCCGAAGAAAAGTTAGGCCTGTCCGGCCAGCCGCGTGCAATCGTGTTTCACGAAAAGGACGGACGCAGGCACGCGCACGCCGTCTGGTCGCGGATCGATGCCGAGAGGATGCGGGCCGTTCCGCTTCCCTTCGACTGGAACCGGTTGCGCGACGTGTCGCGCGAACTCTTTTTCAAGCATGGCTGGAAATTGCCACCCGGCTTTGTGAACAGCAAAGAGCGCGATCCGGCCAATTACACACTTGCGGAATGGCAGCAGGCCAAGCGGGCCGGGATTGAACCGAAGGCTCTCAAGGCGATGTTTGCCGAGTGCTGGAGCGCATCCGACTCCGGGCGAGCATTCGCCTCTGCCCTGAAGCTCCGGGGCTATACGCTCGCTCGCGGCGACCGTCGCGGCCATATCGCCGTCGATTTTCGTGGCGAGGTTTACGCGATTGCTCGCTATGCCGGGGTGAAGACCAAAGAGGTTCGCTCGCGCCTGGCTGATCTCGGGCACCTGCCGTCTGTCGATGAGGCCAAAGCCGAACACGCCAGCCGCATGACGGAAATGGTCCGCCGCCACATCAAGGAAACGGAAGAGCGGCATGCGCGTCAGGCGAAGTCTCTGGCCGAGCGCCGCGCTGAAATCCTTGATCGCCAGCGCGAGCAACGGGAACGCTTGGCGAAGGCGCAGGAAGAAAGACAGGCTGCGGAGGCGAAAGAACGGCAAGCGCGCTTCGCGCGAGGTCTGCGCGGTTTCTGGCACCGGATCACAGGCAAACACGCAAGCACCAAGCAGCAGAACGAAATGGAAGCGCGTCAAGCCATGAAGCGGGATCAGGCCGAGCGCGACCGCCTCATCTTCCGCCACATCGAAGAGCGAAACGCCTTGCACCGAACCGTGAAAGACCAGCGCCGCGAGCATACGCGGCAGATCACGGAGCTACACCGCGATGTTGCCGGGTTTGATCGTGTGAAGGAAGAAACGCGATCGAAGGCGAGAGGAGCGTTCGACCGTGAAAGCGCGGGGCGGGAGCGCCTCACAACTCGCGGACGCAGCAGAGACCGGGACTTCGAGCGTTAGTGAATTTTCCTGGAGCCTTTCGGGAAACGGCCGATTTTCTCCGCGCACGAAAGTATCTGCATTTGGAGGCTTTGCGGCTCGCCTTCGGCGGGATCGATCACGTCCAGTACTTCAACCTCATATCCGGCTCGTTCTAATCTGACGATCTGCTCGTCATCAACGGGCTCACGAACGTAGGTGACAGTACTCTCTGATCTATAGATGATTTTCTTATTCTTCATCGCGTGAAGTCATTCTTCGAGCTACGGGCATATATATCTATGGCCCTAAGCTGTGCTTGAGGTCAACAAAATTCGCGCAAGTTCGACGTCCACTTGCCATACATAAAAAGGCACTGACCGGGCTAATGCGCCCGGTAGCGTTCAACGCCGCCGAGGCGGCGGCGGATCAGGTTGCAGTATTTCTCTTCAAGCTCGATGCCGAGAGCCGAACGGCCCGAGAGAGCGGCTGCGACAAGGCTGCTTCCCGATCCTGCGAACGGATCAAGGACGAGATCGCCCGGCTCGGAGAATGACCGGACCAGCGGCTGCAGGACGCTCACGGCCTTTTCCGTGGGATGAAGCCGGTTGCCGGAATATTCCCAAGGCTGCACGTCAGCAATCGGGCACTCCGGTTTGGCGGGATTGCCTTTGACGAGCACGTACGCTTGCTCGTGCGTGTAGCTCACGTATCCGGTCTTGGACGCATAGTCCTTATGCCATACGAGATGGCCGACAGGCCTGAAGCCCGCCTTCGTCCATGCGTCGAAGAACGCATTCACCTTGCTCCAGCCGTAGAAGCAAACGCAGAAGCGGTTGGGCTTCAAGATGCGGTAAAGATCATCGAACGCGCCGAGCACGGATTCCGGATTGACGTCGTTAGCAATGCTTCTTCCGAAGCTGTCGCGATAGCGCACGAAGTACGGCGGGTCCGTGAGGATCAAATCCGCGCTGCTTGACGGCAAGTCTTTCAAGATGTCGAGGCAGTCGCCCTGGATGATGCGATTGGAAGTGGTCATGGTTCTCTCCTTTGGTTTGAGGTGGCGGAGAGACCAGCCGCGCGGAAAAGCCGGGCGATCACCGAAGGGAAACAGGCAACACGGGAGGCTTTGCGAACGGAGCGGGCGGCCTGTTGATCGCCCGGCGCGCGCAGCTAACGTAGCCGCGAATACTCAACGCCGAAGGAGAGAACCCGACTTACCGCGCTAATCGCGCTTCCGGCGATATTTCGCATCGATAGCGACGAGCCGCCCTTTCAGTTCGCGGGCAACGTGAGCCTCCAGAACCATGCGGGCGAATTTGTCAGGCGTGATGCCCGCCGCCGCATTTGCGTGGATGCCGATGAAGCTGCGATAGCCCGTCTCGCTGATGAAAGGCTTGCTGCGATCCACGCAATGAGCGCCGAAGCCGTGCCAGAAGCTCACACTCGATCCGATGCCGAAAATTCCATCGATCACGATACGTGCGCGGGTTCCCGCCGCGTCAACGATGAACTCGCCCGATTGGCCCCAGATCGGCACTTCGCCGGGGGCCGCAGCGGTTTCTTTCTCAAGAACACAGCCCGGAGCGCTCGGCCCCGCGATAATTCCGGTATCGCCATTGTTGAGCCGCAAGGCCAGCTTCCTTGCTTCTTCACGAAGCTCGAACACCCGGTCAACTTCTCCGTCGATCATCGCCGCGTGATGTTCCTCCAGCAGAGCGCGAAAGAACGGCAACGCGTCCTTCATGGTGGAAGGCATGTGGCCTGTTTCACGCTCGAACTCTCTAGCACGGTTCTGCTCGTCGGCGTTGGTAAGCAAGTCATCAAAGCCAAGTTGGCCGGGAAGTTGTGGTTGGGACATGGAAGCTCCTTTATCCGCGCCTGAAATCGCTTCCAAGAATTTGGAAAGCGGGGTGCGCATGCACCCGGCGGAAGCCGCTCTTCACTAAGCGGGAGGAAATCGGTCAAGGCCGAAAACTTGTTTTCGCCCCGCAAGGGGTTGCCTTGACGGATGGGCCGAAGGGGCCTCTTCTCTTTTGCGCCAGGGATCGTTACCCGGATGGGCCAAGCCCGAAGGGCTTGGTTGAGCGAAGCGAAATAGAGCCCGGTCGCGCTTCCGCGCGAGGCGCCAGCAGTCTACCGATCAACAGTCTCTGAATACGGAAAGACGCACCCCCTGTCCACGCCCGAGCGCATGTTCATAAGTTGCGCTTTCCCAAGAAAAAAAGTCTGGATCCACGAGCCCTTTTCGTGTAATGCTTTTTCGGTGAGGCTCATGGTGCGACGATGAACGGACAAATAAAGCTACTGAAGAAGGTGCCAAAGAAGATTGGCTCGAAGGACAGCATAATTTGGAACGAGGATGCGGCTGCATTAGTCCGCAAACTGCCCGAGAAAGAGCTGTTCGATCTGGTGATCACATCGCCGCCGTACAACATCGGCAAATCATACGAAAAGAAGTCAACCGTCGCCGCATACATGGAGTGGCATAAAGCCCTCATAGCCGACATCGTTCGCAGGACTAAGAAGTCGGGAAGCATTTGCTGGCAGATCGGAAATTACGTCGAGAACGGCTTGATTGCACCGCTCGACTATCTGTTTCATCCAGTATTTGAGAGTCATGGCTTGCAGCTCCGCAATCGCATCATCTGGCACTATGGTCACGGCTTGCACCAGCGGCGGCGCTTCAGCGGGCGCTACGAGGTAGTGTTGTGGTACACGCGCTCGGACGAATACAAGTTCGATCTCGATGCCGTCCGAGTCCCGCCGAAATATCCGGGCAAGAAGGCATATCGCGGCCCGAAAGCTGGCAAGTTCTCCAGCAATCCTCTCGGCAAGAACCCCGAAGACGTATGGACAGTGCCGGATTCGCAGCACGATCTTTGGAGCATTCCCAACGTAAAGGCGGGACACGTGGAGAAAACGGAGCACCCGTGCCAATTTCCCGTTGGACTTGTTGAAAGACTGGTTCTCGCGCTCACGGCGAAGAATGATGTCGTTTTCGATCCATTCACCGGAACCGGATCCGCCGGAGTCGCCGCCCTCATCCATAAAAGACGATTCTGGGGCTGCGAGATTTCCGACGACTACGCAGCGCTCGCCTACGATCGTCTTCGCCGGACTGTTCGCGGCGAAGAGCGGTTTAGATCGCACGCGCGGCCGCTGTATGATCATCGGCAGTCCAAGCTGTCGCTGGCGCCAGTTCGCGACGCCGCCGAATAGCATTATGCAAATAACAATTGCATTGCAATGGCTTCGCTGATGAGAAAAACTGGAGCCTTGGAAAAAAGACAATAAACGGAGCGCCCTGATGGAACTCGGTTGGCCCCTACCGAAGCGCAAGAAGTACCTAAAGGAACTCGCCGGGCAAAAATCTGAGAAAACGCATCCTGTCCCGTTTCAGGGACAGATGCAGCATCTTCCGATCTACCAAGTGCCTTTGGGCTTGCCCCTGTACCGACTGGAAAATGGTCGGACGACCGGGCTGCAAGCAGAGTACATCGCAGCGCATCCCAGTCTGCCCGAGGATTTCTTCCGGGCTGATAACGAGCTTGAAGCCGCGCAAAAGGCGCAGCATGACATTCTCAGCAAGCTTGCACGCGGCCCGAAGAATCTCTTCAAAGAATTCGAGAAGAACCCACAGAGCGAGCCGATCATTCTGTCGTCGCTGGGCTACGTGATCAACGGAAACCGGCGACTGAGCGCGATGCGCACGCTCTACGAATCGGAGCCGAAGAAATACAAAAATCTGTCCAGCGTCCAAGTCGTCATCCTTCCACATGCTGATGATAAGGACCTAGATCGACTCGAAGCGGATCTGCAGCTCAAAGAGGATCTGAAAGCACCGTATAGCTGGACTTCGACGGCTCTGATGCTGAAAGAGAAGATCGCACGATTCAAATACAAGGAAGACGAAATCGCCTCGATCTACGGGATGCCGAAGAAGGAACTACGCGAACTTTTCGACTGTATCGAGTACGCGGAGCAATACCTTGAAATCCGCAATATCCCGAAGAAATTCTCCGAGCTGGACGACAAAGAATACGCTTTCCGCCAGATTTGCCGCACCCGCCCGAAGCTCAAGGAGTCAGAAGTCGATAAGGAACTGTTCGAGCGCGCAGCTTTTTGCCTGGCTGACGAAGCCGGTGAAGGCAAGCGCATCTACTCAGAAATTCCGAAGATCGCCGACCACCTGCAGGAAGTCAGGGACAGCCTCGTTACTGAACTCGAGCTGAAGACGGACAATCTCTCTGATGAGGACGTTTCCCTCAAGCTCGTTCAGGCGCTGGAAGAGGACAAGAATTTCGAGAAGGCGCGCCTTGCCATTCGCGACACCATCGAAGCCGAAGCGGCAAAAAGGAAGAACCGGAAACAGGAAGATTTTGTTGCTGCCCAAATCTTGCGGGCACGCGATAACTTGGCGGATGCAGTCGGCGCGATAGAAAGCAAATCGACGAAGAAAGGCGTCGTGGACGCGCTGGATGCTATCGACGCGCTAGTCGATAAGCTGCGGGAATGGGCGATCAATGACAAGTGAGCTTGTCATTTCGTATGACAGTGAGAAGCGCGCGGCCCAACTCGACTACCACGGCGACGCGAAAGCCTGGCCTTATATCCGGCGCGTTTGCCAAGACACATCTGAACAAACCGAGCTGATTGGAGCCACATCACTCATCCTACCGTGGTGGGCGTATCTAGGCTGTCGCAGGGAACTTGCTTATCAGGCAAGGCGACATTCTTTCCAGATCAAGGCTGCTCCATCTGCCGCTAAGAAAGTTGCGCTTGCCGACGATGTAGCCCGGCAATATGACGAGGCGATAAAAGAACCCGCGCTTGCTGATCAGGAAATTCTTGCGGAGCTAAAATCGAAAGGCTTCAAGCGCGATCTTACGCCTGAGCAATTGCGAAACGTCTGTAGCCTCGCGCGGCTGCCGTCTGGCGCCACGTTCTCGGTTCCTGGCGCAGGAAAAACCACCGAGGCACTGGCCTTCTTCTGCCTTAAACGACAAGCAAAATCGCGGTTGATCGTCGTATGTCCGAAGAACGCATTTCCCGCGTGGGAAGAGCAATTGGCGCTTTGCCTTGATGACACGGAGGGATTTGTCCGTCTCCGCGGCGGAAATGGTGCAATCAAGAAGGCACTCAAGAGCAAACCGGGCAAGGTTCTGATCACATATCAGCAACTGCCTACCGTTACGGACCTGATAAGCGAGTATATCGAGCAAGAACATGCGTTCGTCTTCCTGGATGAGTCACACAGGATAAAGCGCGGCTTCACGGGCGTTATTGGCAACCGAATTCTCTCGTTCGCTGAACTGCCTGACTCGAAACTCATCATGTCGGGTACACCGATGCCGAACGACGTCGGCGATCTGGTGCCGCAGTTCAGGTTCTTATACCCGGAAGTCCCGGCTGATGAGACGTCCGTTGACTCATACATTAAGCCGATCTACGTCCGTACGACAAAGACCGAGCTGAAGTTACCTGAGATCAAGAAGAAGATCGTCCGCATTCCCATGCGTCCAGCGCAATTCGAGCTGTATGAATTGCTCCGCTCAGAAGTGGCAAGGCAGACGACGAAGAAGAGCCTCAACATCCGGGACAAGATGCGCCTTCGCCGCGCTGGCCAGAGCGCACTCAGAATGCTTCAGGTCGTTACCAATCCTGCGCTGCTCGCTCGTGTCCAGTTTGAACACCCGAACTTGCTCAGCGAAGCGCTTGGTGAAGGCGACAGCCCGAAACTCGAATACGCTTGCCTACGCGCCCGTGAGCTGGCCTTTGGGGGCATGAAGTCCATTATCTGGTCGAGCTTCGTTGACAATGTTGAGCTTGTAGCTAATCGCCTGCGCGACCTGGGCGCTGAGTTCATACACGGCGGCGTCGATGCCGGCGACGAGAACGAGGAAGGTACGCGCGAGCAAAAAGTGAAACGCTTTCACGAAGATGAAGGCTGCTGCGTGCTCGTAGCAAACCCGGCGGCATGCGGCGAGGGAATCAGCCTCCACAAGGTCTGTCATCACGCCATCTACTTAGATCGGAATTACAACGCCGCGCAGTACATGCAGTCTGAGGATCGGATACACCGGCTGGGCCTCGCGCCGACGGATACGACTTTCGTTGAAATCCTTGTTGCGCCCGGCACCGTAGATGAATCCGTTGATCGGCGGTTGACGCTGAAAATCCAGAACATGGCACGGGTGCTTGGAGATGCCTCTCTCCACGTCGAGCCCGAGGTCGTGGATATGGATGCCGATGGTTTCGGTTTTGACGACTTCAAAGATTTCGTCGCTCACGTAAGCGGAAAGGATGCCGCATGAGCTTTTCTGTTGGCATCCTGTACTCCAGTCAGTCGCTGCTGCAGATCGTCCGCGATGGTGGACTTCACACAGACAATTTTTCGAAGAACTTTTCAAAGATCGACGTTGCAGACGCTGGATCCGTGCTGGCGTTATCGCAGAAATGCCGCTGGATTGTGGTCGAGGACGATGGATCTATCCGCCTCACAGAGCGCGGCACCTTTCTGTTGGCGGCCACCACACCGAAGCATTGCCTGCGCGAGCAGCTGCATGACTTGATCATTGCGGATCCGCCGCCATGGTCGAAGCGGCTCATTCAAGGGCGGTTTGAAGCTCTGCAGGCCATGCCGGACGCCGCCCGGCAATGCTTCCGGGACTGCGAACTTGTGGAAGGAAGCGAGGACGAGGTTATTGATTGGTGGGACCGCGCTTCGAATAGCGTCCGCGCCGAGCGGTCGAAGGTCAATCACGAGGTCGGAAGGAAGGCCGAGAAGTACACCCTTAGTTTCGAGCGGAGCCGGACTGGGGCTGAACCCGTATGGCAAGCTATCGAAACTAGCGTGTCAGGCTTCGACGTACTCTCTGTGACCGAACCAAAGTCTGATAAGAAGCTAAAAATTGAAGTTAAAGGAAGCCGCATGCGAAGAAGCGAAGCGTCTTTCTATCTGACCCGGAACGAGTGGCGGACCGCTTTAACGTCGAAGGAGTTTCATTTTCACCTTTGGCTTATCCACGATATTCCAGCGCTGTTCGTGGTTCCGGCTGAGGAGATGAAACTACATGTTCCCTCTGACGGTACTACCGGACGCTGGGAAACGGCGCAGCTCTTCTATAAGGATTTCCTGAAGTACGAGCGGCCGGGAGCAGTAGGGCCTTAGAGGCTCTCCGGCATATCGGATTGAATTTTCCAGCCGAGTTCGCGTTCAATGGCCGCGCGGTAAACGGTCCTGATTTGCTCAGGTGCGCGAGTAACGTATTCCCGAGCACGCTCCATTTCCGTAACCGTCCGCTCTTGGCCGCATTGCTAAGCATCTGCGGAGACGAAATGATCCTCACCCGTTGTTAAGCGGGCATCTGTTACGTGCCCACGTAGGAACTAGATGGGCACGTCGGTGGAAGC
>Ga0081455_10001216_pt1 | contig 32264 bp, 30 predicted proteins | sample TabmetS3T2R1_FD_70207 | JGI IMG/M metagenome (GOLD analysis project Ga0081455, IMG submission 70207) | Tabebuia heterophylla rhizosphere microbial communities from the University of Puerto Rico - S3T2R1 | ecosystem: Host-associated > Plants > Roots > Rhizosphere ...
CTTGATAGCGCTGCATGCTCTGGCCGAAGCTGTTCTGGCGCATGCGCTCCAGCGCAAGCCGTTCCAAATCTAATTCTGCCACTACAAGCTGAGAGTCGTACTGGAACCGTTCCGATTCAGCGACCAAGTCGCCGTTCTCGTAAACTATGGCATGTCCGTCCCAGGCAAGATCAGTGGTGGATTCGCCAGTCCCGGCCGCGGTGTAGAGATAGGCCGCGAGACAGCGTGCGGACTGGGTGGCGACTAAACTGTGGCGGTACTCGTCCTTGGCGATCGTAATGTTGGATGCAGAAAGATTCAAGATGACTGTGGCGCCGGCTAAAGCAGCGCCGGAGGACGGCGAAATAGGCACCCAGAGATCCTCGCAGATCTCCACAAAGAAGGTAAACCGGCGTTCCTCCTGACACTGAAAGAGAATTCGTTCCCCGAAAGGAATCTCTCCCTGGCCCATGACTTCGACCGTAGAACTGTGTGCCGCGAAAGCGGGAGCGAACTGCCGGTATTCGTAAAACTCACGATAATTCGGCAGAAACGTTTTGGGAACGATTCCTAGGATCTTGCCGCGATGGATGACAACGGCGCAGTTGAACAGCAGGTGGTCTACTTGCAGCGGCATGCCGACGACGGCAATCAAGTTCAAAGCTTCGGATCCCTGCAAAACTCGGCGCAAGGCTTCGAGCGCGCCGTTGAGTAATGCTTGTTGATGGAAGAGATCCTCACAGGAATAAGAGGTGAGCCCCAATTCTGGAAAAAGTGCCAGAACGGCTTTCTCTCGCTCAGCATGTTCCATAAGTTCGATGGTCCGGGCTCCATTAAAGGCGGGGTCGGCGACGCGCACTTCGGGGGTCCCCACGGCGACCCGGATAAAGCCGTGGTTGTAGAGGTTAAAAAAGTCCGCATTTTCCTTCATAGATTTGCTCTCTTAGGCATGGACTATGGCCCATTTTTCACCGCCGAGCAATCTCGCGGCTCGCTGCAGGCATAGTACGGGCTAGTGACGGAATTCAAGGGCAATGGATGCGGCGATCAAAATGATGATAATCCATTCAAGGATTTCCATCCGGCGATTGGTGGCCTGATCGGAGATTTTTTCGTAGATACTTTCGAGGGTCTGAAGCTTGCGCAAAATGCTCGCGTCCCATTCGTCAAGGTGGAATCGCCGGTTGACCAACCGATAAACGCGCGCCAGGTATTGATCGCCCAAGAGCTTGAGCGTGTTGTTGACGCCTTCGAAGAGAGTGGCGTTGTCGACCTGGAGCTCGGCAACACGCCGCAAGGCGGCGCTGGAGTATCCGAAAACTCGCAAGAGATTGAAAGACGGTCGTGAGAGCGTGTCGTAGGCCTGGTCCAGCGCGCGATCCAGCCTCTGATCCAGATAGCGCATCTCCAGCAACTCCACATTGGCGAAATCCAAAACAGCGCGAACATCCTCCCCTTCGCGGTCGACCAGTAGCGCCGCGTTCCAATCCACGATGGTGAGATCCTCGGTTCCGAACGATATTGGCGTTGCGATGGCGTCATCGATTTCTTGATCGGAGAGTCTCTGACGTTCGGCGCGAAGAGTCTGGGCGATCTGACGGCCTTGGTCGACACAGAAACGGTTAAGGTTAAACGGTTGGGTGAAGGATTCGATATGGAAGATTACGTAATCTTCCACGACGGGTGCCAGACTGGCCTGAGTGGCGGCCTCTCCCATGACTTTGAGGAGCTGACTCACCCGAAGACGCGAATCGGTAAGCAAGTTCTCGTTATCGTAAAGTTCCTCGCTGAGTTGAAGCAGGTCCGCAAACGGTCCATTGATCGGGAAACTGTAGGTAACGGTTACCGCGCCAAAGTCGTAGAGCAAAAGATCCACGCTGCTGCGAGAAGAAAATTTGCCGACATGAACCGGTTCAGTGTCCTGGCTGATTCGCAGCGGCGGAGGCTGGTATTCGAAATGGCTGGGAGCGCGCCGCTTGTGCGGCATAGTTTGACGCTGCGTCGCTTCATGAACCCGGCGTTCTGCCAACTCAAGATTGATCGAGCGCGCGGCATCGTAGGCAAAGATCACGAAACAAGTGCCTTGTTGTATCTTCCATTCGATCGCAGGCGAAAGTTTTTGTGCGGATTCCACGTCCGTCATCACTTCTAGTGTAGCACTCCTGGCGACCAGACTGCACGCCAAAGGCGACGCGGGATTGTGCGTATAAACTCGGATTCCGTAGTTGAAGGCGAAGCACAGGACAACGCGCAAGCCTTCCGCAGCGAACGCAACGGGCCTGTACCTCTGAGGCAGTTGCGGGCATCGGTGCGATGAGCGGCGTCCTCAAGCGTTGCGAACGAAGTGCCAAGTAACAAAAAAACCTTGAAACATACGGTTCTATGCGTTCACTGCTCCGGGCTCACGCCTCGCCGAGCACAAGTCATACAATCGAACTGCGGAATCCGGGATAAAACCAGCGATCTGGAGAAGGGCTTTATGGGCGGTATAATCAATCTATGCGGAAGTTTAACCTGGTCGACTTTGCCGCCCACTATCAGAAAGGCTTTCGCAATCACATAACTTCGATTGACGAAGTCCCGACCCTGGTGGAGTCCTTCAAGCGCTACGGCTGCTTTGCGACTTACTTCTTTTATTCCGACGAAGTGCTCACCTACATGAGTGCTCAGGAGTCCGCGCCGACCATCGCAGGCTATGAAGGTAAAGTGTGGGCGCCTTTTTTGCCCATCGACTTGGACCATCCGGATCTGCGCCCGGCGCTCGAAGCTGCCAGGCATCTCACCGACTTCGTACTAGAGCATTGGCAGATCGATCCCGACGCTATCCAGATATATTTTAGTGGTTCCAAAGGGTTTCACGTAATGCTTGACGCACGGCTTTTCGGCAAGATTTTGCCGTCAAAGAATTTACCGCGAATCTTTGATTCCATGCGCCGGCATTTAGCTTTAGAGCTTCCCGAGCATCTCCGAGAAACCGTCGATCTCGCGATAAAAGATCGCATGCGATTGCTGCGCCTGCCGAATACCGTTCATGAGAAATCAAAACTCTACAAAGTTCGCCTTAGTCTGGATGAACTTAGACGGTTAGGTCCCCTTGAGATTCGCGAGTGCGCCCGAACCATCCGGCCCTTGATACAAACCGATGAAACAGGTTTCCTCTCTCACGCCGAGATTAAAGAAAACAGTGCCGGCAGCCAGTACTTTCACCGCATTCGCCGCCAATTAACAAGGTTGACGCGAAAGCCGTTTTCCTATCGCTTTCGCCGGCCAGCGGATTTAGCCCAGCTCAGGTTTCCCTGCGCGGCCTTGCAAACGATTTGGGAAAGCCACGTCGAACCCGGCTATCGCAACAATTGCGCGATTCGCCTGGCTTCAGAGCTGCGCCTCCTCGGGCTTAATGAGGATGAAGCTAACGACAAGCTAATTGAATGGAATGAGAGAAACGGCATCGAGCTTCCCTCGGATGAACTGCGTAACGTAGTTCGATCGGCTTACCAGCGCCGATTTCCCTACCGATACAGTTGCCGGGATGCGATTTTGAGACGCTTTTGCCCTTTACCGGACTACGAGTCGTGCAGGCAATTTGTTGCCGGTCGCGCCGAAGGAGCGAACGAGCAACAGTGAGATCGTTGGGGATTTCCCATTCGTGCTGGTCGAAGCACGCAATCCGTTCTAAACGGTTCTGCCAATCTAAACCGCCACGGTGTCGACAACACGGGTTGATTGAAGCGGTTTCCGCCGATTAGGGTTGCGCAGTATCTGTAGCGACTTCTGCTCGATCTGACGAATGCGCTCACGGGTAACAGTAAACATTTCTCCGAGCTCCTCCAAGGTGTAGTCGCGCTTCTCCTCGATACCAAAGCGCATGCGCAATACCTTTTCCTGTCTCGGGGTCAGAATCGCGAGGGCTTTCCTCACATCTCTGCGCAGCGAGCCCTCCATGGCTTCCTCTTCGGGGCGCCTATTGATCCGGTCCTCGACGAAGTCTTCAAGTTCGTCACCATCTTCCCACACCGGAGTTTGCAGTGAGACCGGCTCTCCCTGAACCTGGATGACTCTAAGTAAGTCTGAGACCGCCATGCGCATGGCTTTGGCGAGTTCGTCAGGCGTCGGCTCGCGATCGAGTTTTCGCTGCAGCCGCTGGGCGGTCTGAATGATTTTGTTGCGCAGTTCCACCCGGTGGACTGGAATGCGAATAGTGCGTCCGGTGTCGATGAGGCCCCTCGTTATGCCCTGGCGAATCCACCAACTCGCATAGGTGGAAAATCGAAAGCCAAGCCGATAATCGAATTTCTCGACCGCTCGCATCAATCCGAGGTTGCCTTCCTGAATCAGATCCAAGAAGCCTAGACCGCGGTTGATGTATTTTTTGGCGATGCTGACCACCAGACGCAAATTGGCTTCCGTAAACTCCTTCTTCGCCGTGCTTACCAGAGCTTCACCCTCTTGGATCAGACCTATTTGGGACTTGATCTCCGCTGCCGGAAGACCAATTTTCTCCTCGATATCTCTTTTCTCGGCCAATATGGTGTTTCGATTTGCCCTTGAGGTTCCTTCCTGCTGTTCCAAGACCACAAGCCGCTCGGCAGAACGTTTCAACTGCTGCACCATTTCGTCAACCCGCCCCGACGAGAGGTGGAGTTCCTTCATCACGTCACAGATTTTCTCCGTTAAACGCGATTGTTTCTGAGTCAAGCGAGCGTGCCGTTGTTTCGACACACGGCTTCGTTTCAATTCCCGGCGGTTTCGTTCTTGAATCACATGTAACTTTCGTAGTTTGCCGACCAGTTTGAGGAAGGGTTTAGGGTCGAGAATTTCCTCGCCATCGTCAGCGTCGCCATCCGCTTTGTCGATAACCGTGCGTAGATCGAGATCCCCGCTTGCAACAGCACTACCCAGCTCGAGCACGTGACGCAACGCTATCGGTATCGACCAGAGCGCCTGAAGAATCTGATTCTTGCCCTGTTCCATCTGCATGGCGAGTTCAGTCTCGCGTTCCCGGTTGAGCAGAGCAACGGAGCCAATCTCATGTAGGTACTGTTGAACGGAGCTGAAATTGGCTCCCGTCTCCTCGCGTTCAACAGGCTCTTCTTCTTGGGATTCATCGCCCGAATCGACGTCCGCCGCAAACTCCGGCTCCTTCTCATTCAAGGTGTCCAGTTCGATTTCGCGGCTGTCTCCAATGTCATCCACGGTTTTCTCTATGTCCAAGTTTGCCGACATTGCCATCTCCTTTAATAACCCGGAGTCTTCTAAAACGCCATTTCCATTCGTTCAACACAAAACCCGTTCTATCCTAAGCAGTTAGAGACGGAGTTTTGGATGGTTGGACCGCGGAAACGAAATCCAGGCCAGAATCAGGTTGATATTATAGGGAAAAGATGATTGAGGCGAGAATCGAGTCTTCGATAGGTCCAACGCCGCAATTTCTAAGATAAGACCGCCATAGCTGGGTGTCAAGATAGGTGGTCTTTTTTGTTGCAGTTCCTTTGCGAGTTTAAAGGGGGCTGCCGGCAATTTCTAGCCGCCGAGACTTATTGCGGGTGATTCAATACTTAGGCACAAAAGCTCACCAGATTGTATTGTATGGAAGCCCATTCTTGGTTGAAGTAACAGCTGGTTATTCGATATTCTAGAGCCCACATTGGGGATTGCACCTCTCGACTCTCTACTGGGACGGCTGCGCATAAACGACAGGTCGGGTATACCATGAAAAGCAGAGATCAGGCCGCATTCCCTAAATGCGCCTCAGGGAGGAAGCCCTGGAAGCTGTCGGAAAAATGAAACCCATCGAGAAAGATGAGGCGGAGGATTTTTTCCACGAGTGGTCGATTTACGATCAGGTGCTCGATCATAACTACATGCATCACGATGAAATTTATCGTGATGTACAACAGTTTCTTGCTGACCGTTATGGTCACGTGCCCTTTGCACTTCTCGATCTCGGCTGCGGCAGCGCTCGTCATTTAGTGCGGGCGCTGCAAGGTCGTTCGGTCAGCCGGTACGTCGGCTACGATCTCGCCGACACAGCCCTCACCGAAGCCGCACGCAATCTGGCCGGGTTCGACTGCCCGGTGGAGCTGCACAAGGGTGATCTACTCGCCGGCTTGAGAACGAGCGGTGAGAAGTTCGACATTGTCTTCACGAGCTTCGCGCTGCATCATTTAGCTACCGGTGAGAAATCGGTCTTCTTTCAATCGGCTTACCAACGGCTGAACGAGAACGGAGTGCTGCTGTTCATCGATACGATGCGAGATGACGACGAAGACCGGGGACTCTATCTGGATCGTTACTGTGCTTGGCTGCGGTCAAGATGCAAAACTTTGTCGGCGGAGGCGTTCGATCTTCTTTGCGCGCATATCCGAAGTAATGACTTCCCGGAAACCACTACCGTGGTTCAGGAGATGGCGACAGACGCGGGGTTCAGCCGGCCTATCGAAATGAACAGGTTCGGGTGGCATCACGCCTGGTGTTTTCATAGAGCCGGGGGCAGTGAGACCGTACGGTGAGAGAACCGTTCACGAACTGCCGAGCACCGCTTTCGGTGAAAAGGGTTCTTACTCCTCGAGTTTCTCAGCGGCGACGTTTTTGCCGGCGATGAAGCCCTGGGTAGTACATCGGCCGAGACCATGCTGATTGAAACCGCCGGCGGATTCACCTCCACAGTAGAGACCCGGTATAACTTGCCCATTCATGTCTATTACCTGGCATTGCCCATTAATCCTTAGGCCAGCCCGACTATCGTGCACAAGTGGCGTCGCCCAGGCGGCGTAAAACGGCGCAGTCTGGATCTTGTACTTGGGTGTGGGCTTACCGAAGTCGGAGTCTAAACCGGAGTCCACAAAGGAATTATAGCGGTCGACCGCTGCCTGCAGGGCGCCGCCGTTCATGGGCTTTGCCTGATACGGATTCTTGATCGCAGCGGCTAGCTCCGGCAGCGTGTTTGCACTGAAGAAATAGCCATCGGGATCGACATAAGGCGGGACAATCTTCCACTTCTCTCGTTCCACCGCGTCCGCGTCGAATATGGCCCACACGGGGCCGGGGGAGTAGTCCGGTGGTTCCGAGTATTCGTTCATCGCCACGGCGGCGTTGAAAAAGTTGTACTTGGTGGGATTGTATTTGATATTCTCGTTGTTGCGGTAGTCGTGGGGCGTGTAGGGTTTGACTTCGTCGTACACGTTGCCGTGGGGGTAATCCCCTTTGGTCTCATCGTAGAATCGCTTGCCAACCTGATTGACCAGGATTAGATCCTGCCAATCCTTCACGTTCAAACCAGTGGCACGGACGAGCGGGAAAATCGGGGTTTCAAGCTCCCACGTCATGTAATTGTACTTCGTGGCGAGAGCGCGCTTAGTGCGAATGTTGTCACCGTTTTCAAGAATCTGGTTCGCGAATCCCCATAGCGAGGCGCCGATAGCCATGGCGGCAAGCTCGCCGCTGCCGTCTTGAAACGAATAGGGCTCACCCGCAAGTTGCAGCACTTCGGTTAACCGAGGATCAAACATGCGGCGAAAGTTTATGTTGCCGGTGCTGCCGCCGGTAGCGAGAATCACCGCCTTCTTCGCGCGGATCGCAACGTTTGACTGGGTGGTCTCAATGTTGCCATTGGAGCGAAAGCTCTTGAGAGGTACTGTCTGGCCCGGCATGATTCGCGGCGTGTACCGCGCGGTGATGCCGATCACTCTCCCCGCCTTCTGTTCCGATGAGGGCTCGCGGATGAGGCTTGTCATCTTGTAGTTGAGCAAAAATCGCACGCCCTTTGCACGCGCGCTAGCCTCGAGCGGTCTAATGAGACCGGTGCCCGCTCTAGCGTTTGGGCTTTCTAGCCCCGCGCCCTTGGTCCAAACGGCATGATTCTCTCGCGGCGCAGAGTTTCCCAAATTGTGCCCGCCTTGATTGTCGGGAGGGACATCCTTGAAGTCCGCGCCGTTGGCCACCAGAAATTCGTAAGTCGGCGCGCAATGATCGGCAAACGCGCGCATTACCGCGCGGTCGTTATATCGGTAATCGGGCCAGCCGTTAGGCTGGACGATGGACCAGTCCGTGAGATCACGGAAAACCAGATCGGGCGAGTCTTCGATACCGTACTTTCTCTGTGCGCTCGTGCCGCCACCCAGGGGCGTATTGCCGCCGCTGATGATCGCGTGCCCGCCGATATCGTAGTTCGTTTCAACAACGATCACCGAGGCTCCGCCGTCGACCGCTTTAATCGCCGCCGGCAATCCTGTAGCTCCCGCGCCCACCACGACCACATCCGCCACCAGGTCCCAGCTCGGAGAGAGATTTTCACTGCTTCTCCTTGTTCCCGGACCGCTAGAGTCGATCGCGCCTTCTGCTGTCGCCGTTGTCGTGATTGGATCTCTTCTTGAGAGATCTTTCGTGGTTTCGTGTGGTCCCATGGTTGCCTTGTCCTCCCGAACAGTTTGCATCCGTATCATAGATCTGCGAAGCGAATCAACTTTCTTTCTGTCAATCATGTCACCTGCTCACCATCAAGCGATTGTGAGAGTTCCTGAGTTGCCAAAGGATATTGATGCGGATAAGGTTAAGGCAAATCTTGACAATGGGATTTGTAGTAGGCAACGAGGCCAAGGGCCACGAAGTGAAAGTCAGAGTAGACTGATGCATCGCGAGGTAGTTACGAGGAGGCACCGATGTTCACCCGAATGCTGATACCGCTGGACGGATCAAAGACGGCTGAAAAAGTATTGCCCTACGCTCGTTTTGCCGCGAGGGCACTAAAGCTGCCCGTAGAGCTTCTGGGAGTTGTCGATATTGCTGAAATGGCAACTCATATTACCGCCGCCCGGGCTTCCCATCTGGATTCCGTGATTGAAGAAAGCGTGCGGAACAGTCAACAATACCTGAAGGGGATTGCCGCTACATTCCCCGGTGTCAGCACAAAATGCACAGTGGAGAAGGGCAAGCCTGAACAGTTGATCATCGAGACCGCGGCGGCCGACCAAGGTACATTTATCGCTATGGCTACGCATGGACGTTCAGGCATCAACCGGTGGCTTTTGGGGAGTATTGCCGAAAAGGTTTTGCGCGGTACGACGAACCCGATACTCCTGGTTAGAGCCACGGAGGAGGCGAAGGCGGAGAACGTGGCGTGTTTGAAATCTATCGTGGTGCCGTTGGATGGCTCCGAGCTGGCAGAGGGTGTGTTGCCCCTTGTAGCGGAACTGGCAACGACATTGAAAGTCACGGTTGTTTTATTCCGGGCTTACAACATTCCCGCTAGCGCCTACGCCGGTGACGAGGGCTTTTATGCGATAAACTATGACGAAATGATCACCGCAATGCGCGACGAAGCGGTTGAGTATCTGGAGAAACAGACCGAAGCGGTGAAAAAGATGGGAATTGCGAACGTTTCCTCTGTCGCCAAAGAGGGCTTTGCTGCAGATGAGATTATTTCCCTGTCGCGTCAATCTCCGGACAACCTGATCGCGATGTCTACCCACGGGCGGTCGGGCGTGAAGCGTTGGGTATTGGGCAGCGTAACCGAAACTATCGTGCGCCACTCCGCCGATCCGGTTTTAGTTATTCGTGCGAGTTGATGCGGAAGCGACGCGAATAATAGTCATTGCCATGGCGAGGTAATATGCAACTTACAACGGTTAAAATCGAAAAGCCGGACGACATAAATTTCATTCTGGGGCAGAGCCACTTCGTCAAGACCGTCGAGGACATCCACGAATCGATGGTTCAGACCGTTCCCGGCATCAAATTTGGTCTCGCCTTCTGCGAGGCGTCCGGCGCCATGCTGGTGCGCTGGACCGGTACGGATGACTCCATGATTGAGTTAGCAAAGCGCAACGCCCTCGCCCTCTCAGCCGGCCACAGTTTTATTCTTTTTCTTGGCTCCGCGTTCTTTCCTGTTAACGTCCTCAACACTATTAAAATGATTCCCGAGGTATGCCGGATTTTTTGCGCGACTGCGAATCCCGTCGAAGTCGTGATTGCTGAGACCGACCAAGGTCGTGGGATTATGGGCGTGATCGACGGCGGCAAGAGCAAAGGGGTCGAAGACACGAAGGATATTGCTTGGCGCAAAGACTTGCTGCGCAAGATCGGTTATAAACTATAGACCGACTTCCAATACAAAGGACCTAAGCCCGATTTGGTCCTGACCCTTCTTCTACTCGATGTTCATAGTACCTGTGATGTGATGAAGATGCGAGGGGCCTCAGTACTAGAGTTGGAGAAGCTCAGGAAGCGAGGAACGACAGTAGATACGAACCGACTTCTACCAGACCGGCGCGAGTCGGCTCCAACTTCTCCGCTAAAAAAAAGATCAAATTGTTTCGAATGCTTTTTAAGGGAAGATGACGTGTATGCAATATTTTGGTTCAATGAACGAACCGGAAAGAAGGGTTATTCGCCAGCTTGCGAGGATCCGTGGAGTTCGAGGAAAGGAAAGACAAAAAGTATCTTCCTTTGACGGATGAGGTTATCCTCAGCCACCTGACCGGGAAGAAAACCATCGGTGTCTATCCGTTGCTCAAAGATGACGACGCAGGCCCGGATTGACCGTAATCCGTTTTCTGTCCAGAAACCTCCATTCCCAGCTTTTTTCTAAGCTGGGCGTTTTCCTGACGCAGTTTTTCTATCTCCTGAAGGCCTTTCCAGTGGTCGATTTTAAGGGACCAGGAGCCGGTTTAAAACGCCTTAACGAGTTTGTCATAAGACTTAACCCTAATCCGACAATACTTGCACAGCATTAGTAATGGGCGAAGGCGGTGAGACCGGAAGCCGTGGTCACCTGAGCGTGCAGTTTGGTGGAAGGCACGGGTCGCAGGAATCATCACCCTCGGGGATGTGGAGTGGCCCCCGAGGTAGTGTCCCATTGCCCAGGGCTACAGGGCTCATCGACTGAGCTGCTTAGAAATAATGTTGGATTAGGGTTAAGGCGCTTACCTCCCAGTTTCTCTTAACGATTAGATATGGGAAACTAAATAACTTATATGATCACTGCTCATGCCGACGTTGTTGGAAGCCTGCTTCGACCGCCGGAGTTGCTTGACGCTCAAAAGCAGCTTGACGCTGGAACAATCACCGCCACGGAATTCAAAGCAATCGAAGATCAAGCCGTCGACGACGCCGTCGCGTTGCAGGAAAACCTCAGCTTGGAAATCGTGACCGATGGGGAAATGCGGCGGCAGTCCTTTCAGAGCCAGATGACTGCCGCCGTCAGCGGCTTTGGTGAACACGATCTCGATGCCTTTCTTTGGGGTGAGTGGTACGACGAAAAGGGAGTGAAGAAAACCCGGCGGCCAAGGCGGCTTGGGGCGGTCGCGAAACTGAAGCGACTTCGTTATCTCTCAGCGGACGAGTTTTCTTATCTCAAGCGGAAGACGAACCGCGTTCCCAAGGTAACACTTCCGAGCCCCAGCCTGTGGGGTAACTTTTGGTCACCGAAATATTCAAAAGACGCCTATCCAACGCTTGAGTCGTTTCTGGCTGACATCGTCAAAATTCTGCGCGAGGAAGTTACAGAGCTCGTCCGCCTGGGAGCAACTTACATTCAAATCGATGCGCCACACTATGGTCTCCTGCTGGACCCGAAGACGCGAGTCTTCTACGAGAAGCTTGGCTGGAGTATCAATCAGTGGCTTTCCCTCGGCATCGAGCTCGACGACGCGGTTATAGCCGGCTTTCCAGACGTAACTTTCGGATTCCACGTCTGACGTGGCAACCAAGGCAGCCGGTGGCTGTCTCAAGGAGGCTATGAATCAATCAGCCGGGAGCTGTTCCGCAAGCTAAAAGCGCAACGACTGCTATTAGAATACGATGATCCTCGCTCCGGTTCTTTTGAGCCACTTAGAGAGGTGCCGGACGATAAATTTGTCGTTCTAGGATTAATTACTACGAAGAAGCCAGAGCGTGAGTCTATGCAACTATTGGCCCGACGGGTAACCGAAGCCAACCGCTATATTCCACTGGAGCGGCTTGGTCTCAGTCCCCAGTGCGGCTTCGCATCGTCCGTCATCGGCAACAACATTTCGGCTGAAGATCAGCGAGCTAAGCTGGAGCTGGCGGTTAAAACGGCGCAAGTTCTATGGGGTCAGTGAGGCGTCATGCGCGCTGGATCAACGCACGCAATACCAACGTAAGTCCCACGACGAACATCAAGACCAAAAGGGCACGACTAAAAGTTTGCTGGTTGATGCGGTCCTGAGTTTTGAGGCCGCCATAAAATCCAAGCAAAACAAACAACGACACCCCTAAGGAGAGCGATAAGGTCGCCCGATTGAAGAGATTCCACGTCGAGACGGCGATCAGTTGGCTTAGTTTCGTAATAATGAAGATCGTGGCGATGGATTTGATGAATTCCACCTTTGGAAGTCTTAGATTGTAGAGATAGATCGCCAATGCTGGTCCCGCGGAGTTTGTCATGCCGTTAAGAAATCCGCCGATCAGTCCCGCCGGTGCAGAAAGCTTCCTTTCAAGCTTGGGGGAGATCGTAAGTTCGAAACGAAGCCAATTCGAAATAACAAACATCAGCACCATCACCCCTAGGCAAAGATTCAGTATCCAGAGCGGCGAGGTAACCAAAACCTTGGTCCCTAAAAAAACCCCGACTACCGTCATCAGCAAAAACCACGTGAAGCGCCGCAGCACGTGGAACGGAAACCCGCCACGAAAGACCTGAGTAACATCCATCACGATGTTGGGGATGATGAGGATCGTTATGGCGACGCGGATATCCAACAATAGAGCTACGGTCGGAGTCGCAATCAACGGAAAACCCATTCCCGAAGCTCCTTTTACAAAGGCGGCGAATAGAAGCGCGACACCGACAAGAAGGTATCTAAGATCGAAAGACATTTTCTTACGCAGGTGATTTTGTATGGGATAGTTCCGGCACCGGAGAAGGAGAGTCCAATCTATGATAGATGATTGATGGTTTAAAGATTGTTGGAAGAGAGAGATTTCATGAAGTTTGTTAATCGCACGCCCGTCAGAACTTTTATACTCTATCCCATCGCTACACTTGTTTGGGAATACCTATTCAATCGTGGTAATTTACAGTTCAATCTGCTGTTTCTCCCTTTGATGCTCTGGGGCTTTCTACAGTACCGTTTGTGCGGTCTCTATCGCATAAAGCATGGTGGCGGTGGCCCGGGGCTGGAAACCCCGCCAGAACGTTTGGTTTCCTCCGGTCCCTATGCTTACACCCGCAATCCGATGTACTTGGGTCATATCATTTTTCTCATCGGATTGACGCTCACACTCCAATCGTGGTTCGCGGCTTTGATTACGATTGCTGTTGCAATCTGGTTTCACATCCGGGTTTTAGGAGATGAGAAAAAATTAGCGTCTACACTTGGAAAGCCGTACGTCGACTATGTTAATGCTGTCAAGCGTTGGATACCCGAACTTTTTTGAGGATAAAGGCAGAGGATAGACTCATTCTTCACCTTTCCTCGTTTCTGACTCCATCTTCCCCTTTATCCTTGATTGTTAGGGCTTCTGCCTCTGTCCCGTCTGCTTCTCGCCTGTGATGAAATAATCACCTCTAACGGCAAGTGCCGCTTCCTCTTCATCTTCTTTTGTCCACGCGCCGAGGCTGTAGCCATACCAGGGCATCCGCGGTTTGAGCGCGGGAAGTCCCAACTCCTCCCAGATCGCTTTAGATCTCTCCATGAACTCTCTTTTTGGAAGAGAAACCGGCGTGTAAGGCCACGGGCGGACAGCGTTGATTAACAGCGCACCGATGGATGCCATGCGAACTTCGAGGCTTTCCATCTCAGGTGGATGCGCCGAGGGATCGAGTCCGGGTGGTTTCCCTTTGGCGATAAAGATATCCTGCTCGGGTCTTACGTTGAAACAGATCGCCCAGTTAACCATCGCGGGATCATGGATGTCGATATCCTCATCGACGGCAATGCAGACCTTCGCGTAGGCTCCGGTGAAGCCTGCCGAGGCATTCAGTGCTCGCCACGCATCAGCCTTTGTGGCGTTGCGCATCTTGATCACGCAGTAAGCCTGACCGCTGCCACTAACCTCGTCATGCAAAGCAACATCCAACACCATCGCGTTACCGCTGTCGTGTCGTAGGAATTTGTAGATAATCTTTTCCGTGCCGGTGTGCTTGATTTTGCTGCTCTCGCTGGGCGGGAACTGGCTCATGAGGGCCGTATAAATAGCGTCCTTACGGTGCGTAATGCAGGTCACTTGGAGATACGGAGACATTGTCCTGTGGCCCATGTAGCCGGGATACTCACCGAACGGACCTTCAGGCTCGATGGAATCCGTCGGAATGATGCCCTCTACAATTATTTCCGCTGTCGCCGGAACAAGCAGGTCGATGGTCTTGCACGGTACTACCGGGACTGCTTCCCCAGCAAGGCCTCCGGCGAGCCGGTATTCATCGAAATCGTAAGGTATTTTCGCCGTCGCCGAATAGGCGATATTCGGAGTGACGCCAATGGCAATAGCGGCCTGGAGCGGCACGCCCTTGGCTTTGCACTTGCGCCAGTGCAGCCCCATGTGCTGAGATGTAAAGAAACCGCCCGCACGGTCCGGGGCTTTAATTTGACTCCGATAATTGCCGATGTTGTAAACTCCGGTTTCCGGATCTTTGGTGATCCAATTAGCGGATGTTAGATATGGGGCGTTATCGAACCCAGGAGTGGAGATGGGAACCGGAATCATGTCGAGACCGTGCCCGTCGAGCAAACCTTTGCCCTGCCACACGACTTCTTGCGCCGGACCGGATTCCACGACCACCGGATCAATAGGATGCAATTGCGCTTGCGTCCAGCACTCGTGGATCTCATCCGGTTCGCACATCATCCCGATGCCGTAGATCTCGGTGGTGGCCGCCAAGGTTCCGACCGTCACCGGCATCGTATATTTCTTTCCCTTCGGATCAACGACGTTCTCAAATAGAAATGCTTTACGTTGATCCTCATCGAGACCGCGAAATTGCCAACGCACCAGCGGCATAAGTTCTGTATCTTTGTTGATCTCTCGTTTGATCCTAATTAGCTTGCCGCGCTCCTCCAGTATTTTTAGGTGTTCGCGAAAATCTCGGTAATATTTCTTACTCGCCATCACGCTCTCCCGTTCAAAGTTCTCGTGCCATCTATCAACTGGGATGTCCTATTTGTCAAGCAAACGGTTGACAATGATCCTTTCCTGACCTAACTCTTGAGGCAACCCGTTGCCAATGGGCGTGAAGTCATTTGTCGAAGACATTCGCTCAAGAAATCTACTGTCCCCGCTGCCGCAATAGTTTTTCTCTCTCTAAGCTAGTAAATTTGTGCTCCTGCGGCTCCCCGCTGCTCGTGCAATACGATCTCAAAACAGCTTCGACTGCACTCAGTAAATCCTTTAGCCAAGGTCGAGCGCCGACGCTTTGGCGCTATCGCGAGCTGCTACCGCTGCAGGATGATGCAAATTTGGTTTCGTTAGGAGAAGGCTTCACGCCTGTTCTCGATGCCAGGACCTTGGCCCAACAACTTGGTCTGCAGCGACTTTGGATTAAGGATGAGGCGCAGAATCCCACCGGATCATTCAAAGATCGCGGCCTTTCGCTCGCTGTCTCGCGAGCCAAGGAGTTGGGCGTAAAAAAGCTGGCGATTCCTTCGGCGGGAAATGCCGGTGGGTCTCTCTCAGCTTACGCAGCGCGCGCTGGCATTGAGGCCCATGTCTTTATGCCGCGGGATACACCGATCGCCAACCAAATCGAAGTGCAGCAATACGGTGCCAGACTTACGCTGGTAGACGGCTTAATCAATGACTGCGGCAGGCTAATCGCCGAAAAAAAAGCGACGGAAGGTTGGTTTGATGTCTCGACGTTAAAGGAGCCCTATCGCGTGGAAGGCAAAAAAACTATGGGTTATGAAATTGCCGAGCAGCTAAATTGGAGCCTGCCAGATGTCATCATTTATCCCACGGGCGGTGGAACCGGCCTCATCGGCATGTGGAAAGCATTTCAGGAAATGGAGCAACTGGGTTGGATCGGGAGTAAACGGCCGCGTATGGTTTCAGTTCAAGCCAGTGGGTGTCCTCCAATTGTCAGGGCATTCACGGAAGGTAAAGATTCGGCTGAGCCTTGGCCGCAAGCTCAAACCGTCGCCTCCGGTCTGCGGGTACCCCAAGCGGTGGCGGACTTCTTGATGCTGCGTGCGCTCCGAGAGAGCAACGGCACCGCACTGAGCGTTAGTGATGACGAGATGTTGGCGGAGATTCCCCGCGTAGGACGAGCGGAGGGAATTTTTTTCTGCCCCGAGGCTGCCGCCTGCATCGCGGCCCTCCGGCGATTGACACAGCAGGGATGGATTAAACCTAGTGATGAGGTGTTGGTTTTCAATACCGCCTCGGGACTCAAATACCTGGATGTGCTGCAGCCGATACTCGGTCGCAAAGGCAGTCATTGAACAAATGTCTCTTAGGCGGCGCGGCGAAGACGGCTGATGTCAGCTCGCTGCGCCGATAGCCGGGTTGCGGCACCAGACTTGGTACATCCGACCAGTGCCCAATAGTCCTAGCGCTTTCCGCCTCTCACTTTCACTTAATGGCGATCGCCAAATCTAACTGCGCCGTGGACGATCTTACCCGCCTGCAAGGTTAGCACCGACTTGATTTTGCGCAGCTCATCATCGGACACTTTTAGAGGGTCGTCGCTCAGCACCACGAGATCGGCGAGCTTGCCTGGCTCGATCGAGCCAAGCCGGTCTTCATCGAAGGAAAGCCAGGCGCTGCCAATCGTGTACATGCGCAACGCCTCCAGCCGAGTGATCTGCTGGCCGTCAGGGGTTGCTGCTATGCCGGCGTTGTTTCTCATAGTGGTCATGTAGTAGATCATCAACCATGGGTTGAGCGCGCCTACGTTGGTTGCATCGGTTCCCCCGCCCAGTTGGATGCCGGCGTCCAACAACTTTCGCCACGGCGGGCCGGCAGGATTGTTCGATGTGTAATTCCAGCCCTGCAGATTTAGAGCTATCCCTAAAGCTTTCACCGCCTGAATCTGAGCGTCGGTGATGGGATTCACGTGGCAGAGCGACCAGCGTAACTTGTCGATGGGGGCGACCTGTGCTGCCGCTTGATAGGCGGAGATATGAAAATCAATTTCGGTCGAGGTCAGCGAATGCTGGGTGAGGGTCCAACCGTTCTCAGCAGTAAATTTGCACATGTCGATAAACTCGGAATTGATAGTGCTGGAATTTACTCGCTCACCTACGCCATTCAGCCGGAAGACATTGTCGCCTAGCCGGTTAAAGTTATTGACGATCTTCGCTTGCCCCACTGTGAAGCCGGGGTCTTCAGAGCTATTGAAGAATATGCGCTGACGCACATCGAGGTTCCCCTTCCGCCACAAGTTCAGGGCGTAATCGAACCCAGGGATACCAGCGACGGCGGCGCCAGCTGTTCCCATATCGGTAACCATGGTCAGGCCGAGACTGGCAGCGAAGTCCATCAACTGCGCAGTGCCGCGCTGTCTCTCGGCGTCCGTCTGCACTGACTGCAGCGCCGCCAAACCTTGACCGGGCATGAGAGTACCGGTGGTGGGATCCACGTTCACGTTAGTGTCCCGGAAGAACATTCTTCCGATCGTATTCGTGACCGCCTGGCCACCGCCACCGGTCTCAGATAGATATACGGGATTTTTGGGGGCCGCCTCGTTCAGTTCGGCCGGGGTCGGCAAGCGCTTCTCGGCCAGACCGTTGCGATTCCAGCCGCCAACGCAGGTGATAAATTCGCCAGGAGGCACGAACAACACCCGCTCAGCGATCATTTGCTGTAGTTCTGCGATAGAGGTGGCGGTCTCGATGATCCGCACCTCGTGCCCAGGGTTTTGCCCGCAGCGGATGAAGTGGACGTGAGAGTCGATGAGACCCGGAATGACCGTCGCTCCTCTTAGGTTGATTGTCTGCGCGCAGGGCCCAATCGCCTGCGCGTGGCGACCGACCTCGGCGATGCGGCCGTCGCGGATCGCTACCGCCGAGACCACACTGTCCTTATCGTCCATCGTCAGGAACTTGCCGTTGATGAGTGCAAGGTCCTGCGAGCCGTCACATGCTGACGGCTCCTTTGCTAGGGAACTGGTCGCCGCTGCTCCCGCATCTCCAACCACCATTTCACCAACGGCGCTTCCCAGCACCACTCCACCGGCCGCGAGTGCCGCGCCCCTGATAAAATCGCGCCGAGAAAAACCATTCTGTTTTTGGGCTTCAGGTGCCATTGCATATCCCTCCCGAGTTGGACTACTTGTCAACTCCCGCGCCCGTTTGTTTCAGAAGAGAGACAACTCTGTCCAATACTTTTTTCGAATGACAGCCATTGGAATTTCTTATACCAGTTCGTAAAAGAGCTTTGTGAAAAGCCAGGCGGATGCAGCATTATTCGCGAGAATCTTGTTAATAAATAGGTTTTACGGTAGATAGCGGACAAACACCGGAGCCGTGCCTTTTAATTGTCTTGCTCGCATTAAAAAACGCCGTTTTGGCTTTCAGTGTTTGTTTCCCGGAATCAGTTACGCGATATCTAAGCGGAGGTTTATACGGCAAATCTTGGCTTTGTGGGTCTAGGGGTCATGGGAAGCCGCATGGTTCAACGTCTGCTGGCGGCGGGGCATGCGGTTACGGGCTACAACCGCACCAAGTCAAAGGCACAGCGGCTGTTGGATGCTGGCATGAAGTGGGCCGATACGCCTCGCGCCGTCGCTGCCACCGCGGATGTTACACTCTCGATGGTAGCCAACACTCAGGCGCTACAAGCGGTTACCAGCGGCCCAGAAGGTATTTTGGCGGGACTCAGCCCAGGGAAAATCTATATAGATATGAGTACAGTCAGTCCGGCGGCCATCCGCGAGATCGCGAACCAAGTTGAGGCTCAAGGCGCCGAGATGCTTGATGCGCCGGTGTCCGGCAGTTCGATTACCTTGGAAGAGGGCAAACTTTCATTCATGGTCGGCGGCAGACGGGAAATTTTTGAAAGAGCCCTGCCTTGTCTTCAAGCGATCGGTCCAAAGGCGACCTATGTCGGCGGTCACGGCCTGGCGGCGTCGATGAAAATCGCCACCAATTTGAGTCTAGCCGTGCAGATGTTGGCGTTCAGTGAAGGGATACTGCTCGCGGAGAAAAGCGGCATCGCCCGCGAGACCGCCGTCGAAGTTTTGCTCAACAGCGTGATGGCCTCGCCGATGGTTAAATACCGCGGGCCGTTCGTGTTGCAAATGCCGGATGAAGCGATTTTCGATGTTAACATGATGCAGAAAGATTTGTTGCTCGCATTAGAAATGGGCCGCCAGCTCGACGTGCCCCTGCCCACCACGGCGATAACGAACGAGATGCTCACAGCCGCGCGTGGCATGGGACTCGCGGATAAAGATTTTGCGATCTTGTTTGAAATGCTCGCGAGGATGGCAGGAAAGAAATAGTTCCGAGTTACGGGTTTCGAGTCTTGAGTCAGAAAAACTCTTTTGATGATAACTCGGAACTAGAAACTCGGGACTCGAAACTGGCGCAATAACGATGGCACAATCAAAAAAGGCTGTAAGAAAACAGCAATTGCCTGAAGCTTCGAGCCTCGACAGAGAGCGGTTATTGCGCCTCTATCGCCAGATGCTGAAGATCCGCTTGTTTGAAGAGCAGGTGAACCAGCTCTATCTCGGCGCCAAGATGCCGGGTCTTGCTCATCTCTATATCGGGCAGGAAGCGGTGGCCGTGGGCGTTTGTGAAGCACTGCGGCGGGATGACTACATTACGAGTACCCACCGCGGCCACGGCCATTGCCTCGCCAAGGGCGCATCCGTAGACAAGATGTTTGCCGAGCTGCTCGGGAAAGCCCCGGGCTATTGCCGCGGCAAAGGCGGGTCGATGCACATCGCGGATCAGGATACGGGCAACCTTGGAGCGAACGCCATCGTCGGAGGTAGCGCTGGAATCGCCACCGGCGCGGCGATGTCGGCCAAGATGCGTGGCAGCGATCAAGTGGCAGTCTGCTTTTTCGGCGAGGGCGCGCTCGGGCAAGGGCTGCTTTACGAAGTGATGAACATGGCTTCGCTCTGGAAGCTGCCGGTCATTTACGTCTGCGAGAACAATCAATACAACGAGTACACGAGTTATCGCGAGACAACGACGGGAGAGGTGACAGACCGCGCCGAAGCGTTCGGCATCCATGCTGAAACCATCGATGGGCAAGATGTCCAGCTCGTTTATAGGACAAGTTTGAAGCTAGTCGAACGGGCGCGCCGCGGCGAAGGACCCGCCTTTCTGCACTGCCATACTTACCGCTTCCACGGCCATCACGTAGGAGACATTGACCGTTCCTACTACCGGGCCAAAAACGAGGAAGAAGATTGGAAGAGCAACCGGGACCCGGTGAAGATTTTGGCCGAATGGCTGCAAAAAAGTGAAATGGCGGACAGCAACCTCCTTGAGAGAATTGAAAATGAAATCACGACGGAAATCAAGGAATCAGCGAACTTTGCGCTTAACGCACCTTATCCGGAGCTGGATGAAGTAAGTCAGCATGTCTACGCTTGAGAAGGCAATGGGCACTAGGCAACAGCCATTAGTGGAGAGAGGAAACAAGATTCTCAGCTACAAAGATCTGCTCGTTTGGCAGAAGAGCATGGCTGTCCTTGAAGAGCTTTATCATTTGACTCGAGAATTGCCCGCAGGCGAACAATGGTGCCTTGTGTCTCAAATGCGCCGGGCGGCTGTCTCCATCCCGTCGAATATAGCCGAGGGCTACGGTAGGCAAGCCACCGGTGAGTACCATCATCATCTCTCAATGAGCCGGGGCTCCTTGTTGGAACTGGAAACGCAGCTTCTCTTGTGTGAAAGACTTGGCTATCTCAAAGAAAGTCGTGTTCGAGCGGTCTTTGGAGATATCCAGCAGATAACCAAGATGTTGATATCTCTGATCAGCAAGCTGAAGAAATAAACCTGGCTTGTGCCCATTTTGCCCATTGGCTAATGCCTATTGCCTGTGCCACCCATTACAACTACAAACATGAAAGCTCCTAGCCAACCGTCAGTCAGCACAGGCACGACAACTCGCGAAATCACCTTCGCCCAGGCCATCAACGAGGCGCTGGCGGAGGAGATGCGCCGTGATCCGCGAGTGTTTATCATCGGCGAAGACGTCGCCGAGGCGGGGACACCGTTCAAGGTGCTTTCGGGGCTGGCGAAAGAGTTCGGCACGAAACGGGTGATCGACTCGCCGATCTCCGAGGCCGGCATTGCCGGCATCGGCGTAGGCGCTGCCATGACCGGGATGCGACCGGTGGTGGACATCATGTTCGGCGACTTCATTACTCTGACGATGGATCAACTGGTGAATCAAGCGGCCAAGATCCATTACATGTCCGGCGGCAAGCTCAAAGTGCCGATGGTCCTGCGCACAACTCTCGGCGCAACCCGCCGTTCCGCAGCGCAGCACAGTCAAAGCCTGCACGCTTGGCTAAGCCATACTCCCGGACTGAAGGTTGCCGTCCCCTCTACTCCGCACGATGCCAAGGGGCTGCTAAAAAGCGCCATCCGGGACGACAATCCCGTGATCTTTTTCGAAGACAAAATGATGTACCAGTTCAAAGGGGCGGTACCAATGGAGGAATACATCATTCCTCTCGGCGTCGCTGACGTGAAGCGCGTTGGCAGCGACATTACTCTCGTCGCTACCAGCAGCATGGTCCATGTTGCGCTCGCGGCGGCGGATGCTTTGCAGGCGGATGGCATCAGCGCTGAGGTTGTCGACGTGAGAACGACAGTACCTCTCGACAAACAAACGATCATTGAATCGGCCAAAAAAACCGGCCGGGCGATTGTTATCGACGAAGGTTATGAGCGTTATGGCGCGACAGCGGAGATCGCCTCGGTCATCGCCGACGGTGCCTTCTATTATCTCGATGCACCGGTGAAACGCATGGGCGCGATGGACGTGCCTGTGCCATTTTCGCCGGTGCTCGAGGATCAAACCGTGCCGACAGCGGAGTCCGTAGCATCATTAGCGCGCCAGCTCTGCAACAAGCGATGAGCGTATACTGTTGCAGTAGTTCCAAACGTTTCAGTCGTTTCAGCCGTGCGCACGATCCGTCCGAGCGATTGGAACTGTTGGAACGACTGGAACGTTAAGTTTCGGAGGTAATTTATGGCACTCAAGACTTTTGGCCTAATGGGCGTCGACTGGGAAGAGCGCGTTGACCTGGAGCGCCTCCGGCGTGAACGGCTGGCGCGCATCAAAAACGCTCTCAAAACCTCCGAGATGGGCGCGCTCTTATGTTTCGACATGAACAACATCCGTTACATCACCGCCACGCACATCGGCACTTGGGCCATGGATAAGCTCGTTCGTTTTTCGCTCTTACCACAGGACGACGAGCCGATCATTTGGGATTTCGGCTCGGCGGCCCGCCACCACCAGATCTATTGCCCCTGGCTTGGTGAACGGTCGCGGGCGGGCATTTCCACCTTGCGCGGCGCGACCCATCCGTCCTCAGGCTTAGCCGATGACGTCGCGAAGAAAATCAAAGTCGAACTCGACAAGCGCAAGCTCTTGAACCAGCCGGTCGGCGTCGACGTGATCGAATTACCTGTGCTGTTCGCCTTGCAGGCGCAGGGAATCAAAGTCGTGGACGGCCAGCAACTGATGCACCAAGTCAGGAAGATTAAGACTCAGGATGAGATCACGCTGCTCAATACGGCTTGCATGATGGTGGATTCGGCTTATGAAGAGCTTTATCGTTTCATGCGCCCCGGAGTTCGAGAGAACGAGTGCGTCGGAATCGTCAGCAAAGTACTTTATGATCTGGGCTCGGAACATGTGGAAGGCGTCAACGCGATCTCAGGCGAGCGCTGCAGCCCCCATCCTCATGTCTACACCGACCGCGTCCTGCGTCCCGGCGATCCGGCCTTCTTCGATATCCTGCACAGCTACAACGGTTATCGCACCTGCTACTATCGTACTTTTGCCATCGGTAGTGCCTCACCGGCGATGAACGATGCCTACAAGCGCTGCCGCGACTATATGGACGCCGCCATCAGTATCGTGAAACCAGGCATCACCACCGCCGATGTCGTTAAGCTCTGGCCCAAAGCCGAGGAATTCGGCTTCGCCAATGAAGAAGCCGCTTTCGCTCTCCAGTACGGCCACGGCGTAGGATTGTCTATCTGGGAAAAACCGATCTTCAGCCGTTTAGTTTCACTCGATAATCCTGAAGTCATCGAAGAGGGAATGGTCTTTGCTCTCGAGACCTACTGGCCAGCGTCCGACGGTTGGTCCGCTGCGCGACTGGAAGAAGAAGTCGTTGTTACCAAGGACGGCTGTGAAGTTATCACGCGCTTCCCCTCCGAAAAGCTCTTGGTGGCAGGCACACACTACTTCACCGCTGGCGGTCCCTTGCCGACGACGCGAGAATCGCAATCGAATTTGAACAATCCGGGATCACTGGAACGAGTAAAACATTAAAATAATCGGACGCATGAACGTTCGAAGGGTCGACTTCGTGTGAGGAATAACGTGGCAACCGATGTAATTATGCCCGCGCTAGGAGTGGCGCAGGAAAAAGGAACGTTGCTTAATTGGCTGAAAGCCGAAGGTCAATCAGTGACCAAGGGTGAGCCGCTCATGGAGGTGGAAACCGACAAGGCCACCGTGGAGATCGAAGCACCCACCTCGGGAATTCTATCAAATATCACTGCTTCTGCTGGAGATGAAATTCCAGTTGGAAATAGAATCGCGGTCATTCTTGCGCCTGGCGAAGTGGCGCCTGCGGCTGAGTCTCGGGAATCTCGCCCTCACCCTATCCCTCTCCCAGAGGGAGAGGGAATAAGTAAGGGACGCTCTCTAGAGAGAGAGGGAAAAACCGAGGCTCGTCCCGTTCCACAACGAGAGATAGCGGTTGAGGATCACCCTCTCCCTGTGGGAGAGGGAAGGGGTCAGGGTCGCCCGGCTGTTCGAGGAAAAATACTCGCGTCTCCGGCAGCAAAGCGGATCGCCGGAGAGAGAGGCATCGATCTGGCAACCCTCAAGGGAAGTGGACCTGGTGGCAGCATCCTTGCCGAAGATGTGCTGCGGTCCACGACCAGCCAAGCTGCTGCTCTAGGAGGACCACCTAAAATCAAAGAAACAGTCCAACTCACCCCCATGCGCCGCATCGTCGGCGAGCGGATGACCAAGAGCAAACAAACTGCAGCGCATTTCTATCTGACCATGGACGCGGACATGACCGAGATCACTCGGCGAAGAAGCACTTTAAAGGAAAAAGGAGAACAGCTTGTCCCATCGATCAACGACTTCATTCTGAGTGCCTGCGCCCGCGCATTGAGAGATTTTCCGTCGTTGAACGCGGCCTTCACAGATCGCGGCGTCGAAATTTATTCCGACATCAATATCGGCGTGGCTGTAGCGCTGGAAGAAGGCTTGGTCGTGCCGGTGATCCGCAACACCGACCGGCTATCGCTGCAAGAGCTGGCCAAGCAAAGCCGCGAGCTTGCGGAAAAAGCGCAAAATAAAAAACTCTTTCCGCTGGACTATGAGGGCGGTACTTTCACGGTCTCGAACCTGGGCATGTTCGGCGTCGATAACTTTATCGCGATCATCAACCCGCCCCAGTGCGCTATCCTAGCGGTCGGTCAGGTTGGGCCGCGCGTCGTGCCGCACGGCGAAGGCATTGCTGTGCGTCCTATCATGACCATGAGTCTCTCCGCCGATCACCGCGTCGTCGATGGCGCGATCGCTGCTCGGTTTCTCCAAGAGGTCAAGAGACGGCTGGAAGCACCTGATCGCTAATTCCTTCATGACCAAGATCGTCATCCGAAATCTCACCAAGACCTACGGCGGTGGCGCCGTCGAGGCCTTAAAGAACATCAATTTCGAAGTGCAGCCCAACGAGAGTCTTTGTATTTTGGGTCCGAGCGGTTGTGGCAAGACGACGTTGTTACGAATCATTGACTGCCTCATTGCACGCGATCAAGGCGAGGTGCTCATCGACGGAGTTCCCGTCACTCACCCACGTCCGGACGTCGCGATGGTTTTCCAACACTTCGGCCTATTTCCGTGGAAGCGGCTGGAGGAAAACATCGCGTACGGCCTGGAGCTCCGGGGAAAGTCAAGGGAGGAGACGACTGCGACCATTGAACGTTATATCGAACTCATGAACCTCAAGGGATTTGAGAAGTCCTATCCTCACCAGCTTTCTGGAGGAATGCAGCAACGCGCTGGTCTCGCGCGCGCTCTGGCAATCAATCCAACTTTGCTCCTCATGGACGAACCCTTCGGATCGCTCGACGCTCAGACCCGGGAGATGATGCAGGAGGAACTGCTGCGGATTTTGGAAGGCGAGAAAAAAACTATGATCTTTGTCACCCACAGCATCGATGAGGCTATTCTTCTCGGCGACCGGATCGTGATGATGTCGCGCCGTCCCGGGCGCATTCGGGAAATCTTGCCGGTAACGATTCCCCGGCCGAGAAAAATAATTTCGGTCCGGTCTCATCCGCGTTATATCGAACTCAGAAATTCTATCTGGGAAATGCTCAAACAGGACTTCGATGATATCGATGCCGGAGGGATTAATCCATGAGTCAACGCCTCCAAGTGCGGCTGCTCTCGATCTTCGTATTATTCGTCGCCTGGGAATACTTTGGCCGGCGGGTCAACCCGATCCTGTTCACCTATCCAACGGCCATTGTCCGTGCCTTCATCGGCCTCGTCGCTTCGGGGGAGTTACAAAGCTATATGAAAGAAAGCCTTATGGTTCTGCTCTATGCTTCGATTCTGGCCATCGTTGTGGGGGTCTTATTCGGCGTGGTAATAGGGCGTTTTGCCATCGTCGATTGGGCCACGGATATTTATATCAGCGCGCTCTATTCCATGCCGATGGTTGCGATGGTGCCTCTCATTGTTCTGTGGTTTGGCTTCAAGGTACCGGCCAAGGTGATCATCGTTTTTCTCTTCATGGTTTTTCCGATTCTTCTTAACACCTATCAAGGGGTAAAGGATGTCGATCGAAATCTCCAGGAAGTCGCGCGTTCTTTTTGTTCCACCGAGGGCCAACTGTGGCGCCATTTGATCATCCCGTCGGCGATACCCTTTATCGTCGTCGGCGTGCGGCTGGCGATCGGGCGCGGCTTAGTCGGCATGATCGTCGCGGAATTCTATACGTCTGTTACCGGTCTGGGTTACATGATTGTGCGTTATGCCAACGCCTTTGAAACCGACAAGCTCTTTGTTCCCATCGTGGTAGTTATGATATTAGGGGTAGGGTTAATGGGGCTGGCGAAGTGGGTGGAGGGGCGAATCGCCCCGTGGAGAAATTTCGAGGAAACGGAATAATGAAAGGGAGGCTTTCATGAAAAAGTCTTTTTTAGTGCTCCTACTGGCTGTGCTCTGGTTATCTCCCGTTGAAGCACAGACGAAGCGAAAAGTCGTATTCGGAGTCCCGGTCACCCCACCCAATGTCGTGCATATCCCGCCGTACGTTGCCAAGGAGATGGGCTTCTTCGGGGAGAATAATATCGACGTGGAGTTCGTCACTTTCGAAGGCGGCACACAGACCTTGCGGGGAAGCGTGGCCGGCGGGCTTGATATCACCGGCACAAGCGCCGATCCGGCGATTATCGCGGCCGCAAGAGGGGCGGGGACGAAAGTTGTCGGCACCTATTCCCACAAGCTTTCCCAATCGATGTTGGTCCAGGGCGAGATCAAGAGCTGTAAAGACCTCAAAGACCGCAAGATCGGTATCCAGGAGGTCGGCGCGTTCAACGAGGTGATGAGCCGTGCAGTGTTGGCGAGTTGCGGTCTGACACCTAAGGACGTCCAATATGTGCCTGTCAGTACCAAGGGTCGCGTGCCTGGACTTCTCAGCAACCAGATCGATACGGCTATCCTCCACGTGGATCAGGCGCTCGTGGCGAAGAAGAAGAAGCCCGATCTGAATATTCTGGTGAATCTATGGGAGCCTCTACCCAAATGGCTTTACGCAGCTTACATCGCGCCGGAAAAAGAGATCAACAGCAATCGCCAACTTTATGTGGACATCATGGCAGTGCTGATCAAGGCCAACCGCTTTATCTACAACAACAAGGCGAAGACCGTCGAGATCGCAACCAAATATACGCAGCAAGACTCTGATGTAGTGGGTCAAACCTACGATATCCTCGCGAACGCCGGCGCCTGGCCGGTTAACGACGGCCTGCCCAAGGAAATGGTCGAGTGGACGATCAACAAGCAGGTGGAACTGGGCACGATCAAGGCGGAGGAGAAACCGAGCTATGAGAAGTTAATCGATCTCTCTGTGATCCAGGCCGCTCTTGGCAAAGCGGGAGGGCGTTTAACCGGCGACAAGCGCTGGGATTAACTTAGAAGGGGAAAAAAAGGAGGGAGCAAAATGAAGATCATTAAAGCGCTTACGTTCGCACTCATTTTTGCGGCAGGTCCGATATTCGCTCAAGCCCCGATCAAGATTGGTGCCTCCATCTCCTTAACCGGCACCTACGCCAAGTTGGGAAGCTATACGCAGGATGGCTACCTAATGTGCGCCAAGGAGGTCAATGATAAAGGGGGCCTGCTTGGGCGGAAACTGGAATTCGTTGTCTACGACGATCGATCTGATCCTCCCACAGCCATCAAGCTTTATGAAAAACTGATCACCGAGGACAAAGTCGAACTGGTAATGGGGCCGTACTCAAGCCCGATCACCAAGGCAGCAGCGACGGTAAGCGAAAAATATAAAAAGATTATGATGGCTTCCCTGGCCGCTGAGACTGCGATCTGGGAGCAGGGATACAAATACCTCTTCATGACCATCTCGCCGGCAGAGGTCTACATGGAAGGGCTGGTTGAATTAGCCGCCGCACGTGGCCTTAAGACCGTTGCTGTCATCACCGAGGATACCTCCTTTGCCCTTGCCGCGGGCCAAGGAACTGTCGACCTAGCCAAGAAAAAGGGGATGCAGATAGTTCTCCATGAGGCCTACCCCAAGGGAACCACCGACTTCTCAGGTCTGCTCATCAAGTTAAAATCGTTGAACCCCGATGTGATTTCTGGGGGCACCTACTTTGATGATTCAGTCGCCATCACCCGCCAGATGAAAGAACTTGATGTCAACCCCAAGATGTTCGGCGCGACGGTGGGAGGAGATGTCCCGGACTTTGGCAAACAGCTCGGGAAGACCGCGGAATATGTTTATGGTTCGACGCAGTGGGCGGAGAATCTTCAATATCCCGGAGTAAAAGATTTTATCGCGAACTATAAAAAGCTGTACAACCGCGAGTTCTCTTACCACGCCCCGGCTGCCTGGGGTGCCTGTCAGATATTTGCAGAGGGGATCCGCCGCGCCAAATCCCTCGAATCTGACAAAATCCGAGAGCAACTGCTGAAACTAAAAATAACCACCGCGTTTGGCGACTATCAGGTGGACGAGCGCGGCTTTCAAATCGCTCACAAGATGGTCCTCATTCAATGGCAGGATGGCAAGCGCGTTACCGTTTGGCCGTCTAACTTATCCGAGGCGAAGCCCCGTTATCCAACACCTAGCTGGAATGAACGCAAGTGACCGAGATCGGTCGCCTGGCTCGTGAAACGTAAAGCGTGAGACATGCAGGTTAAGCAGTTCGTCCGTGTCTCACGCTTTACGAACTCTTCCGGCCGCCTGTCATTTTCATGACCATTCAGATCACCGGGACGATGCTGCTCCAGGGAATCGTCAGCGGACTCCTGTCCGGCGGCGTCTATGCCATGATCGCCCTGGGGATGGCGCTGATTTTCGGGGTCATGCGGGTCATCAACGTCGCTCACGGTACCTTGCTCATGCTCGGCGGATTCACCACTTATTGGCTCTTTGCTCTCTACGGCCTGAACCCGTTTTTCTCTCTGCTGATTTCTTTCCCGCTGCTTTTTCTTGTTGGCCTTCTGTTGCAGAGATTCTTCGTTTCCCGGGTCATCGGCGCTCCCGAGCTTTCTTCTCTAATCCTCACCTTCGGCCTTTCCATTTTCATTACCAACATGGCGGTGATGTCCTGGACTTCAGACTACCGTTCCGTTGAGTTTCTGACGGGTTCTTTCCTCCTCGGCCCGATAGCCATATCCAAACCGCGCTTGGTAACGTTCAGCTTCGCTTTGCTCATCACGGTCGCTGCCTTTCTCTTTCTGAACAACACCAAGATCGGCAAGGCGATCCGGGCGACCTCCCAGCACCGTGAGCTGGCTCAGGTCTGTGGCATCAACGTCCGACGCATCGATATGATCACCTTCGGTCTCGCCTCCGGCCTCGCGGGGGCCGGCGGGAGTTTGATTTCGATCATGTTCTCGGTCTTTCCCGAGATGGGCAGGGGCTACGTCTTTAAATCCTTCCTGGTAATTGTTCTTGGGGGAGCGGGAAATTATCCGGGCGCTTTCCTCGGCGGCCTGATTCTCGGCATCGTGGAGGCGCTTACTTCTCTTCTTCTCTCAGCGCAGCTCTCGGAGGTCACTGCTTACGTCCTTCTCGTCGTCCTTCTTTTGCTACGGCCGACAGGCCTTTTGGGAGGGCGGACATGAGATGGCTTGCGCTGCTGATCGCCTTCATAATTCTCGCTGGCCTCGGGACCATGCCGCTTTATACCAGCAACTACATCATCACTTTCACCCTGCAAATCTTCATGTGGATCGCCTTGGCGGAGAGCTGGAATTTAATCTCCGGTCTGACCGGCTATGTTTCCTTCGGCCACGTCGCTTTCTTCGGCACCGGCGCTTACACGGCAGCTATTCTCATTACTAAGGTCGGATGGCACTGGCTGCCCGCGAGCCTCATGGGAAGCGTCACCGCTGCGAGTTTGGCTTTGCTCATCGGCTACCCCTGCCTGCGGCTCAAGGGACCCTATTTTGCTATTTCCATGCTCGGCCTCAACGAGGTGGTGCGTGCCTTGGTCTCTTACTTTGATAGTTTAACCGGCGGCGGCTCGGGAATTACGCTGAGTCCGATGAATTCTATCTTGCCACTCTACTACGCGATGGGCGGAATCGCTCTGGCCGGACTCGTCATTACCTATTGGACCATCACATCCCGCTTCGGCTTGCGCCTGCTCTCGATTCGAGAAAACGAGGTCGCCGCCGAGGCGATGGGAATCCCTACCGCGGCGCTCAAGCTCTACGCTTTTCTTATCTCCGCGGCACTGCCGGGAATCGTGGGTGGCTTCTACGCGCGTTACGTGAGCCACATCGAGCCCCTCGGGACCTTTCCGCTGATCACAACCGTTACTATGATCGTCATGTGTCTGTTCGGCGGCAGAGGAACAATCTTCGGCCCCGTCCTCGGCGCCACGCTACTTTCGCTCTTCCAAGAATGGGCCTGGGCGAGATTTCTCTATCTTCACGAAGCGATCTTCGGCGCGATCATCGTCTTAGTCATCCTTCTGATGCCGAGGGGCATCTTGGGAGTTCTGCAGCAACGTTATCGGCTCCCCAGGATCGTCTGATGCCCGGCGATTTTATCCTTGAAGTGCGCGGCGTGTCGAAGCGCTTCGGCGGCGTCACGGCGGTTCAGCGCTGCTCGGTCGCCCTGGAGACGGGCAAGATCTATGCTCTCGTAGGCCCTAACGGCTCCGGAAAAACCACACTCTTCAATTTGATCACTGGCGTGGAGCGGATCGATGAAGGCGAGATCTTTTTCAAGGGGGAGCGGATCGATCATCTGCCCCCTCACAAGATCGCCAGGAGAGGCGTCGGCCGTACCTTTCAACTGATCCGCGTTTTCGCGGAACTGACGGCTCTGGAAAATCTGCTGGTGGTCACACGGCAGGATTGGGAACCATCCTACCGCCGGGCGTCGGAGCTTCTGACTTTCGTCAAACTCGATCGACTTCGCGGGGAATTTGCGGGGAACCTTTCCTACGGCCAGCAAAGACTCCTAGAGTTCGCCCGGGTTTTGATGATTGATCCAGATCTGATTCTTCTAGATGAACCCGCCGCCGGCATTAATAGGAGTCTGCTCAACGATCTCCTGAGCGCCATCCGCGATCTTCGCGCAAGCGGCAAAACCGTCCTGATCGTCGAGCACGACATGAAGGTCGTCATGGATCTCGCCGAAAAGATTTTCGTCCTCGACCACGGAGAAAAACTTACCGAAGGGACACCTGAAATTGTTTTGAAAGATCAGCGAGTCATGGAGGCCTACTTTGGCCGCTGACAGGATGCTCCTCCAAGTCCGCGACATCCATGCGGGCTACGGCAAACTCGACATCCTGCACGGAATCACGCTCGATGTCGGTCGCGGCGAGCTGGTCTGCATTATCGGCCCCAACGGCTCCGGAAAATCGACCACGCTAAAAAGCATCACAGGGTTCTTACATCCCAAGTCCGGCCATATCGTCTTCGACGGAAAGGAAATCCTGGGATTACGCTGCGACGAAATCTTAAGGCTTGGCCTGGCCTACGTGCCCCAAGGACGGATCGTTTTTCCCCAGATGACGGTGATGGAAAATCTGGAACTCGGGGCTTACATCGAGAGAAGTTCAACCAGGGTCAAAGAAGCTCTTGGTCGGGTGTCGGCTCTGTTTCCCATTCTCGCTGAGCGGCACTATCAAAAAGCTGGCACCATGTCCGGCGGCGAACAGCAGATGCTCGCCATTGGCCGCGCGCTAATGACAGAGCCGCGGATGATTCTCTTGGATGAACCTTCGCTTGGCCTGTCACCCAAATTCGTGACCCTGATCTATGAAAAGCTCCACGACATGAAGCAGCAGGGCTACACAATGTTGGTAGTCGAGCAAAACGCTGCCAAGGCGCTGTCAGTGGCTGACCGGGGCTACGTACTGGAGTTGGGTTGGAACCGCTTCACAGGAGCAGCGCAGGAACTGCTCAATGATCCGGAAGTCAAGCGCCTCTATCTCGGTGGATGATTCGATGAGCGCCGGCAAAAAAGACCGAACCGAGGAGCCCTGGGAGTCCTCGCTATTCGACTCTCCCTTTGGCGAACCCGTCGTCATCCCAATCCAAGACTTCATCGATCTCCACGCCTTTCAGCCGAAGGATATTCCGAGCGTTGTCGAAGAGTATCTTGAGCAGTGCATCCGGCACGCGATCCACGAAGTGCGTATCATTCACGGCCGAGGCCAAGGCGTACAGCGCAGCATCGTTCACTCACTCCTCAAAACCCACCCTGCGGTAGTCTCATTTCACGATGCCCCGCCGGAAGCCGGGGGTTGGGGGGCTACGGTCGTGATTTTGAAGAACGATAGTCAGCCCTAATCCGACATTATTTCTAAGCAGCTCAGTCGATGAGCCCTGTAGCCCTGGGCAATGGGACACTACCTCGAGGGCCACTCCACATCCCCGAGGGTGAT
>Ga0081455_10001217_pt1 | contig 32259 bp, 30 predicted proteins | sample TabmetS3T2R1_FD_70207 | JGI IMG/M metagenome (GOLD analysis project Ga0081455, IMG submission 70207) | Tabebuia heterophylla rhizosphere microbial communities from the University of Puerto Rico - S3T2R1 | ecosystem: Host-associated > Plants > Roots > Rhizosphere ...
GGGAAGAGCCCGCAGACGTGGCGGTCCTGCACGCAGCGCGTCTCGTCTCCCTCGCGCAGCAGGTACGCGAAGTCGCTCACGTACGTCGTGTCGGAGGGGTCGGGGTCCCAGTCCCAGTTCAGGTAGCGCAGCGCCCGGCCCTCGCCGTCGTGGCCGCCGTGCTGCGTGCGCGGCTCGAAGCGCTCGCGAACGAAGTCGGGCACGAACAGGGCGGCGCCTCCCGGGCGCACGTGCTCGGTCGCCGTCACGATCGTCGCCGCGAGGTCGTCCTCGGTGGTGATGTAGTCGATTGCGTCGTGGATGAAGACCGCGTCGAACTCCTCGCCCAGCCGGACGTCGCGCATGTCGCCGACCAGGTGCCGGCACTCGGGGTTGAGCGACCGGCTGGTCTCGAGCATCTGCGGCGAGCGGTCGACCAGCGTCAGCTCGAAGTGCTGCTTCAGGTGCGAGGCGTTGTTGCCGCCCCCGCTGCCGAGCTCGAGCACCGTCCGCGGAACCTCGTCGCACGCCTCGAGCAGCACCCGCCGGTAGAAGTCGGCCTCCCGCGCGTAGTCCTCCGGAGCCGTGAGGAGGTGAAACCAGTCCGCGAGCTCACCGTAGAGGCGCGGCTGCTCGCCGGTCACTTCGCGTACTCGACCGCCCGCGACTCCCGGATCACCGTCACCTTGATCTGGCCGGGGTACTCGAGCTGGTCCTCGATCTCGCGGGCGATCTCGTGCGAGAGGAGCACCGCCGCGTCGTCGTCGATCTCCTTCGGCTTGACGATCACGCGGATCTCGCGTCCTGCCTGAAGCGCGTAGACCTTCTCGACGCCGTCGTGCCTCGCGGCGACCCCTTCGAGCGCCTCGAGCCGCTTGATGTAGTGCTCGAGGCTCTCGCCCCGTGCCCCGGGCCGCGAGGCGGAGATCGCGTCGGCGGCGATCAGGAGCACGGCCTCGACGGTCTGCGGCTCGACCTCGTAGTGGTGTGCCTCGATCGCGTGCACGACCGCCGGCGACTCGCCGTAGCGGCGCGCGTACTGCGCCGAGAGCAGCGCGTGCGACCCCTCGACCTCGTGGGTCAGCGCCTTGCCCAGGTCGTGTAGCAGCGCGGCGCGGCGCGCCGTCTTGACGCTCGCCTCGAGCTCGGCCGCCATGATCCCGGCCAGGTGGACGACCTCGAGCGTGTGCTTGAGGACGTTCTGGCCGTAGCTGGTGCGGAAGCGCAGGCGGCCCAGGATCTTCACCAGCTCCTCGTGCACCTCCCCGCAGTTGGCCTCGAAGACCGCCTGCTCGCCGGCCTGCCGGATCGTGTCCTCGATCTCGGCCTTCGACTGGTAGTACATCTCCTCGATCCGCGCCGGGTGGATGCGGCCGTCCTCGATCAGCTTCGAGAGCGTCAGCTTCGCGACCTCGCGCCGGATGCCGTCGAACGACGAGAGCACGACGGCCTGCGGCGTGTCGTCGATGATCACGTCGACGCCGGTGAGGTGCTCGAGCGCGCGGATGTTGCGGCCCTCACGGCCGATGATCCGGCCCTTCATGTCGTCGGACGGGAGCTCGATCAGCGAGACCGTCGTCTCGGAGGCGTGGTTGGCAGCGACGCGCTGGAGGGCGTCGGCGACGAGATTCCGAGCGCGGCGCTTGGCTTCCGCGCGGGCCTCCTCCTCGGCCTGGCGGACCTGGCGGGCGAGCTCGTGCCGGATGAGCTCCTCGGAGCGCTCGAGCAGGTGCGCCTTCGCCTCGTTGACTGTCATTCCGGCGACCCGCTCCAGCTCGGCGAGCTGCGAGACGCGCGCCTCCTTGAGCTCCTCCTGGAGCTGCTTCGTGTGGACCTCCCGGTCGGAGACGCCCTGGTCGCGGCGGGCGAGCTCCGTCAGCTTGCGGTCGATGTCCTCTTCCTTGGCGAGGACGCGCTCCTCGATCTTCAGGATCTCGGAGCGTCGCTCGGCGATCTCCTGCTCGACGTCGGCGCGGAGCCGGACCGACTCCTCCCGCGCCTCGATCTGCGCCTCGCGCCGCTGAGCCTCCGCGTCGCGCTTGGCCTCGGTGACCAGCAGCTGGCGCGTGCGGCGCGCGGCCGCCAGCCGGGACCCGGTGAACGCGTAGAGCGACAGGAAGGCAACGCCGGCTCCGACTGCGAGCCCGATGACGATCCCGATGACGACGACCATGCGCGCTCCCTGTCTCGGGCCGGGGCCGGGGCCTCGGCCGGGAACCCTGTCCGCGCCGTAACGCGGTGCTCATCCGGCACCGCTTGCACCGGGACATGCTCGAATCGGGGAGGGCAAGGCGCGCGAGCCTCGCCGGGCGGTTCACGAAGCCGCCGCTGTCAGCTCCCCCTTCTCGCGCTGGTCATTGGTGTCGTCGAAGGTCACGATCCGATTCGGGAAACACGTTAGATGCAGGCAATTTGTCGAATGAAGCCCTCGTATCCTAACGCCCGTCACCGCTCCCGCGCAACGACGGCCGCCACGACGTCCTCGTCGAAGCCCCGCCCGGCCAGCAGTCGGGCCGTCGCCGGCGTGGCTCCCCGGCGCCCGACGAGGCGCTCCGCCCGCTCCCGTTCCGGGTCGAGCCGGGCCAGCGCCTCCTCGACGGCGGACGCGCTCACGCCGGCGCGCTCGAGGTCGAAGCGGATCGCCGCGTCGCCTTTGCCGCGCTCGGCGAGCACCCGCGCGCGCTCGAGCGCGAAGCGACCGTCGTCGAGCAGGCCGAGCCGCTCCAGCTCGGCGAGGACCTCTTCGGCCTCGCTCTCCCCTATGCCCGCGCGCTGCAGGCGCTCGGCCAGGCTCCGGCGCGAGTGCTCGCGCCGCGCCAGCGCGCGGGTGGCAACTGCGAGCGCCTCGTCGCGCACCTAGGCTTTCGAGGCGACCTCGGCTTCCGCTGCCTCGGCCTCGGCGGCGGCCGGTTTCCCGTTCGGCCCCGCCTCCAGCTCCGGGAGCAGACGTGCCGAGACGACCTGATCGGGCCCGGCGAGCGCCTGGATCCGCAGCAGCACCTGCTGCGTCACGTCCGGGTGCTCCCGCAGGAACGCCGTCGCGTTCTGCCGCCCCTGACCGAGCCGCTCGTCTTCGAAGCTGAAGTGCGAGCCGGACTTCTGGACGACCTTGCGCTCCAGCGCCGCGTCGAGGACGGTGCCCTCCCAGGAGATCCCGGTGCCGTAGATGATGTCGAACTCGGCCTGCTTGAACGGCGGCGCGACCTTGTTCTTCACCACCTTCACGCGCACGCGGTTGCCGAAGGCCTCGACGCCGTCCTTCAGCGTTTCGATGCGCCTGATGTCGAGGCGAACCGACGAATAGAACTTCAGCGCCCGGCCGCCCGGAGTCGTCTCCGGGTTGCCGAACATGACGCCGATCTTCTCGCGCAGCTGGTTCGTGAAGAGGCAGATCGTGTCGGTGCGGTTGAGCGTGCCCGCGAGCTTTCGCAGAGCCTGACTCATCAGCCGCGCCTGCAGACCGACGTGCGAGTCGCCCATCTCGCCCTCGATCTCGGCCTTGGGGGTCAGCGCGGCGACCGAGTCGACCGCGACGACGTCGAGCGCGCCCGAGCGGATCAGCAGCTCCGCGATCTCGAGTGCCTGCTCACCCGTGTCGGGCTGCGAGACGAGCAGGTCGTCGATGTTCACCCCGATCTTCTTCGCGTAGGTCGGGTCCATCGCGTGCTCGGCGTCGATGAACGCGCAGATCCCGCCGCGCCGTTGCGCCTCCGCGATCACGTGGTAGACGAGCGTCGTCTTGCCCGAGGACTCCGGGCCGAAGATCTCGACGATGCGGCCGCGCGGCAGCCCGCCGATGCCCAGGGCGAGGTCGAGCGAGAGCGATCCGGTCGAGACGGCGCCTATCGAGACCTGGGCCTGGTCGCTCATGCGCATCACCGAGCCCTTGCCGAACTGGCGCTCGATCTGGCCGAGCGCGGTATCGAGAGCCTGCTCGCGGTCCACTTATCTCCCTCCCACTGGTACGGCTTCGAGGACTTCGTATTGCGCCCCACCGGGGCGTAGCCGGGACAGGTAAGCAGCCGCGTCGGACGGCACGAACGGCTCCAGCGTCGGGAGCGACGGCCGCAACCCCGGTCGCTGTCGAAAACGCAGCACGGTCACGTGTGGAAGCCACCTCCGCCGCTCGCGCTCGTACACGCCGAGCGTCTCGAGATGGCCCTGGAGGTCGTCGGCGAGAGCGGCAGCCCGGCCCTCCTCGTCGTCGAACGTGAGCATTCCGACGCTCCGCGTCTCGCGGTAGCCGCGCAGCGCGAGCCGTGCCGGAGTGGCCCCGGCGGACGCCTCCCGCAAAGCCCCGACGATCGCGTCGAGCTCGCGCACGGGCCGGTGCCCGAGGAAGGCGAGCGTGACGTGCAGGTGCTCGGCCGGAACCGGCCTGACGCCCTCCACGGCGCCGAATGCGTCCGACTCCCATGCCACGAGCCGCTCCACCGTCTCCGGAGGTAGCCGTAGCCCGCAGAAGAGGCGCACCCGTTCATCGCCCTCGACGCTAGCAGGAGCATTCACACGGAACCGTCACGACTTCGTGTCAGAAGCGTGAGCAGAAGGTGGAGCGCGGCGGTCGCCGCCCGGGCGCGGATCATCTCGCGATCGCCCGGGAAGTCGAGCTCGCGCGCGACGACCCCGTCCGGCCCCTCCGCGTGCAGGTCGACCAGCCCGACGGGCTTCTCTGCCGAGCCGCCTCCCGGGCCGGCGATCCCCGTCACCGAGACCGCGACGTCTGCGCCGAGCCGTTCGAGCGCGCCGGCCGCCATCGCGGCGGCCACCTCCGGCGAGACCGCGCCGTAGCGCTCCAGAATCTCAACAGGAACGCCGAGCTCACGCGCCTTCACCTCGTTCGCGTAGGCGACCACGGCGCCCACGAAGACGTCGCTCGAGCCCGGAACCGCGGTCAACCGCGCCGCGACGAGCCCACCCGTGCACGACTCCGCCGTCGCGAGCTTCAGCCCGCGCTCACGGCAAAGCTCGAGCACCATCTCCTCGACCGTCCGCTCGTCCTCGGCGAACAGGTACCCGCCGACCCGGTCGCGGAGCCCCGCCACCAGCTCGCCAGCCCGCTGGTCCCCACCGTCGTCCACGAAGAGGTCGACGTGCACCTCGAACTGCCGTGCACAGATCGTCACGGTGACGCCGCCGCCCTCTCCCCCGCTCTCCTCGAGCGCCTGCGCGATCTGCGACTCGCCGGCGCCGTAGAAGCGCAGCACGCGCCGTTCGGGTTCACGCGCGCGCGCGAGGACCGCCCGCACGGCAGCCGCCTCCAGCGTGGCCGACCAGAGCTTCCGCAGCTCGGGCGGCGGCCCGGGAAGCACGACCACCGCCCCGCGCTCGGTCTCCACGACGAAGGCCGGAGCCGTGCCTGCGATGCCGACCACCTCCGCTCCGTCAGGCACGGTCGCCTGCTTGCGGACGCCCTCGACGAAGTCGGCGTACGGGCGCCGGAAGCGCGCCGCGAACGACCGCGAGATCGCCTCGATCTCCACCTCCAGCCGCGGGTCGACGACGAGCTCGCGCCCGGCGACGCGGGCTACGAGCTCGACCGTGCGGTCGTCGTGCGTCGGCCCGAGCCCGCCCGAGGTGAGGCAGAGGTCGGCCTCGAGGCCCTCCCGCAGGACCGTCTCGAGCTCGCCCGGATCGTCCCCGACGATCGCGATCCGCGCCGGCTCGAGGCCGAGCCGCAGCAGCTCCGCAGCCAGGAACGGCCCGTTTGCATCGCGGCGGTCGCCGCGGACGAGCTCGGTGCCGGTGACGACGACGAAGCCGCGCGGGCGGCTCAAGCAGCGGCCCGCGAGAAGCCGTGCGGGGTGAAGACGAACGGCCCCGACCTCGTGATCTGCACGAGGTGGCCGTTGAAGACGATCGCCAGGTTCGAGGGGGCACCGAAGTTGATCCACAGGCGGCGCTTCACCCAGCGCTGGTCCTGCCCGAGCTCGACCGTCCCCGTGAAGACGGGCTTGCCGTTCGCCGACCAGTTGCGCACGTCCATCCAGCAGTTCCCGTGCACCGCACGCAGATAGAGCCGGAACGACACGGGCGCCGTCTTCGCGGGCTTCGCCGGAGTCGCGGGCTTGAGCACCTTCTTCGGCTGCGTTGTCGTGGTGCCGAGATTCGGGATCGCCTCGTTGTCGGGGCCGCTGAACTTCCACGCGGCGATCGTGAACGCGAACAGCGCGCCGATGCCGGCGAGGGCGAAGATCACCCAGCGGCGCTCGACCCGGCGGTGTTGCCGTCGCACGGTCGAGGTGCGCCGGACCATGACGGGCTCACGCGGCTCCTCACCTTCGGCGGCGTAGCGGGAGTTGAACTCGTCGACGTAGAGCTGCCCGTCGAGCCCGAGGTAGTCCGCGTAGGTGCGCAGGAAGCCCTTGACGTAGGTCTGGGCCGGGAGCGCCTCGAAGTTCTCCTCCTCGAGGGCGCGCAGGTAGCGGGCCCTGATCTTGGTCGCCAGCTCGATCTCCGTGAGCTCCAGGTGCTGGCGGACGCGCGCTTCGCGCAGGCTGTTGCCGATCTCGAACACGAGAAAGGCCGATTGTAGTGGCGATTACGCCTAACCGAAGTAGTTCAGCAGGCCGTACACGCCGAGGGCGACGGCGGCCGTCAGGCCGACGCAAACGCCGAGCATTCCGAGCAGCCGGCCGACCCTCGCGGAGCCCGCGCCACCGGCGCGCCCGATCGTGCGTTCGATGTTCCGCCTCCCCTTTCGGGCCAGGAGAATGGCGATGCCGCCGAGGGCCACCGACGCACACGTCGCGGCGGTCGCCTGCACCAGCGAGACGCGGTCGAGCTGCCGAGCGGCCGCGTAGGCCACCACCGGGACGGCGAGCGCGAGCACGCCGAGCAGGACCGAACCGCGCGCCGCGAGGTTCCGCGCCCGTTCGCTACTGCTTCTTATAAGGCCGTCCATCGGCTGCAGGCGGGATCGTGCGGCCGATCACACCCGCGACCGCGATCAGCGTCAGGACGTACGGCAGCGCCTGGAAGAGCGTGGCCGCGTTCGACGAGTACACCGGGAGCCGGAACGCGAGCGCGGTCGAGAACCCGAACAGGAGCGTCGCACCGAAGGCGCCGAACGGCCGCCAGTTGCCGAAGATCACGGCGGCGAGCGCGATGAAGCCGCGGCCCGCGGTGACGTTCTCGTTGTAGGTGTTCAGGTAGCCCACCGTGAGGTACGCGCCGCCCATCGCCGCGAGGATCCCGGAGAGGATCACCGAGCAGTAGCGCACGAGGTAGACGTTGATGCCAACCGTGTCGGCCGCGCGGGGGTGTTCGCCGCAGGCGCGGATCCGCAACCCGATCGGCGTCTTGAACAGCACGATGTACGTCAGCGGCACGAACAGGATCCCCACCCAGATCATCAGGTTCAGGTGGCCGATCGCCTCGGCGAAGAACCCGTTGTTCGACTGCTTGGCGAGGTTGACGTCGGGGATCTGCGAGACGCCCGTGGGGACGTTCTCGCCGTGGTAGAGCTGGACGAAGAAGTAGCCGGTGATGCCGAGCGCGAGGAAGTTCACGGCCACTCCGCCGACGATCTGGTCGGCGCGTAGGTGGATCGCGAAGAAGGCGTGGACGAGCGCGAGGAGGCCGCCGGAGAGCATCGCGATCCCCACGCCCCAGACCCAGCTGCCGGTCTTGTCGGCGCCCCAGATGCCCCAGAAGGCGCCCATCAGCATCATCCCCTCGAGGCCGATGTTCACGACGCCGGAGCGTTCCGAGAAGATGCCGCCCAGCGCGGCGAAGGTGAGCGGCGTGGCGAAGACGAGCATCGACGCGATCAGGCTCGCCGTAAAGACGGTGTTCAGGTTCCCGACGCTCGACTGCATCGCGAGGAGCGCGAGCCCGCAGCCGACGATTCCCGCCCCGATCGCGCCCCAGCCGACGCGGCCGCCCCCGCGCGTCACCGCGACGATGCCGAACAGCACGGCCACGATCCCGACCAGGATCGGCCACTGCGGCGAGCGTGCCGTGATCGGCGGGATCGCCAGGATGAACGCGACAACGCCGAGGACGATCCCGACGGTGCCGAGGGTCGACGAGTCGGTGAGCCGCGAGCGGGCGGCGGTGCCGACGTACGTGCTCATCGGCCTACCTCGCGAGCGGTTCGTTGGACGGAGTGGTGAAGACCGGCTCGAGTCCTCCAGCCAATCCAGACGCGTAGCGTTCTCACGCCGCCGCCTCCTTGGCCGCGGTGGCCGGCTCCCGCTGACGTCGTTTGAGCTTCCGCCGCGAGTTCCACACGGCCAGGATCAGCACGTCCGCCCCGACGAAGAGCACGACGAGCCCCTGGATCATCTCGGTCAGGTGGCCCGCGAGGCTCGGGTCGATCGTGCCCGACTGCAGGCCGTGTGTGGTGCCGTAGAGCAAGGCGCCGAAGAGGAAGGCCGCCAGGCCGACGCCGAGGGCCGTGTTGCGGCCGAGCAGCGCGACCGCGATCCCGAGAAAGCCGATCGCCTGCACCTGCACGTCCGAGGTGCCGATCTTGTAGAGGTAGCCCAGCATGTCGAGGCCGCCGGCGAGGCCCGCGAACGCGCCCGAGATCGCCATCGCGCGAACGTAGTTCGTGCGCACCTTGATCCCGCCGTAGGCGGCCGCGTCGGGGTTGTAGCCGACCGCGCGCACCTCGTACCCGAGGGTCGTGCGGTTGAGGATCAGCCAGAAGACGACGAGCGCCCCGATCGCCACGAAGAAGCCGATGTGCAGGCCCTGGAGCGCCGGGTCGCCCCAGAACACCGGAAGCTTGGCGCCGTCGACGACGTTGCCGGAGATCGGGATGTCGAGCGGCTTGTTCGCCGGCCCCTGCAGCGGCCCGCCCTGCTGGAAGAGGTAGTTCCCGATCCAGTAGGCGACCCAGTTGAGCATGATCGTCGTGATCACCTCGTGCGCGCCGGTGGTCGCCTTCAGGAATCCCGCGATCGCGGCCCAGGCGGCGCCCGCGGCCGTCGCCAGCGCGATCCCGACCAGCACGTGCGCCGGGCGCGACATGTTCACGAACGAGACGCCGACCCAGTTCGCCACGAACAGGCCCATCAGGTACTGGCCGTTGCCGCCGATGTTGAACAGCCCGCAGCGGAAGGCGAACGCGACGGCGAGACCCGTCAGGATCAGCGACGTCGTCTGCAGCAGGGTCTGGCTGAAGTTGTAGGCGGCGGTGTTCGCGACGTCGGTGTTCGTCGGGTGCGCCAGCCAGTTCAGCCCGGCGCCGTTGATGATGTCCCAGTAGGCCTGCAACGGGTTGTGCCCGGTCGCGAGCACCAGCAGGCCGCCGATGAAGAACGCGACGAGCGCCGTCACGATCGGGACGACGATCCCGCCGGCACGCTGCCAGACGTCGAGCCGCGAGGCGACGGTCGTGGGAGGGGCCTGTCCGAACTCGTCTGGTTGCGGCCCGTGCTGCGGGGCGAGCGGCTCGCTCAAGCGGCCGGTACCTCCTTGCGCCGGCCGCCGAGCATCTCGAGGCCGATTTCCTCCTCTGTGGTGTCACGCGCGTGCTCGCCGACGATCCGCCCCTCGTACATCACGAGGATCCGGTCCGAGAGCGAGAGGATCTCGTCCAGCTCCAGCGAGATGAGCAGGATCGCGCGACCCTCGTCACGCTCCTCGACGAGGCGGCGGTGCAGGTACTCGATCGCGCCGACGTCGAGCCCGCGCGTCGGTTGCGCGGCCACGAGCACGCTCGGGTCGCGCGCGATCTCGCGCGCCGCGACCACCTTCTGCTGGTTGCCCCCGGAGAGCGCGCCGCCGACCGTCCGGGGCCCTCCGCCGCGCACGTCGAACTCCCGGATCAGGCTCGCAGCGCGCTGAATCAACCGCCGCGGGAAGAGCCAGCCCCACTTCGAGGCGGGCGGACGGTTGTAGTCGTGCAGCGCGATGTTCTCGGCGATCGAGAACTCGAGCACGAGCCCGCGGCGCTGGCGGTCCTCCGGGATGTGGCCGACGCCGGCGTTCAGCATCTTCCGCGCAGTCGGATGCGTGATCGGTCGCCCGCCGACGACCACCTCGCCGCTGTCGGCGGCGCGAAGGCCGGTAATGGCCTCGATGAGCTCGCTCTGGCCGTTGCCCTCGACGCCGGCGAGGCCGACGATCTCGCCGGCGTGCACGTCGAACGAGACCTCCCGCACGGCCGGCAGGCCGCGGTCGTCGCTCACGCTCACGTCGCGGAGCTCGAGGAGCTTCTCGCCCGGCTCCGAGGGCCGCTTCTCGACTCGGAGCAGCACTTCGCGGCCGACCATCATCCGCGCGAGCCCTTCCTCGGTTGCGCCCTCGCGCGGAACGGTGTCGATCTGCTTGCCGCGCCGGAGCACGGTGATCCGGTCGGCGATCTCGAGCACCTCGTTCAGCTTGTGGCTGATGAAGATGATCGAGGTGCCGTCGGCCTGGAGCGACTTGATGATCGCGAACAGCTCGCCCGCCTCCTGCGGCGTCAGCACGGCGGTGGGCTCGTCGAGGATCAGGATCTCGGCGTCGCGATAGAGCGCCTTCAGGATCTCGACCCGCTGCTGCTGGCCGACGCTGATGTTCTCGACCTTGGCCCTCGGGTTGACGGCGAGGCCGAAGCGCGTCGAGATCTCTTGCACGCGCTCGACGGCCTTGTCGTAGTCGAGCAGCACGCCGGCCTTCCGCGGCTCGACCTCGAGCACGATGTTCTCGGCGACCGTCATCACCGGAATGAGCATGAAGTGCTGGTGCACCATTCCGATCCCGCGGTCGATCGCATCCTTGGCCGAGCTGAACGTGACCGCCTTGCCGCTCATCCGGATCTCGCCCTCGTCGGCGCGGTAGAGGCCGTAAAGGATGTTCATCAGGGTCGACTTGCCGGCGCCGTTCTCGCCGAGCAGCGCGTGCACCTCGCCCTTGCGCAGGTCGAAATTGACGTGGTCGTTGGCGAGGACTCCGGGGAACCGCTTCGTGACGCCCCGCATCTCGAGAACCGTGGAGGCTTCCACCGCGGGAAGATTCTATGGAGGCGGCGAGGACGGCGTGCTTAGAGCGCGGCGGGGACCTTGACCTGGCCCGAGATGATCTTCTGCTTCAGCTCGTTCATCTTGTCGATCAGGCCCTTCGGCACGGCCGGGTTGATCTTGCCGACGTCCATGCCCTTGTTCTTCAGGTTGAAGAGCAGGTTCCCGCCGCCCTTGAAGTTGCCCTCGGTGACCTGCTTGATTGCGGTGAAGACGCCGTTGTCGACGCGTTTCACGCCGGACGTGAGGACGCGCTTCGCGTCGTTGTACTGGTCCTTGTCGACGCCGATGCCCCAGATCCCCGCGGCGTCGGCGGCCTTCAGCGTGCCGAGGCCGCAGCCGCCGGCGACCTGGAAGAGCACCTGGGCGCCCTGCGAGATCTGGTTCTCGGCGACGGTCTTGCACTTGTCCGAGGCGACGAAGTCCTGCGAGTAGCCGATCAGCACCTTGATGTTCGGGTTGAACAGCTTCGCGCAGTGCTGGTAGCCGGCGATCCAGATGTCGACCGGCGGGATCTTGAGGCCGCCGACGGCGCCGATGATCTGCTTGCCGCCCTGCTTCTTCGCCATCTCGGCGGCGAGGTAGCCGACCAGGCAGCCCGACTCGTTCGCCGCGTAGGTGAGGCCCATCACGTTCTTGCGGCCGTTGAACGGGGTCCCCGTGACGTCGTAGTCGGTGATGGCGAAGTGGATGTTCGGGTTCTTCTTCGCGACCGTGTTGGTGTCCGCGGCGAGCAGGAAGCCGGCCGAGATGACGAGGTCGGCCTTCTTCCGCACCGCCGTCGTCAGGTTCGGCACGTAGTCGGAGGGCGAGTTCGACTGCAGGGCCTCGGGCGTGATGCCGAGCTCCTGCACCGCGCGGTCGAGGCCTTCCTTCTGCGACTGGTTGAACGACCGGTCGTTGAACTTCCCGATGTCGCTGACCAGCGCGACGGTCTTGCCCTCGCCGGCCTTGGCTGCGTTGGTGGTGGTCGTCTCCTCGGACGAGCTCGAGCCGCCGCAACCGGCCGCCAGCAGCAGCGCCGCAACGCCGATCGCGGCGAGCGCGCTCCTCCGCAGTACCACCCCCATCGACCGTGTTCTACCAAAGAGACGGGCGGGCCCGCAGGCCCGCCCGTCGCATACCGCGTACCTCGGTCCGTCTAGAGCTTGGTCGGGACCTTGAGCTTCTTGGCGATGATCCGCGCCTTGTACTGGTTCATCAGCTTGATGTACGCCTTCGGAACGGCCGGGTTCGTCTTGCCGACGCCCATGCCGCCGTTCTTCAGGTTGAAGAGCAGGTTGCCACCCTTCTTGAAGCCGCCGTTCTTGGACTTCTGGATGGCCTGGTAGACGCCGTTGTCGACGCGCTTGACGCCCGAGGTCATGACCCGCTTGGCGTCGCGGTACTGGTCCTTGTCGACCCCGATGCCCCAGATCTTGGCCGCAGCGGCCGCCTTCAGCGTGCCGAGGCCACAGCCGCCGGCAACCTGGAAGAGCACCTTCGCGCCCTTGGCGATCTGGTTCTCGGCCAGCACCTTGCACTTGTCCGCCGCGACGAAGTCCTGCGAGTAGTCGATCAGGACCTGCGTGCCGGGGACCGCCTTGCGCGCGCAGAACTTGTAGCCGGCGATCCAGATGTCGACCGGCGGGATCTTGATGCCGCCGACCGCGCCGATGGTCTTCTTGCCCATCTTCTTGGCCATCTTCGCCGCGAGCACGCCGACCAGACAGCCGGACTCGTTCGCCGCGTAGGTGAGGCCCATGACGTTCTTACGGCCCTTGAACGGGTCGTCCTTGGCCGAGTAGTCGGTGATCGCGAAGTGGATCTTCGAGTACTTCGACGCGACCGTGTTCGTGTCGCCCGCGAGCAGGAAGCCCGCTGAGATGATGATGTTCGACTTCGCCCGGACCGCGCTCGTCAGGTTCGGAATGTAGTCCGACGGTGCGTTCGACTGCAGTGCCTTGATCCGGACATGCAGCTTCTTCTGGGCCCGAACGAGACCCTCCTTCTGCGACTGGTTGAACGACCGGTCGTTGAACTTCCCGATGTCGCTCACCAGGGTCGCGAGGTACGTCGCCTTCTGCGCCTGCGTGGACGCCTGGCTTGAGCTGCTGCCCACCAGCGCAGCGAGCCCGGCCAGCACCACGACAACGAGCGCAGCCGCAACGATGGACATACGACGTGAAACCCTCACTTGCCCTCCCTGATTGGAAAAAACGGGTTAACCAACCCGTAAAAGACGCCGGATGGTACCGCGAAGTTAGGCCCCCTGCCTAGTCCAGACGGCCTATTCCAGGTCCGTGTGGCCTAGATCGCGTCGATCAGCTGGGGCAGCGCCGACTCGTCCACGAGCACGCGCCTCGGCTTCGAGCCCTCGTAGCCGGAGATGATGCCGCGCCGCTCGAGCATGTCGATCAGCCGCCCCGCGCGGGTGTAGCCGACCCGCAGCCGGCGCTGGAGGAGCGAGACCGACGCGGTCTGGGTCTGGACGACGACCTCGATCGCCTTGTCGAGCAGCGGATCCTCGTCCGGGTCGAAGTCCTCGTCGCCGTGCTCGCCGCCCTCGGCGACCGCGTCAGGCGCCTCGAGCAGCGACTCGTCGAGCTCCTGGTCGCGCTGGGCGCGGCACTGCTCGACGATCAGCGCGATCTCCTCCTCGGTCACGAACGCGCCCTGAAGCCGCTGCAGGCGCGAGGTGCCGAGCGGCTTGAAGAGCATGTCGCCCTGGCCCAGGAGGCTCTCGGCACCCGCCTGGTCGAGGATCACGCGCGAGTCGGTCTGGCTCGAGACGGCGAACGCGATCCGGCTCGGCACGTTGGCCTTGATCATCCCGGTGATGACGTCCACCGACGGGCGCTGCGTGGCGAGCACGAGGTGGATGCCCACGGCGCGGGACTTCTGCGCCAGCCGGATGACGGCGTCCTCCACCTCCTGGGGGGAGATCATCATCAGGTCGGCGAGCTCGTCGATCACGACCAGCAGATACGGCAGCGACGGCTCGCCGCGCGAGCGGAAAGCTCGGTTGGCCTCGGCGACGTTCCGCGCGCGCACGGCCGAGAGGCGCTCGTAGCGCCGCTCCATCTCGGCGACCACGTTCCGCAGCACCGCTGCGGCCTCCTTGGGGCTGGAGACGACCGGCGTGAGCAGGTGCGGGATCGACTCGTAGTAGTTGAGCTCGATTCGCTTCGGGTCGATCAGGATCATCCGCACGTCGTCCGGGGTCGAGCGCAGCAGCACCGAGGTGAGGATCGTGTTGATGCAGCCCGACTTGCCCGAGCCCGTGGTGCCGGCGATCAGGATGTGCGGCATGCGCGCGAGGTCGGTCCACACGGCCTGGCCCGAGATGTCCTTGCCGAGCCACACGGAGAGCGGGCTCGAGGTAGCAGGCAGCTCGTCGTAGATGTCGCCGAGGGTGACCAGGTTCGGGCTCGTGTTCGGCAGCTCGACGCCCACGGCCTGCTTGCCGGGGATCGGCGCGAGGATGCGGATCTCGGTCGTCGCGAGCGCGTAGGAGAGGTCGTCCTTCAGGCCCGCCACCTTCGAGACCTTCGTTCCGGGCGCGAGCTGGAGCTCGTAGCGCGTGACCCGCGGGCCCGAGATCTGGCCGACGACGGTCGCCTCGACGCCGAAGTTTGCAAGCGTCTGGACGAGCGCTTCGGCTACGCGGTTCGAGTGGTCGGCGTCAGGCCCGGACCCGGGCGCGGAACGGCGGAGCAGCGTCCGATCCGGCAGTCGATACTCGCCCACGGTCTCGGAGGTGACGTCGAAGAGACTCGTCTCCTCGGACTCGTCCTCGGCGTCGGGGACGAGCTGCGGCGGCGACTCGGAGACGATGTCCGGGAACTCGTTCACGACGTCGAGGGGCGGAGCAACCGGCCTCGGCGGCGCCGGAGGCGAGGCGGCGCCCTCGATCACCTGCAGGCGCGGCTCGGGGCGGCGGGGCATCGAGCGGCGCGCGGCGCGGTGGACGGCCCGGCCCGAGCTTCGGATCATCGCGCCCGCAGACGCGCCGGTCACGAGCAGGCCGCCGACCAGCAGCGTCAGGATTCCGGCGATCGCGACCCCCGTCGAGCCGATCGCGAGCGCGAGGCCCCCGCCGAGCAGTGTTCCGAAGTAGCCGCCCTCGTCCTTGCCGAGCGTGATCATCAGGCCGACCGCGAGCACGACCAGGCCCGTGCGGAAAGGCCGGACGTCGACGAGGTCGCTGCGCGCAACCATCAGCGTTCCTACGATCACGAGCGCCGCAGGCAGGGCGAGCGTGGCGCTGCCGATGGCCGCGTCGAGCCCGTCGCCGATCCAGCCGCCGACGTAGCCGCCGTTCCAGCCGGCCCACACCACGAAGCCCAGGAAGACGCCCAGCGCGGCGAGGCCGAGGCCGATCAGCTCGGGATGCTGGTGCCCCCGGACCTCGGCCTTCTTGGGCGCGCGCTTGCGGCGCTTGACGCGCGAAGGGACGCGCGGCTTGAGGGTGCGTCGTTTCCGGCGGCGCGCCATGCGCGCCTGCTTCGACGTGGGGCGCCCGACCCCTCTCGCCTCAGCCGTTGGTGCGCACGAACAGCAGCCGCCGTCCGTCGGGCGACCACGCGATCGACCGCACCGGGCCGTACCGCCCGCGAGTCACCGCGCTCAGCGGCCTCGAACGGCCGGGGTCGTAGACGAAGACCTTCGCCTGACCGAACCGGTTGGTAATCGCGAATGCGAGACGGTGACCCCTTCTAGACCACGCGTGCACGAAGTCGTGATTCCGCTGGCCGAGAATCGTTCGGACCTTCCGGCCGTCCATGAGAAACAGCGTCGTCCGGCTGCCGGTGCGGCGGATGAACGAGAGGAACCTGCCGTCCCGCGACCAGGCGGGGTCGACACCCGACGCCACCACCGAGTCCTTCCCGGTCGCAACGGACACCGCGTGGATCTCGCCGGTCCCGCCGTTCTGGAAGTACGGCGCGTTCGTCGAGTAGAGGACCTTGCGGCCGTCACCTGACCATGACACCGAGTAGATCTCGTGGCGGCTTCCGAAGGCGACTTTTGCCGATCCATCGCGGTTCTCGACCGTGAGCCTCGACCGTCCCCCGCCGTCGAGCTCGCCGGGAAAGGCCAGGCGTTTCGAAGCGGGTGCCCAGGCCGCGGTACCCGCGTCGTTGCTGAGCAGACTTGGCGCACCGCCGGAGGTCCGAACGAGCCACAGCTGTACCGGATGGCATCCGGGCGCGCCCACCGTGCACTTGGTGAACAGCGAGTAGGCGATCATCCGGCCGTCCGGCGACCACCTCGGGTTTCCCGGGCACGCGGGGAACGTCGTCCGGACGAGAACGCGCCGGTGCGAGCCGTCGAGTCGGTGCACGTAGAGCACGCACTCCTTGTTGTCCGGGTTTTGGGCCTCGGCGAGGCGCGCGCCCTCCGGGGAGAGAGCGGCGAGGTCGCCGAGCGGGAAGACGCGCTCCTTGTGCGTGCGCATGTCGAGACTGACGATCCCCGCCCGTGGGACGGCGCGTGCAGTAGGCGCAGCCCGGCCCGCGCCCAGTGATGTCGCGGCCCCCCCGAGCGGCGCCAGACCCACAAGGCCGGAGATTCCGAAAACGAAGCCGAAGCGCCTGTTCATGTCTTACCGGCCTGGGCGGTCGGAGTCCTCGACCCTAGTTCAGGAGTGCAACAGGCGTGTAACAGGCGCTGCGGTCAACTTAGCGGCGCTTCTTGAGCTTCTGCGCCTGTCGCCGCTGCTGGCGGTTCATCGGTTCCGGGATCGTGCCCTCGTCGCCGGCGGCGTCGAGGTAGGCCCGCCGCTCCGCCGCGCTCAGGCGCGACAGCGCCGCCTGCGCGCGCTGCGGGTCGTGCTGGACGCCGCTGCGCTCGAGCTTCGAGATCGCGCTCGCGAGCTCGGGGTTCTTGCGCTCGAGGTTCGCCTTCGACGCCTTCTGCAGCCACCGCTTCAGGAACGGCACCTTCATCAGGCCCATCGCGATCGGGCGGACGTACTTGCCGCCCTTCACCCGCGCGAGCAGGTTGAGCGCGATCAGCAGGACCAGCAGCCCGACCAGGATGAAGACCGGGATCAGCAGGGTGACGATGTCTGCCAAGAACATGGGTCTAGCCTAGCCGGGCAAGGCGCTGGTGTAACAGCGCGAGGAAGCGCTCCGCGTCGATCCCGGTCGCGACGTGGGCGTTCGGTTCGAGGCCGGTGCGCCGCCAGAGGTCGACCACGGTGCGGCCGCGGCAGAGCTGCGACTCGCAATCGACCTGGACGTTCACGTGCGCCGTCTCGAGCAGGGTCGGGTCGATCACGTGCGCGACCGCCACCGCGTCGTGCACGGGAGAGCCGTCGAAGCCGTAGACCTCGCCGTGGAAGACGCCGTAGAACTCGAGCAGCTCCGCGATCACCGCGCCGACCCGGCCCGCGCCTCGCAGTTCCTCGGCGTGCGCGTGGGTGACGAGTGCCTGATGGGTGACGTCGAGGCCGACCATCGTCACGTCGATCCCGCTCGAGAAGACGCGCGCGGCCGCTTCCGGGTCGGCCCAGATGTTGAACTCGGCGGCCGGCGTGACGTTGCCCTCGGCGATCGCGCCGCCCATCAGCACGATCCGTTCCGGCCTCGCGGTCGGGTGGCGCGCGAGCAGGAGCGCGACGTTCGTGAGCGGGCCGGTCGCGACGAGCGTGGCGCCGTCGAGCCGCTCGGCGAGGAAGTCGACCGCGTGCTGGGGCGACGGCGTCCCCTGCGGCGGCGGCAGGTCCGGGCCGTCGAGGCCGGTCTCGCCGTGGACGTTGGCCGCGACGCGCGGCTCGCGCATCAGTGGCCGGTCGGCTCCGGCCGCGACCGCGATCTCGCCGCGGCCCGCGAGCTCGAGCACGCGGATCGCGTTGGCGGTCGTCTTCTCGAGCGTCTGGTTGCCGGCCACCGTCGTCACTCCGCGCAGCACGAGCTCGTCGCTCCCGAGCGCGAGCAGCAGCGCGATCGCGTCGTCGTGCCCCGGGTCGCAGTCGAGCAGGATCGGAACCGTCACAGCGCTGGGGTCCTATCGGAAAGCGTCTCGGCCAGTCATCTCAGACGGATGACCGAGCAAAGCTCGCTCATCCTGAAACGGCACCGCAAGCGGTGCCTTAGAAACCGCGGAGCATCGCATCGACCTCGCCGGCGGTCGGCAACGAGGGTTGTGCGCCTTCGCGGGACACCGCGAGCGCGCCCGCCGCGCAGGCCCGGCGCAGCGCCTCCTCGCGGTCGCGGCCCTCGAGCAGCGAGACGACGAGGCATGCGGTGAACGCGTCGCCCGCCGCCGTGCCGTCGACGGCCTGCACACGCGGCGCGGTAGCGCGGGCGACCTCCTGGCCGGCCTCGATCAGGACCGCGCCTTCCTCGCCGAGGGTCAGGGCCAGGAGGCGCGGAGTCTCCGGCAGCGAGTCGAGCTCGTAGCGGTTGACGACCACGAGCTCCGCCTTCCGCACCGCCTCGGCAGGGATCGTCCGCGCCGGGGCCGCGTTGAGGAAGAACCGCTCTGCGCCCTCGGCGGCGGACGAAACCGTCTCGTCCGAGACCTCCAGCTGGCAGAGGACGTTCCCGCTCACCGCGACCGGCCCGACCTGCGCGTTCGCTCCGGGCGCGACGACGATCACGTTATCTCCGTCCGCGTCGACCACGATCAGGGCGACGCCCGTCTCCGCATGGCGCGACAGCTCGAGCTCCACGCCCCCCTCGCGCATCCCGGCCAGCGCCTCGTCGGCGAACACGTCGTCGCCGACCGCTCCGACAAACCGAACCCGCGCTCCCAGCCGCGCGGCCGCGACCGCCTGGTTGGCGCCCTTGCCGCCCGGGAAGCGCGCAAACGCCGCGTCCGTGAGCGTCTCCCCCACGCGCGGCAATCGCTCCGACCGAGCGACCAGGTCGAGGTTGACCGAACCTACGACACTCAGCTCAGGCCGCAAGCGCGCGCAGGTCCTCGACGGCCCGCCCGAGCAGGTTCTCGCGCAGGTCGAAGAGTCCGGCCCAGAGCGCCGAGCGGTCCGGCGCCGAGCGGATGCGAGCCGCGTCGTCGAGGCCCGCGAGCGCGCGCAGGAAGACCGCGAGCTCCAGGTAGACCTGCGCGACCCGCACCGACGAGCAGCGCACGCCGGCTCGATGCAGCACGGGTGCCCACTCGATCAGCTCCGCCGCGCCGGGCGCGCCGTACCACGAGCGGCCCTCAGCGCGCTCCGGTTCGAGCTCGAGCAGGTAGCGCCCGAGTGGCTGCTCGAGTCCCACCAGAGCCGTCTCCGCGCGGTCCGCGGCGCGTCGCAGCGCCGCCTGCCGCGCGCCCGCGGTGGACGGAGCGGCGTCGCCGCGGCCCCAGCGCTCCAGCAGCCGGCAGAAGGCGAGCGAGGCCACCTGCGCCGCGTTCAGCTGACGGATCAGGCGGTCGGCGGTGCGCTGGTCGGCCGCGCAGTCCAGCAGGACGTCGGCCCAGCCCGGCTCGGCGCGAAGAGTGCTCATTGGCCAAGCTCGCGAGCGCATCGTTGAGCACAGCGGGGACGACCAACCCGAGATCTCCAGCCAAACCGAAGGCGTAGCCTGCTCATACCTCCACCACTACCGGCAGGATCATCGGCCGCCGGCCCGTGCGGTCGTAGATCAGCTGCCCGAGCCCGTCGTGCAGGTGCTCCTGCAGGAGCTTGATCTCGGTGACGTGGTCGTTCACGAGCTCGTCCAGTACCCGCTCCGCCTCTGCGCGCATCTCGTCGAGCAGCGGCTCGCCCGGCTCGGCGAACCCGCGCGCGATCAGCTCCGTGCGGCTCGCGACCGAGCCGTTGTCCCCGCCGAGGGTCGCGACCACGATCAGGACGCCGTCCTCGGACAGGTGCCGGCGGTCGCGCAGCGCGACGTCCTGCACGTCGCCCACGCCGAGGCCGTCGACGAAGGTGACGCCGCTCTCGACGCGGTCGATCAGATACGCGCCGGACTCGTCGAGCTCGACGACCGAGCCGTTCTCGGCGAGCACGATCCGGTTCTCGTCGACGCCGCTCTCGGCTGCGAGCCGCGCATGCGCCGCGAGCATGCGGAACTCGCCGTGCACGGGCATGACCGACTTCGGCCGGACGAGCCCGAGCATCGTGCGGAGCTCCTCGGCGTAGCCGTGGCCCGACACGTGCACGGGCGCAATCTCCTGGTGCAGCACCTCGGCGCCGTTGCGGGCGAGCTGGTTGATCGCGTCGTGGACGCGCAGCTCGTTCCCGGGCACGGGCTTGGCCGAGATGATCACCGTGTCCCCGGCCTCGACCCGCACCGCCGGGTGGTCGCCGTAGGCGATCCGCACCAGCGCCGAGAGCGGCTCGCCCTGGCTGCCGGTGCAGAGGATCATCACGTCGCCCGGTGCGTACTCGTCCAGCTCGTTGGGGCGGATCAGCGTCTCCTCGGGCACCTCGATGTAGCCGAGGTTGCGCGCGATGTTCACGTTCTTGCGCATCGAGCGCCCGACGACGCAGACCTTGCGGCCGACGTCGACGGCGACGTCGATCGCCTGCTGCATGCGGTGCACGTTCGAGGCGAACGAGGCGACGAGGATGCGGCCGGTGCGCGGCGGGATCAGCTGGCGGAAGGCCTCGCCGACGAGGCGCTCCGACCCGGTCACGCCCGGCCGCTCGGCGTTCGTCGAGTCGCCGAGGAAGAGATCCACGCCGCGGTTCCCGATCTCGGCCAGACGGCCGACGTCGGTCCGCAGGCCGTCGACCGGTGTGTGGTCGAGCTTGTAGTCCCCGGTGTGCAGGATCCGGCCGCCCGGAGTGTCGAGCAGGATCGCAACCGAGTCCGGGATCGAGTGCGCGACGCGGACGAACTCCACCCGGAACGGGCCCAGCTCGACGGGATCGTCGTCGGGGTCGGCCTCGCGCAGCTCCACGGAGCGCAGCAGGCCGTGCTCGTCCAGCTTCGACTTGATGAGCCCGAGGGTCAGCCGCGTGGCCCAGACCTCCTGCACGCGCGCCTCGCGCAGCAGGTACGGAAGCGCGCCGACGTGGTCCTCGTGGCCGTGCGTCAGCAGCACCGCGCGAACCGGCCGGTCGCGGTCGATCAGGTACGAGAAGTCCGGGAGGATCAGGTCGACTCCGAGGTGCTCGTCACGCGGGAATGCGAGGCCCGCGTCGATCACCACGGCCTCCCCGTCGGCCTCGATCACGGTCATGTTCTTGCCGACCTCGCCGAGCCCGCCGAGCGGGATGATTCTGGTGCTTCCGGGCATCGCCGAAGTGTAGAGCGTGACGCGGGATCGAACGGCCGCGCCGGAAGCCGGCACGGCCTCTTATGGTCGGCGCCGCCGAGTCGGCGCCTCATGTACCGAGACCATCGTTCCGATACGGGCTGATGTGCGGCTATCTCTGTTCGCGTACCTGACCGTCGCGACCGGTGTCGGCGCCTGCGTCGCCGGCGCGATCGCGGCCGCCGGCGAACCCCTGACGGCGCTGACGCTGTTCGGCGCCGCGGCGCTGGCTGCAGAGCTGCTCGAGGAGCCCGAGAACGCGCGGGTCCGCGAGCCGCTCGGCCCTGGGGTCTTCCGCGTCGCCTCGGGCGTGGACATCGCGGCCGTGATCGTGCTCGGGCCGTGGCGCGGCGCTCTGGTCGCCGGAGCGGCCGCATTCCTCGCCCGGTTGATGCGCGGCCCGCTGTCGCTCGGCGCCTTCCAGGCCTCGTCGTTCGCGTTGGCCTCGCTCGCCGCCGGCTACGCGTTCGAGCTCGGCGGCGGCCGTACCGGTCACCTGGCGCTCCCGGACGACCTCGTGCCGCTGACGGTGCTCGCGCTCGTCTACCTGCTCGTCTCGCGCGGCCTGCTGCAGGTCGTCGGCGGCCTCGAGGTGCTGCAGCCCGACTTCGCCGCGGCGGCTGCCGAGGCCGGGCTGGGAGCGATCCTGGCGATGTTCGCTCTCGACCATCCGTGGAACGTGCTCGCCGTGCTCCCGGTGGCCTTGGCGGTGAACCAGGCGCACGCCCGCGTCCGCCGGTCGCGGCAGGAGACGCTGCACGCGCTCGAGACCTTCGCGAACATCGTGGACGAGCGCGACCCGCACACGTACCGCCACTCGCAGCGCGTCGCCGCCTACGTGGACGAGCTCGCCCGCGCGCTTAAGCTCCCGTACTCCGACATCGACCGCCTGCGCTGGGCCGCGCGTCTGCACGACCTCGGCAAGGTCGCCGTCGACGCCGCCGTGCTCGGCAAGAACCGCAAGCTGACGCCGAAGGAATGGGGCGACGTCTGGCGCGCACCGCGGCTCTCGGCCCGGCTGCTGCGCCGCTTCGAGGTGTCGGCCGCCGAGGCGCGCGCGGTCGAGTACCACCGCGAGCGCTACGACGGGCGCGGCTACTACGGGATCCCGGCCGAGGACCAGCCGCTCGCGGCGCACTTCCTGGTCGTCGCCGACGCCTTCGACGCGATGACGAGCGACCGCCCCTACCGTGCCGGGCTCCCGGAGGACGAGGCGCTCGCCGAGATCGAGCGCAACATCGGCAAGCAGTTCCACCCGGCGGTGGCGAAAGCGTTCGTCGCGCTGCGGCGCGGCGAGCATCCGTTCTCGGCGCTGACACCCGAGGAGCAGGAGCAGGTCCGCGGCGCGTCGGCCCCTTACCGCGTGCCGGAGATCCGAGGAGCGCGCGACCTGAAGGAGCGGCCGGAGCTCGTCGCGCTCGCCGGGCTGATCGGCGGGCTCGCCGGCGTCGGCCTCGAACAGAGCTGGCTCGTCGTGCTCGGCGTGGTCGCGTGCTTCCTCGGCCTCACGCTGCAGGCGTGGATGCGGCTGCGGGCCGACCGCCTGTCGCGGTCGCTCGCGGACGCACTGGCCGAGGACGACCGCGAGCACGTGTTCTCGCACCTCACGCAGGTGCTGGAGCGGACGTCCGAGGCGGAGTGGGCGGCGCTGATCGAGTGGCGCGAGGACGGCCTCGGCGGGACGATCGAGCTCGCGCACGGCGAGGGGCCCCTCGAGCACGTCCTGATGAGCTGGCTCGTCCGCGAGGCAGAGTCGCGCGACGAGCTGCTCACGACGAGCGGCCACGAGCTCGGCGGCGACGGCGCGTACGTCGCGCTGCCGCTACGGCGTGAGAACAGTGCGCTGACCGGCTTCGTCGTCCTTCGCACGCCGCGGGCGCTCAGGCGCTACGTGTCGACCGCGCTGACCACGTCGCTCGACTCGCTCGGTCTCGCGCTGGCGCCGGAGCCGCAGGTGCCTGAGGACGCTCGTCAGCCCGCTGCCTGACCGGGCCAGAGCCAGGCAGCGAGCTTCGTGCGGGAACTACTGGAGGCTCTTCTGTTTGGCGATCGCGCCGGCGATCAGGTCGCCGGTCATGAACATGTGCTCGTAGGCGGCGTCGTAGGCGACCGAGGCCTTCGTGTAGTCCCCGACGGCATAGGCGTCGAGCTGGTTCTTGAGCTCGAGCACGTGGCCGAGCAGATCGTTCCGCACCGCCACTTTCGGTAGGCCGGTCGCGCCGGCGAGGAAGTTGCCGAACGTGACGGTGTACTGCTTCAGATTGTTGACGGCCCTGTTCTGTCCGGGCATGTCGTGGTTGGCCAGCGCACGGGTGTAGTCGACGAAGAACTTGATGTGGTCGCGCCACATGAACTTGCCGTTCAGGAACGTCTGTCCAGCCTTGGCGCCGTAGACGGAGGCGATCGCCTTCGAGATCGCCACGGAGTTCGCGTCGAGCGCCTTGGCGGCGGCCGGGAACGACTTGGAGCCGCTGACGCCGGCGTTGGTCGCATTCATGGCCAGCACTGCGTGCTGGGCGAAGAGCCGGTCGAGCGTGACGCGGAGGTCGGCGGCCGCGGTCGTTGCGGGCGCGGCCGTCATGTGCATGCCGTTCATGTGCATCGTGGTCGTGCTCGAGTCGCTTGACGCAGACTGCTGCGACGAGCAGGCGGTCAAAGCCGCAACGAGCGCACCCGCGGTGATGGCGGCGGCGATCGGGTTGGCGGTCCTACGGGTGAGGCGCATCGGATCGATCTCCCTTCTGTGTCTCGTGGACACAGCGGATTCGCCTCGGGCCCGAGACCGGTTCGCAGGTGAACGTCGAGCCTAGGCCCGCGCGGGCTCGAGCAGCCGCAGCCGCTCGAGGCAAGCGCGGATCTGCGCGACCTGCTCGTCGCTCGCCTCGACGAGCGGCAGCCGCACGCCGCCGACCTCGTGGCCGAGCAGGTTGAGCGCGGCCTTGATCTGGATCGGGCCGGTGACGACGCCGATCAGCTCGTAGGCCGGCTCGAGCTCCTCGTCGAGCTGACGCGCCCGGCCGAGGTCGCCCTCGCGGGCGAGGCGGATCAGCTCCTTGACCTGCGGGCCGACCACGTGCGTGTGGACGCACACCCCGCCGCGACCGCCCATGTCGACGAACGGGAGGACGAGGTTGTCGTCGCCCGCGTAGAGGTCGAGCCCGAGCTCGACGATCCGGCGGGCCTGCTCGAGGTCGGCGTTCGCCTGCTTGACGGCGGTCAGGTTCGGAATCTCGGCGAGCTCCGCCATCGTCTCGGGCTCGATGTTGATCGCGACGCGGCCCGGGATGTTGTAGGCGACCACCGGCCGGTCGGTCGCCGCGGCGACGGCCTTGAAGTGCTCGACGACGCCGCGTGGCGGCGGCTTGTTGTAGTAGGGCGTCACGACCAGCACGGCGTGCGCCCCGGCCTTGTGGGCCTGCTCGGTGAGCTCGATCGAGTGCGCCGTCGAGTTCGTGCCGGTACCGGCGACGACGGTCGCGCGGTCGCCGATCGCCTCGAGCGCGGCCTCGATCAGACCGAACCGCTCCTCCTCCGAGAGCGTCGACGCCTCGCCGGTGGTGCCGTTGACGACGACACCGTCGGAGCCGTTCTCGACGAGGAACTCGCAGAGCGCTCGGTAGCGGTCGTAGTCGACGTCGCCGTTCGCGTCGAACGGGGCGACAGTCGCGGTCAGCACCTCCCCGAGCACAGCGCCATTCTACGCCGCCGCGGCCACGGCCCCTTCCTACCCCAGGTGCCCGAGGAGCGAGAACGCGCCCCAGATGGCGAAGACGATCAGCGCCATCGCCACCACCTCGGACGCCATCGTCTGCCCGTCCTCGCGCTTACCGAGTGAGCTTGCAAGCGAGGTGAACAGCTTCATCCGACTCACCTCCCTCCGCCTTCGCCGCAGGAATGAGCATCGCCGCATACCCGACAGGGATCGACACGGCGCCGCGCCGGCTCGATCCCTCGTGCTGACTAGCTAATCCAGCAACGCGTCGAGCCCGACCGTCAGGCCCGGCGGGAGACTCTGGAGCCGCTCGAGCGCGAGCAGGACGCCCGGCACGTAGGCCTCGCGCGAGAACGCGTCGTGCCGGATCGTCAGCAGCTGGCCGTCGCCGCCGAAGAGCACCTCCTGGTGCGCCACGAGGCCCGGCAGCCGCACCGAGTGCACGGGAACCTCGCCGCCCAGCAGCTCCGCGGTCGCCCTCGCGGTCCCCGACGGAGCGTCCTTCTTCGCCTCGTTGTGCAGCTCCACGATCTCGGCCCGCGGCAGGAACCGCGCAGCCTCCGCCGCCAGGCGCATCATCACGACCGCTCCGAGCGCGAAGTTGGGCGCGACGAACAGCGGCAGGCCGCGCGAGGCGGCCTCCTCGCCCAGCGCCGCCGGGTCCCAGCCGCTCGTTCCGACCACGCACGGCACACCGGCCTCGAGCGCCGCGCGAACGTTGGCCTCGACCGTGTCGGGCGCGGTGAAGTCGACCATCGCCTCGGCCTCGCCGAGCTCCACCACCGGCTGATGCCCCGCCGCCTCGAGCGCCGGCGCGAGCACCTGCCCGACCTTCCCGCCGCGCCCGAGGAGGACGACTCTCACGCCGCCCGGGCGAGCCCCGGGTTCACGTGCTTGGCCGCCGCCAGGAAGCGATCCTCGTCCGGCCCGATCCCGGCTGCCGACAGCTTCTCCGGCGCGAGCAGAACGCCGGCGAGCTCCGCGAGCGCCTCCGGCTCGACCGCGTCGATCTCGGCCATGATCCGCTCGATCGAAAGCAGCTCGGTGTCCGTGATCAGCGACTTGCCGAGCCGGCTCATCCGGTTCGACGTCGACTCCATCGAGAGCATGATCCGCCCTTTCAGGTTGTCCTTGGCGCGGGTGAGCTCCTCGGGCTGGACGTTGCCCGCGGCGATGTCGGCGATCTGCTCGCTCATGATCTCGAGGCAGGCGCCGACGTTGTCCTCGCGCGTGCCGATGTAGACGCCGAGCTGGCCGGTGTCGGTGTACTGCGACGCGAAGCTGTAGACCGCGTACGCCATCCCGCGCTTCTCGCGGATCTCCTGGAAGAGCCGTGACGACGCCGAGCCGCCGAGGATCCCGTCCAGCAGCGACGCGGCGAACCGCCGCCGGTCGGAGCGCGCGATCCCGGGCGCCGCGACACAGACGTGGTACTGCTCGGTCTCCTTGCGCTGGAAGCGCAGACCGGGCGGCGGTGGCTTCACCAGCGCGGGCCGGACGCGCGGCCCTTTCCCCGCAGGCGCGGCCGCGCGCCGCTGCACCCGCACGAGCAGCCGCTCGAAGTCCTCGTGCCTGAGGTTGCCGGCCGCCGCCGCGACCACGTTGCCCGGCACGTACATCGAGCGGTGGTAGCCGGAGATCACCCGCCGCGAGACCGACGAGATGACCTCGGCGTGCCCGATCACGGGCCTTCCGAGCGGGTGCTTGCCGAAGGTCGCCTCCGAGATCAGGTCGTGGACGAGCTCCTGCGGCTGGTCCTCGTACATCGCGATCTCCTCCAGGACGACCTCGCGCTCGGCGTCCAGCTCGGCGAAGGCCGGCGCGAAGACCATCTCGCCCATCACGTCGAGCGCGACCTCGAGCTTGTCGTCGGGCACGCGCGCGTAGACGACCGTGTGCTCGCGCGAGGTGGCCGCGTTCAGCTCGCCGCCGAGGCCGTCGAAGATCTCGGCGATCTGCTGCGCGCTGTAGCTCGCGGTGCCCTTGAAGAGCAGGTGCTCGATGAAATGAGAGATGCCCGCCTTGGCGTCGGTCTCGTCGCGCGAGCCGGCGCCGATCCAGAACCCGATCGAAACCGAGCGGACGTGCGCGATGCGCTCCGAGATGACGCGCTCGCCCGAGTCGAGCTCCGTGAGCACGTACTTCTGTTGCACGCGCGGATCGTACTCGCGGGGCGTCGGTACGCTCGTGCCCGTGGAGCAGACCGAGGACTTCGAGGACGCAGTCGAAGCCGCCATCGACGCGCTACCGGACGAGCTCCGGACGGCGATGTCGAACGTCGCGATCGTGGTCGAGGACGAACCGCCGGACGGCGAGCCGCTGCTCGGGCTCTACCAGGGCATCCCGCTCACCGAGCGCTCGAGCGCCTACGCCGGGACACCGCCGGACAAGATCTCGATCTACCGCGGCCCGCTCGAGCGGTACTACGGCCACGACCCAGCGCTGCTACGCGACCAGATCCGCCGCGTCGTGCTGCACGAGATCGCGCACCACTTCGGGATCAGCGACGAGCGGCTCGAAGAGCTGGACGCCTACTAGAGAGCTAGGAAGCGTCCTTGATCGCCTTGTCGAGCGCCGCGGTGACCGCCGAGAGGCCCGGGTCTCCCGCAGGGAAGTAGGACGGCCTCGCGCCCGTCTTGCCGATGCCGATCGTCGGCGTCCCCGAGACGGCGTCGGTGCGCGACTGCTGGTCGTAGAGCGCCGTCCGATCCTTGACGGTCTGCGAGCCCATGTTGTCGAGGATCGTCTGGGGATCGAGGCCGACGCTCGTGGCCGCGCTGGCGATCATCGAGTCGTCGAGCCAGCCGCTGTTCTCGGCGCCCTGGTTGAAGTAGAGGATCTGCGAGAAGTTGAACGCCTTGCCCTGGGGCTCGGCGGCCACCATCGCTTGGCGGCCGCTCTCGGAGTCGGGGCCGATGAAGGCGATCGGCCGCACCTCGACCTTGACCTTTCCGGGCCGCACGTAGCGCTGGATGATGCTCGGCATCACCTCGGTCTCGAACTGCCGGCAGACCGGGCACTGGAGGTCGATGTACTCGGTCATCGTCACCGGCGCGTTCGCCTTGCCGAGAATGTTGCCCTGCTGCGGGATTCCGCCGAGCTGGGCCTCGATCGTGGCTGCGTCCGGAAGGGTCGACCCCTGGACAGTCGAGTCGTCGGAGCCCCCGGTGAAGACGATCGCCAGGACCACCGCGAGCGCGACGACGACGATCAGCGCCAGCGCGATGCCGAGCACCTTCGGCGACGCACGCCGCCCCTCGGTGCTGCGAACCGGCGGCCGCGCGACCGCCGCCTGCCGCTGCTTTCGCGCCTGCTTCCCGCTCGTCATGTCGTCCGAACCGTAGCGCGAGAGACGGGTGGCGACGCGCCGATCACGAGCAGCTCGAGGCAGAGGACGAACGCCGTCAGGGCCAGCGTCGGGATCGTCATGTAGCCGAACTCGTTGATCCACTTCGTCGCGCAGCCGCCCGGTGCCGAGAGGAGGCACGCCTGCGCCTGCTCGACCACGTGGTTCTCGACGAGCAGGTGGTAGATCGAGACGCCCGCGCCGACCAGCGGCAGCGGGATCAGGTAGCGCGCGACGCGGCGGTCGTTCGCCAGCGCCGCGAGCAGCGTGATGATCGTGAGCGGGTACATGCAGATCCGCTGGAACCAGCAGAGCTCGCAGGGGACGAATCCCGCGATCTCGGAGAAGAACAGGCTCCCGCCCGTGGCGATGGACGAGACGACGAACACGAGCCAGAGCTCGTAGCCCTCCAGCGCGGCGCGCACGGCGTCGCCCGGCCCATGCAAGCCGAAGACCCAGACGAGCCCGGCGAGCAGCAGCAGGCCGGCCAGCACCTGGCCCACGACCCCGAGGGCCGAGAGCAGGACGATGACGTCGTGCGTCACCGCGGCGCCTCGAACACCTGCTCGGTCTTGGGGTCGACGAAGAAGCGCGACCCTCGCGCCCGCTCCCACGCCGTCAGACGCGCGATGCCGACCAGCGCCATCACGCCGAGCCCGGCGAGGATGCCCGCCAGAAACGCCGCCAGGGGCGGCTGCGGCCAGAGCGCGATCACGGTCAGGACGGTCAGGCCGATCGTGCTCGGGTACGTCGCGGCTGCAAGGGCCCGGAGCCGGGTCTCGACGCGGAAGTCTTCCGGCGCGGGTTGCGCGTCGCCGAACCGGCGTGCCGCGCGCTGGGGCCTGCCGCCCGCGTACACGGAGAACAGCACGAGCCCCGCGCCGAACGCGACCAGGCCGACAGCCGGGGCGCGGTCGACGCCGCGCGCGACTGCCGCCGCGACCCCGGCCGCCGCGAGGGCAAGCCGGAGCGCGGCAATCAGGAGCGCCTGCTCCCGTGCCTCCACGAGAACGGGCGCTCCCTGGTGCTTGCCTACCTCAGCTGCGGTCGCGTCCGCCGCGTCCACGTCCACCGCGGCCGCGGCCTCGCTCGCCGTCGCGTCGCGGCGGGCGCTCCTCGCGCTCGCGCGGCGGCGCGTCCTTGGCCCGCTCGATCAGCTCCTCGGGCTGGACGAGGTTGCCGTTCTCGTGCTTGGCGATCAGCTTCAGGCCGATCCGGCCCCGCTCCTTGTCGACCTCCTGCACGACGACGTCGAGCACGTCGCCGCGCCCGATCACGTCCTCGATGTGGCCGACGCGGCCCGGGCCGACGTTGGAGACGTGCAGCAGCCCGTCGGTGCCCTTCTTCAGCTCGACGAAGGCGCCGAACTGCGTCGTCTTCACGACCTTGCCGGTGTAGGTGTCCCCCACCTCGGGCTCCTTGGTCAGGCCCTCGATCGCAGCGATTGCGGCCTCGGCCTTCTCGCCCTCGGTCGCGTAGATGAGGATCGTGCCGTCTTCCTCGATGTCGATCTGGACCTCGTAGTCGGCCTCCAGCGAGCGAATCGTCTCGCCGCCCTTGCCGATCACCATGCCGATCTTCTCGGGGTCGATCTTGATCGTGGAGATGCGCGGCGCGTGTGACGGCAGCTCCGCGCGGCTCGACGGGATCGTCTCGGCCATGCGGTCGAGGATGAACTCGCGTGCCCGCTTCGCCTGCTCGAGCGCGTTTCGCATGATCTCCTGCGTGACGCCGGTGATCTTGATGTCCATCTGGAGCGCGGTGATGCCGTCACGCGACCCGGCGACCTTGAAGTCCATGTCACCGAGGTGGTCCTCGGCGCCCTGGATGTCGGTCAGGACCACGTAGTCGTCGCCCTCCTTGACGAGACCCATCGCGATGCCGCCGACGGGCGCCTTGATCGGCACGCCGGCGTCCTGGAGCGACAGGGTCGAGCCGCAGACCGAGCCCATCGACGACGAGCCGTTCGACTCGAGCGTCTCCGAGACGATGCGGATCGTGTACGGGAACTCCTCGAGCGACGGGATCATCGGCTCGAGCGCCCGCTGCGCGAGCGCGCCGTGGCCGATGTCGCGCCGCTTCGGCCCGCGCATGAAGCCGGTCTCCCCGACCGAGTAGGGCGGGAAGTTGTAGTGGTGCATGTAGCGCCGGTCGGTCTCGAGGGAGAGGTCGTCGATCCGCTGTCCCTCCTTCGCCGTGCCCAGCGTCAGTAGCGACATGATCTGCGTCTGGCCGCGCGTGAAGAGCGCCGAGCCGTGCGTGCGCGGGCTGACGCCCACCTCGCACGTGACCTGGCGGATCTCCTCCGGGTCGCGGCCGTCCGGGCGGCGCTTCTCGACCGCGATCTTGCGGCGGACGAGCTCCTTGTAGATCGACTCGCCCGCCTTCTTGATCTGCTGGCGGGTCATCGAGTCCTTCACGACCGGCGCGTCCTCGTCAGACGGCGTGGGCCCGACGGGGAACGGCAGCTGGACTTCCTCCTCGATGCGCCCGAAAAGCAGGCTCCGCTTCGCCGACTTGAGCTCCTTCGAGTCCTGCTCGGCCTCGGTCAGAGCACGCAGGTCGTCCTCGAACTGCTGCCGCACCGGCTCGACGACCGCCTCGAGCCGCGCGCGGTCGAGGATCATCGCCAGGCTCGAGCGGATCTGGATCTGGCGCCGGATGTCGTCTTCCGTCGACTCCATGGAGAGCGGCGGGCTGAGCTCGGAGACGAGCTCCTCGACGACCGTGCCGGCTTCACGCAGGCCCTCGGCCGCGATCCGCTCGGCGAACCGGTGGCCGTGCTCGTTCTCGAGCTGCTCGGTGAGCTCCGGGTCCAGCCACTTCTCCTTGCCGACCTGGCGTCGCAGGTCCTCCTGCGCGTCGCAGATCTTGCGAATCTCGGCGTGCGCCAGCTCGAACGCCTCGAGGATCGTCTCCTCGGGGATCTCGTCGGCGCCAGCCTCGACCATCGTCAGCGCCTCGGGCGTGCCGACGACGATGAGGTCGAGGTCGCTGTCGCCCTCCTCCACGTCGGGCAGCGACGGGTTCACGACGAGCCGGCCGTCGATGCGCCCGATCCGGACGGCCCCGACCGGGCCCATGAAGGGCAGCGGCGAGACCATCAGCGCCGCGGAGGCGCCGTTGATGCAGAGGATGTCGTGGGCGGTGACGAGGTCGACCGAGAGCGTCGTGCACACGACGTGCACCTCGTTCTTGTAGCCCTTCGGCCAGAGCGGCCTGATCGGGCGGTCGATCATGCGCGCGGTCAGGATCGCGCGCTCGGTCGGCCGGCCCTCGCGCTTGAAGAAGCCGCCCGGGATCTTCCCGGCGGCGTACATCCGCTCCTCGACGTCGACGGTGAGCGGGAAGAAGTCGGCGCCCTCGCGGGCCTCCATCTTGCCCTGCGCCGTTGCAAGCACCATCGTCTCGCCGGAGCGGACGACGACGGCGCCGTCGGCCTGCTTGGCGAGCTTGCCGGATTCGAAGGTCAGCTCCTGATCGCCGACGGTGACAGACACCGAGGCGGTCCGGGGCTCAGTCGTTGTTGCCATGTGGTTCCTCCACTTCTGTTGGAGAGTGGAGGTTTGAGTGAGCATCGGGCGGACGCCGGTGCTCGCTCAAACTTCCACCCTCCGGCGGGTTGGTGTGTGGACTGGTTCGGCCTACCTCCTCAGGCCGAGCTCCTGGATGAGGGCGCGGTAGCCCTCGAGGTTGCGCTTCTGCAGGTACTGCAGCAGCCTGCGCCGGCGGCCGACGAGCTTCAGCAGTCCGCGGCGCGAGTAGTGGTCCTTCGGGTGGGTGCGCAGGTGCTCCGTGAGCTCGTTGATGCGCGCGGTGAGCAGCGCGATCTGCACCTCGGCCGAGCCGGTGTCCTGCTCGCTGCGGCCGTGCTTCCCGACAATCTCTTGCTTGGCTTCCTTGGTGAGGGTCAAACCGTCCTCCTTCAAACGCGTCTCCGCGATCCAAGCGCGCCGCGCGGAAGCACACGCGAACGGCCGAGACCGCGGTCTGGCCGGGAAGGGTAGCAACCACGCCGTTTCCGCGCCGTTCGCCGGCTCGCTCGCAGCCGGGCGCGCCCCGGTGGCCAC
>Ga0081455_10001218_pt1 | contig 32231 bp, 65 predicted proteins | sample TabmetS3T2R1_FD_70207 | JGI IMG/M metagenome (GOLD analysis project Ga0081455, IMG submission 70207) | Tabebuia heterophylla rhizosphere microbial communities from the University of Puerto Rico - S3T2R1 | ecosystem: Host-associated > Plants > Roots > Rhizosphere ...
ACCCGTGGGCGGCCACCCAGAAGCCGTACATCTCCTGGAAGCCGTACTCGAAGACCGTCGAGACCGCACTCGCGAACCTCAACCTCGCCGGGCACGTCACCCCGGCGGACACGCTGGCCGCCGCGATCCCGGTTATCGCCGGGCACGTCGCGGAGGCGCTCGTCGATGGGGAGAACGACGCCGTCCGCGCCTGGGCGCGGGGCGTCACCGACGAACTGCGCCGGGTCGGCCTCGACATCAGCGGCCTCGTCGAGCGGCACGTCGAGGGCCTCAACGGCGGCGTCGCGTTCAGCTACGACCGCCCGCTCGGCTACAGCGACGAGCCCCCCTTCTAGGCCCGCACACAAGTTGGCCGCCCCGCGGGCATTGCGGGGCGGCCTGGTCAAGGAGACCACAGCTATGACCGACTGCCACATTCCGCCTGGCGGCCCGATGCCTGGCACGTTCGCCAGCGTCCGCCGCCTGGGCTGGGACACCGAGACCACCGGCCCGAACCCGCTCGAGGACCACATCGTCACCGCGGCCATCGTCCTGCGCGGCGGCGGCCTCCCCGACCGCGACCTGACCTGGATCATCAACCCCGGCGTGCCGATCCCGCCCGAGGCGACCGCCGTCCACGGCATCGACGACGCCCGCGCCCAGGCCGAAGGCGCCAAGCCCGAGGAGGCGCTGGACGAGATCGCGCACCGGCTCGCGGCCGCGATCGTGTGCGGCTACCCGGTGGTCGCGTTCAACACGTCCTTCGACTGGTCGATCCTGCACCACGAACTGGTCCGCCACGGCCTGCAGACGGTCGAGGAGCGTGTACTGGACACCCCGCTGACGCTGGTGGACCCGCACGTCATCGACAAGCAGTGCGTCGAGCGGATCCGCGGCAAGGGCCAGCGGAAGCTCAAGCCGACCGCCGAACGGTACGGCGTCCAGCTCACGGACTGGCACACCGCCGAGGCGGACGCCCTCGCCGCGCTGCTGATCGCCGACGCCCAGTTCGACCGCTACCGCTTCCTCAACTCCTACAGCCCGAAGCAGCTGTTCGCCGCACAGAAGGCATGGCGGGCCGAGCAGTCCGCGAGCTTGCAGGACTACTTCCGCAGCGCTCCCTCGGAGAAGGGCGGCGACCCGAACGCGACCGTCGACGGCTCCTGGCCGCTGATCCCTGCTCAGCGTGGGGGTGAGGAGCAGTGAAGTTCCCGTTCGTGTGGCGGAAGACCGCCGACGACGAGACCGCGGTCTGGAAGGCGGAGGCGGCCCGTCAGCGGAAGCGTGCCGACAGTGCCGTCCGCGTTGCTCGGACCGAGCTGGCGAACCGGCGCACCATCGCTGAGCTGTTCAGCGATCTCACCGACTCGTACATGCACGTCGTCGTCCGGAACCGGGAGCTCGCCGCCGTGCAGGCGGCCGAGCAGGAGAAGCCGGCGCTCGATAAGGCGCGGGCGAAGGCGTCCGCGCTGCGGATCGCCGAGCTGCCGCGCGCCTCCGCCCGGGCCCGTGCCTACGTCGCCGCCCAGGCCGTGGAGAGCGGAGCCGACTCATGAACGAGCGCATCACGGCTGGCGCGTCCGCAGTCATGGGGGCCCTCTTCACCGGCACGTTCGTATCGCGCTGGTTCGTCGGCCCGACCGCCGCGCCCGAAGTGAGCAGCGCGGTGCTCGACGAGTCGACGCTCCGCGATCTCCTCACCGATGGCGCCGTCGAGGCGAACGGCTTCGAGTACTGCCCGGCCGAGGAACGCACCCCCTTCCACGCACTCCGCAGCGACGGCAGCCGCCGCTGCTGGACCTGCCAGACGATCACACCAGGGGGTACGCCGTGATCGCCGACGCCGTGCAGGAGGCCAAGCTCACCATCGGGGGCGCCGCGGTAGCCCTCCTCTTCCTGTGCTTCCTCGCCGCCGCCGGGCTGGTCCTCGGCGCCTGGGCCATCTGGCGCGTCGTGCGGCACTACCGGGAGACCGACGCCAAGCAGGCCGAGGCCCTCGCGGAGCAGGTCGTCGACCCGGCGCCCAGGGAGCCCGTACGGGACACGGAGCCCGGGATCCGCCTCGACTGGCGCGACGAGTGCGAACTCCTGTTCACCATGCCCGCCTACCAGCCGGCAGACCCGGAACTTGAGGCCGGCTGCGACCGGCTGCGCGCCGCACTCCGCAACGAACGCCAGAAGGGGGGCAGCACCCAATGAGCCAGCCCACTGCCGAAGACGTCGCCCGAGCCTTCGCGCAGCTCGTACGAGCTGGCGAGACCATCCCCGTCAAGGACCTGATCCTCGACCTCAGCGTCCGCCGCCGCGCCGCCGAACACGACTACGCCAGATGGGGCGCTCCCCTCCCCACAGCGGCCGCCTACGCCCACGCCATCCTCTACGGCTTGCCCGAGGCGGATGCCGAAGCCGCGGCTGCGGACATGAGTCGTGGGGAGCCCAGCCCGGCATCCGCCCCGGTCATCACCACACGCACCGTCGAGGCCCTGCGCATGGTCGCCGAGTGGATCGACGAGGTCGACGACCTGGCCCTGACGGCTTCGCTCTCGGTCCGACTGCGTGCCGCTGGCTTCCACTTTCCGGAGGTGCCCGATGCGTGACCTCGGCTGGATGGATTCCGCGCTCTGCGCCCAGGCCGACCCGGACGCGTGGCACCAGGACGGGACCGGCGACAACTACCGCGCCGCCAAGGCCATTTGCGGCGCCTGTCCCGTCGAGGCCGCGTGCACCTCGTACGTCGACCAGCTCGAAGGCGGCAATGGCCTTCAGAGTCGGCACGGCATGTGGGGCGCGCGCAGCCCGCAGGTTCGCAGCCGGGCCGCGAAGGCGGTGAGGACGGCATGAGCCCCACCCCTCCGAACGCGACACGCACCGACATCGTCGAGCGACTCAAGGACGGCTACAGCAACACCCGCATCGCCCGCGACCTCCGCGTCGACAAGCACCGCGTACGACGCATCCGCGACGAACTCGGGCTCCCCGCGTTCGTGCGCGTCGAACAGACCCGCACGATCGAGGAGAAGTGGGCCCTGTTCACCCGCCCCACCGAGGGTGGTCATCTCGAGTGGACCGGCACCCGCGGCACATCCGCCGGCACGCCTGTTCTCTCCTACAAGGAGCAGCTGTACACCGCCGCCGCGATCGCCTTCACGATCAAGAACGGACGGGAGCCCCAGGGCTACGTCAAGGCGGACTGCGGTATGCAGCACTGCGTCGCCCCGGGTCACGTAGAGGACGCTGCTGGACGGCGCGCCAAGCGGGCCGAGCTCCGGCAGATCGCCGGGATGCCCGAACAGCCGTCAGTCTGCCCCAACGATCACGATCAGGCCGAGCACGGCCGCCTCGGGCCCGACGGCGGCGCCTACTGCCACGCCTGCATGATGGACCGCAAGCGCAGGCCGCCCAAGCGACCGAAGCCGGAGCGGGAGGCAACGCTCCGGCTCGTCGAGGACTTGCTCCGTCAGGATGTTCCGGCCGTCCGCATCGCCCAGCAACTACAGGTGAGCGGCCACACGGTGCGGAAGGTGCGCGCCGCGATCGGCCTGCCGTCGCCCGGGCCCGGCAAACGCATCGGCTACCCGACGCCGGACGCGGCGTTCGTCGCCCAGACCAAGCAGCTTGAGGACGGCCATCAGATCTGGGCGGGAACGGGCAAGTACGTCTGCTTCCGGCAGGAGCGCATCGCCCCGAGCACGATCGCCTTCAGGCTCCACAACGGCCGGCCTCCCGTCGGCCCCGTGCGCATCAACTGCGGCCTGAAGGGCTGCGTGGCGGGCGGCCACCTCGAGGACCGGCAGATCCGCGACGCGAACCGACGCGCGGACACCGCCTTCGAAGTGATCTTCGGGGGTGCCGGATGAGTGACTGGCGCAACCGTGCGGCCTGCCGCATGGAGGATCCCGAGCTCTTCTTCCCGAACGGCAACTCGGGCCCGTGGGTGCATGTCATCGAGGAGGCGAAGGCTGTCTGCCGTCGGTGCCCCGTCATGGACCAGTGTCTCCAGTGGGCGCTGGAGACCGGTCAGGACTCCGGCGTCTGGGGTGGCCTCAGCGAGGACGAGCGCCGCGCGATGAGGCGTCGGGCGGCTCGGTATCCACGGCGGGAGCCTGCGGGCGCCCTCGTCTACACGCGTACCGGGTCCCTCGAGGAGGCATGCCGGGAGCTGTACGACCGCTACACGGACATCCGGGATGGCGGCCACCTGGTGTGGGTCGCAGAGCAGTTGAGCACGAAGGTCGGGTACCGCGACCGGACGTACGGACAGATCTGCTTCCAGGCCGGCCACGGTCGCTGGCCGGACGGGCCCGTCTACCGGACGTGCGGCGAGCACCAGTGCGTGGCACCTGAGCACCTCACCGACACGACGATCCGCAACGCGATGAAGCGGGCGGCCGAACGCCGCGAAGAGGCCCTGCAAGCAGCTGCTGGGGGTGCCCGTTGAGCAGCCGCGAGCCGGAGCCGTGTGACGCGACGATCGGCGACCACAACGGTGAACTCCGCTTCTACATCACGGGCTGGAAGTGCGACGCCCACTCGCCGTGGGCTCTGGCCAAGCAGGACAAGCCGGAGCCCGGCGCGGGCCCGCTGCCCGGAGCCTGGTCGACGCCGTCCCCGATCAGCGACTCCCGAGTCCATGACGCGCGGGCGATCGCCTCCGGGAAACGCCGCTCCAGCCCCCAGGCGTACCGGGCCGCGCAGGCCGCCGTCGGCCACCGCCCGGAGCCCGGCATACGCGTCGACCCGGGCCAGCAGGACAGCCGCGGCGGCTGGATCCGCATACCCAGCGCCGACTACACCTGCCCGGCCTGCCACGAGACCGAGTCCGCCTCCGGCGACCAGGTCGCCCACTTCGCCAAGCACATCGAGACCGAACACCGAGACCGGTGCACAGCGCTCAGACAGGAGGCCCAATGACAACCCGCAGGTTCGGCGATCCGGGCTTCGCCTTCTCGAAGCTGCCGCCGCACCACAAGCCGCCCAAGCTCACGCCGGCCCAGCGCGACGAGATCCGCCGCCGTGTCACGGCCGGTGAAGCGGTCGCGGCCTTGGCAGCCGAGTTCAAGGTCTCCGTCCGAACGATCCGCCAGAACAGCTGACCACCCAGTAAGAAGCGGCGGCCCAGCCGGAATCCGGGCCGCCGCCCACCACCAGGAGACCAGAATGACCGACCGCCCGTACACCGACGACGACCTCCGCGCCGAGGCCGCCCGCCAGCACAGGACTGCGACCGATGACCCGGACTTCTCCGGCATCAGCGAGCGGATGGAAGGCCACAAGATCGCCAGCCGGGGCGACTTCCAGTGGGACCAGCTCGGCGATCACGACTTCGACACCGCGCAGCGCGCGATCGACGACCTGCTCGGCGACGCCGCGGACGTGTCGCAGTGGGCCATCGGCCTTGGCGCCGATGGACTGCAGCCCAGTGACGAGCACGAGATCACCATGAACGGCGACGGCAAGGCGATCGCGCGCATCCACTTCGCGTTCGAACCCGGCATGGCCGAGGAGATGCGCACCGCGCTGGTGCAGGGCATCGGTGAGGCCATCGACGACGCGCTCGCGAAGGAGTACGCGCCGTGAACCGCTTCGTCCTCGGCCTGGTCTTCGGCGCGGCTGGCTCCGCGATCGCCTACGCCGCAGGCGCCAGCCCGTACTGGACGGTCGGAGTCGGCGCGGTCGTCGCATGCCTCATCTGGTTCGGGGAGTTCGTCCTCGACGACTGGCTGTAGCCCTGCCGACCGTCCCTCCCGCCTCACCCTCACCAAGGAGAACCCGTGTCCATCGAGAACACGCAGGATCCCGACAGCATGGAACTCACTGGCCTGCTGCTCCTCGCCACCGGCGACACCGACGCCGTCATCGGCGCCCAAGAGCGCGCCGGACAGGCCCAGCTCGTCCACTCCGACCGACTGCCCACCGATCTGCACGGCGACCGTGCCGACTTCGAGGCGGTCGGCTTCGCCCTCGGCGAGCCCGACCCGTCCGACCCGATGTTCGCCCCGGCCACACTGCCCGCGGGCTGGAAGCGCGAGGGCTCGGACCATGCCATGTGGTCGTACATCGTCGACCAGTTGGGCCGCCGCCGCGTCGGCGTCTTCTACAAGGCCGCCTTCTACGACCGCAGCGCCCACATGGCCCTGACCACCGTCTACGGGTACGTCGGCGACTGCGCGTACGACAACAAGCCGATCGTCCTCGACGAGGAGTGGGCCACCCGCGAAGCCGTACACGAAGCGTGCCTCGCCCGGGCCAAGTACGCCGAAGAGCACGTCGAGCAGTGGAAGGGCATCGCTGACCGGCGAGGCGAAGACGAGATGAGCCGCAAGTACATCGCCGAGTACACGGCCGACCGGGACAAGTACGAGGCCCTCGCCAATCAGTACGCCGCCGAGTAGGCGCCCAGACCGGCCGCCCGCACGTCCCCCCCGGCGGGCGGTCTCCCCGGGGCTCCTGGCCCGACTTCCCCCGAGTGGGCCAGGAGCCCCTCTTCAGCAGAGGAGAACCACATGAGCACCACCCGCAGCATCGCCCTCACCGGCGACGCTCGCGCCGCGGCCGCCGCGGACTGCCGCGAGTACTACGAGGCCGGCAACAGCGTCCGCGGCGTCGCCAACCGCTTCGGCCGCTCGTACGGCGCCACCTACGTCCTGCTCTGCGAGGCCGGAACCCAGTTCCGCGACAAACAGGGCCGCGCCCGGAAGGCGGCCGTGTGATGGGCCTCTACCACTCCACGTACCGCGCGTACGGCTTCGAGATCCCCGACACCGACTTCAACGCCCTGGAGACGGTCCTCGAGGAGCAGCCCGGCCCCGACCGCGTCCAGCGGCTCTTCCTCGGCGATGCAGAGAAGACGCTCCTCGTCACCGACTGCGAGCTGATCGAGGAATGCGCGTTCCTTCGTCTCACGCCCGAGGACTTCGCCCGCTACGAGGTCCCGGCCTGGAACAAGGCCCTCCACGACGCCGCGGTCCGCCTCGGCCACGAACAGCACCCCGACCCTTCGTGGCTGCTGATCCACAACTACCGCTGACCGCCCACGCCCAGGAGCGCCCTGTGGACCAAGACGACCTCTATCAGCTGACGATGACCACCTTCAACCGCGCGATGGACGGTGACATCGACGGCTCCGCTAACGCACTCATGGAGATCGGACAGACCGGCGACACGGCCAACGTCTACGGCGCCTGCTGCGCCTTCGCAGAGATCGCCAAGGCGGCCCTCCGAAAGCTGTACGGCGGCCGCGCCCCGGACGTGGGCCGCGGAGACATGTGGGCCCTCCAGCAACTGCAGCCCGGCCCCGGCGACCCGGCCGAGGCGTTCGCCATGCGGTTCATCGTCGCCTACGCCAACGACGACCGACCCCAGGCGATGGCCCTGTTCCAGACCACGGTGAAGGCCGGCCCGGACGCGCACGTGTCGTCGGTGTCCCAACTGCTGGCCACGGCCGTCAGCCTGTCCCGTACCGCGCTCGCGCAGGGAGATGGCCGATGACCCGCCAACTCCCCACGCTGCCCCGGCGCATGGCGCGCCTGCCCCGCGATAAGCACGACAGGCCCGTGCCCTGGTTCGTGGCCTGGATTAATGGTCAGCCTGACTACCGCGTTATCCGCCCGGGTGGCTTCCACGACGCCCTGCGCTTCCGGACCTGTTGGCTTTGCGGTGACACCCTCGGCGCCTACTCCGCATTCGTGATCGGGCCGATGTGCACCATCAATCAGGTCTCACCTGAGCCGCCGTCGCACCGCGACTGTGCCGACTACGCGGCCCGCGCCTGTCCGTTCCTCACCACACCGAACATGCGCCGCCGCGACACCGGCATCCCCGAGGACGCGTCCGAACCCGACGGGATCATGATCCGCCGCAACCCTGGCGTCGCCCTCGTCTGGGTTTCCCGCAACTGGCGCCTGCGCAACGACCTGAGCCTCATCCACGTCGGCGACGCCGTCGAGACCCGCTGGTACGCGGAAGGTCGCCCAGCCACGCGCGCCGAGGTCCTCGCCTCCATCGACAGCGGCCTCCCGCTGCTGCGCGCGGAGGCGGAGAAGGACCCGCGGCCGGTGGCCGCGCTCGCCGAGCTGGAGCGGCAGCACGCCCGCGCGCTCGAGCTGATGCCCGCGTGAGCGCCCGCACCTGGCGCCCCGACGGGCCCGGCTCCTTCCAGGCTCCGAAGGACGTCGGCGCTGTCCGCGACCGTGACGGCCTCGTGTGGAAGCGGGACGGGACCCGGTGGACGTGCGCACCGGCTTGCAGTGGATCCGCTGGCGGGTCCTCGTCGCCGACTACGGGCCCGTGACCGAAGCGTCCTGATCTTGCCGGAACGGTTCCACAACATCACAAAGCCCCGCACGTCTTGTGCGGGGCTGGAGCGCAGAGGGAGGTGATCAGTGGCCAGAGCGGGAGCGTTGCTCCTCGACCTCGCGGACCAGCCGGCGCACGTGCTCGCGCGTGTATCCGGTCTCGGCCGCGACCTCGCTCTGCCTCATGCCGTCCGCGATGGCGTCGGTCATGGCGATCGCGAGGGCGGCCCGGGCGTCGTCCGCGCGCTTCTCGGCGGTGTTCTTGGCACGTACCGCTTTCCGCAGGGCAGCGACGGTCTCTTCGGGCGCGGGCATGAGCGCAGTTTCCCACATGGATGTGGCCACACCAAAGTTAACCACAGGAAGCCACATCACAGTGGCCACATTCATGTGGCATCATGGATGTGTGCAAGGGGGCCGTGATCCCTCAAAGACCACAGCCATGCCCTGACCAGCACAAACGAAAGAAGCCACTCCGTGGGGATCCGCCTGATGATCGAGGTGCTCAAGCACGCGCCCGACGCGCTGACATGGCGCGAGCGGTACGCCCTTGTCGTCCTGGCCGAGAACGCCAACGACGGGACCAGGGAGTGCTGGCCGGGCATCGAAGACGATCCCGAGATCGCCCTACGGATGCGCATCCCGGGACGCTCCAGCCGGTACGACGTGCTCAAGGCGCTGCGCGAGAAGGGGGCGCTGAAGAGCGTCTCGTCCGGTCATCGTGGCCGCCGCGCCGTCTATCGGATCCCCGCAATGGGTCCGGGAACTACGGACGCTATCGACGTTGCAAAGGGTCCGGAGTCTGCGGACCCAATGAGCGGAAAGGGTCCGGGAACCCCGGACGAAGGGTCCGGAAACGACGGACCCAATCACGGCTCAAAGGGTCCGGAAACGACGGACCCTAACGGCGAGAAAGGGTCCGGAAACCACGGACAAAGGGTCCGGGATCCACGGACAAAGGGTCCGGATTCCACGGACCCCTTCCCCTCAGTCCCCTCAGTCCCCTCAGCTAGCCAGCCAGCTTCGCCGCCCGGACTCGACTACGGCATCCCCGAAGACGCCCGCCCACTCGTCAACGGCATCACCGCCGCCGGCGTCACCGTCCGCTGGCCGTTCAAGGGCGACGCATGGTTCCCCATCCTCGCCATGATCAAAAAGAGCGGGGTCACCGCCATGATCGAACACGCGCTCAAGGCCGCCGCCCGCACGGACATCGAGTCCGCGAACTACTTCCTCAAGGGCTGGCGCGAACTCCCGCCCCTCCCGCCGCCCGACGCCGAGCGCCCCCCGCTCCGCGCACTCCCCGGCGGCTACCAGCCCTACCGACAGCCTGACCCCTCCGTCTACAAGAACGACCAGGGATTCTGACCATGCCCGAACCAACCACCCTCGGCGACAACCGGCCCTCCATGCTGGCTCGCCTCATGGCCGGAATCGCCGACCACGCACCCGACGTCACCGCCGGCCCCGTCGACGACGAACCCAGCGCGGACGAGCCCGGCCACCCCGAGTACCACCGCCGCCAGCGCGCCGAGTTCGCCCTGAGCCGCTGGCAGACCGCCGTCCCGTACCGCTACCGCGATGCCGTCGCCGAGCACCCCGACATCCAGGCCTGGGCCGACCGAGCCGCCGCCAACCTTCGCGACGCCGGCTTCCTCGTCCTCAGTGGGCCGATCGGCACCGGCAAGACGCACCAGGCATACGGGGCGCTGCGCCGCATCGCCGAATCCGGGCCCCGCCGCTTCGAGATGATCGCCACCACCGCCCCCGACCTGTACGGGCTCCTGCGCCCCGGCGGCTCCGAGAAGAGCAGCGAACACGAGCTGAAGCGGCTCTCCCGCATCCCGCTGCTCCTCCTCGACGACCTCGGTACCGAGAAGCTCTCCGAGTTCACCGAGGAGACCACCACCCGGATCGTCAACCACCGCTACAACGAGTCCCTCCCGCTGCTCATCACCACGAACCTCCCGGTACGCGCGGGGGCGGACCCGGGCCAGGACCTCGTGACCCGCCTCGGCGACCGCCTCGCCTCCCGGCTCGCGCAGACCGCGACCGTCGTCCACCTCGACGGGCCCGACCTCCGCCGGAGCACGCCGTGAACGAACTCGTCACGCCGCCCACTCATGGCGAACCCGCTGACTACCGCGGCCCGTTCGAGCCCGTACGTGCGGCCATCCGTCCCACCGTCCGCATCGTCGAGTGCCATCGCTGCGGAGAGACCGCCATCCCGGACGTGGTGCACCTCGTCGACGCCGACGGAATGCCCCTCTGCCCGGACTGCACGCGCCACGTCGGCATCGCCCTACGCCGCGGCCTGCAAGCCCTCAACCAGATCGCCCACGTACTCCGCCAGCCGTACGCGCACCCCGCCGCCTCACTCGTCTGGGACTGGCGCGCGGCACTCGCGATCGCCCGGCCCGAAGAGGAGCAGCTGCTCCGGGCCGCCGCCCAACTACTCGCCGATCACGTCGGCTACCGGCCCGCCGGCTTCCGCCCAACGGAGATCGACCCATGACCAGCCACCCCGAATGGGCCATCCGCTGCCCCTGGTGCGGAGCCAGCCCCGGCAACCGCTGCACCCGCCCCAGCGGCGGCCGCCTCACCATCCCCAGCCACGACACACGCATCCAGACCTGGACCGCCCACCAAGCCGCCAAGGCCGCCCAGGACCAGCAGACCGGAGAACCCGAATGACCACCGACATCCGCGCCGACCTCATCGGTGCCGTCCGCCGCTCCCCAAACGGAACCTGCCTCGCCGTCCTCTGGCCGTCTCCGCCGCACGCCGCCCGGTGGATCGTCACGGACCGCTGGGGATCCACCGGCTACGAGACCGACGAACGCGTCGCCACGTGGCCGGTCGTGGGGGCCGTGCCCTTCAGCCCCGCGGCTGGCATGGAACTCGCCGAGATCACGCCCCCGACCGCCAAGACGGGAGCGCCTCGATGACCGTCGTCCACCACCCCGAGCCCATCCTCGACGTGCACTGGCAGGGCTACGAACTCGCCGCCGACGACACTCACCGCTACCTCTGGCTCTGGCACGGCTTCAACATCCGCCTTGTCGCCGTCCCCATCGACGACCAGCTCGGCTACGACCACGGCTGGTGCTATCCCCGCGACCCAGGCCTCGTCGCAGACGCCGTCAGTATCTGGAACCCCGAGACCCAAGACGAACCCCTCGGCTGGCATAAGCGCCCCACCCACCCCGTACGCCGCGCACCACGCCGGGACGAAGCCCCGGACCACAACCGCCCTCGCTGCGTCCACGGCTGCTACATCCACACCGGCTGCCGCACCGTCGCCTGCCCCGAAGCCAACGGAGCACGGCGATGAGCAGCCTCACGCCGTACGAGCGCCTCATGGCCGAGCGGATCCCCACCAGGCCCCCGCCCCCACCCGGCCGCAAGCCCGAGTTGCCGGCCCGCCCCATCGAGCCCTGGACGCCGGAAGAGCAGGACGAGCACTGGGCCGAACTCTGCGAAGGCGTCGGAACCCCCGGCGCCCAACGACCACCCCGCCTCCGGCTCGTCGCCGAGGAAGCGGACGAGATCGAGACCACCGACGACGACCACGAAAGGCACAGCGCATGACCAGCGACCGCCACCTCGCCCTCATGGACCTGATGCGCGAGATCGAGCAGCCGTCCGCCGTCTACCGGCGCAGCGTCCGACTTGCCGCATCGACCGCCACCGACACACCGGCCAACTCCCGCGCTATCGACAGCGGAAAGCAGGCCCTCGACGACATCGAGCAGGCCGTCCGCCGCTGGACCGCAGAACACCCCGAGCACCCCGAGAAGCCGCTCCCCGCCGGCTTCCGCCGAGACACCGTCATCGCCGTCAAGTGCGCCGTCTGCGAGTACGAGTACGACGAAGACGAGAGCTACACCGTCCACTTCGACTCGGTGAAGCAAGCCACCGACGCCGTCCGCGACGCCGGCTGGACCGCCCTCTCCGATGGCCGAGTCCTCTGCCAGAACGACGACCCCGAGCACCAGGCCCTCCTCGACGCACTCATGCCGCCCGAGCCCGTCACGCAGACACCCGGCCAGATCGCCCTCGACGGGTCCGTACACACCGGCCCGGTCTGCGACGAGATGAACCACAACTCGGTCGGCTCGGAAATCTTCTGCCAACTCGCCTCCGGCCACCACGCGGATCACGACGACGACAACGGGACGACGTGGCCCCGCGAGGACTGACCTGACCCGGCAGTAAGTAACCCCATCCATCAGACCCTCAGGAGTTCCACCTCATGGCAAGCATGGACAACTCGACCGAAACCGTGACGCGTGATCGAACCGAGGGCCAGAACGGGCCCCAGGAGCGCCCGGCAGCCCCTCGCGGCTCCCACGCCCCGGACGAGCCCTCAACGGCACCCCACGGGTCACCGGCAACCCAAGACGAGGCCGCCACGGCCGAGCGTCTCCTCACCGCCGAGGAAGGCGCCGCACTCATGGGTCCGCCCCTCCAGTTCGGCGTCACCCCCGCGCCGGCCCCAGTCGAGGACACCGAGGAGGCCGTGGCCGAGCGGTTCGCGGCCGACGTCGCGAAGCACGAGATGACGGTGCTCGTCGACCAGCCCGGCTACCGGCACCTGTACTTCGCCGCCCCTGGTCCGAACGCGTGGGTCCACTGGTTCGAGATCGTCACCTGGCCGGGCAGCATCGCCATCAACGGCGACATGGAGTCCTTCGCGGCCAACGACGGCCGGAAGACGTTCATGCACGCCCGCACGGACGACATGTTCGAGTTCTTCCGCGGCAAGCGGATCAACCCCGCCTACTGGTCGCAGAAGGTCTCCGGCGGGGCCGGCGTCAGCGAGTTCTCCCAGGACGTGTTCCGGGACCAGGTGCTGGAGTACGCGAAGGAGTGCGCGAGCGACTACCCGGGCCTGATCGGCGAGGTCCGGGAGCAGATCTTCGACGAGTCGATCTGCTGTACGGAGCGGGCGTTCGCGCTCCTCGATGAGTTCGACCACGAGGACTTCTACTTCTACGACTTCACCGAGCGGGACTTCACCAAGTTCAGCACCCACTACCTGTGGTGCCTACACGCCATCGTGTGGGCCATCGCCCAGTACGACGCGAAGAAGGCCGAGCCCGACTTCTTCGAGATTGGCCACACATACGGCGACGACAAGCACGACTGGAAGTTCCGCGTCGACACCATCACCACCCACCCCGAGGACGGCGAGCGCACAGCTCTGGGCTGGCGCTTCTTCAAGGGCCGCTGGGAGGAGATGGCGTACGGCGAGGACGACTGGGAAATCCACCTCGCCGCCGGACTGACCGACGTCACCGACACCGAAGAGGTTCCGGCATGACGCGCCCCTGGACGCCGGACCGGACCAACGCCGACGGCTCGACCACCTTCACGGCCAAGCGGGCCTGCAACGGCTGCGGCCAGCGCATCGGCGACGTCACCGACGACGAGCACAACCGGATCATCGCCGGCCTCGGACTGCCCGACGTCCGCAAAGAGTGCCCCAGTTGCGGGCCCACCGCGCCTGAGCCCCGCTGCCTGCCCGCTCAGGTGTTCTCCGGTAACGCCCGCTGTATCGAGGGCGACTGCGACCACGAGCGCGCCGACGAGGACTCCCTCTGCGACGAGGTCGGCAAGGAAGTCATCTGCTCCACCCACTCCGAGATCGGCAAGGACGGCGAGATCACCCGCGCTGAAGCCTGGCCGTGCACCCAGACGCCGGCGGTGACCGCATGACGAAGATCGAGTGGACCGACGAGGTCTGGAACCCTACGACCGGGTGTGACCGGACCAGCCCCGGCTGCGACAACTGCTACGCCCTCACCATGGCCAAGCGGCTGAAGGGCATGGGGCAGGCCAAGTACCAGACCGACGGAGACCCGCGAACGAGCGGCCCCGGCTTCGGTATCGCCACGCACGCCGACGCGCTGACCGAACCGTTGCGCTGGAAGAAGCCCCGCCGCGTCTTCGTCAACTCCATGTCCGACCTGTTCCACGCCAGGGTGGACCGGGAGTTCCTGGCCCGGGTGTTCGCGGTCATGGCCGACACCCCGCAGCACACGTACCAGATCCTCACCAAGCGGCCGGAGCGCGCGGCCCGGATCCTGGGTGAGCGCTGCAAGTGCGGGCACCCGAACGGCGAGCACTTCCGCGCCGCGATGGAGTGGGCTGCGACCCCGCACTCGGAGACCTACGTCCCGGGGCTGAAGCCGAGCATCTACCACCGGGCGGGCTGGCCGTTGCCGAACGTGTGGATCGGCACGAGCGTTGAGAACCAGAAGTACGCCGACCTCCGCATTCCGTCGTTGATGAAGACGCCGGCCGCGGTGCGCTTCCTCAGCTGCGAGCCGCTCCTCGGCCCGGTCGACCTCAGCGCGTGGATGCCGCCGATCTTCCCCGTAGCGGCCGAGCAGGCGCCGGCCACGTGGGCGGAGTGGACCTGGCCCGACTGGGTGCCCGCCCGAGTCCGCGAGGAGATCGAAAGCTTCTGGGGTGCTGGCCAGGGCCGTTCACCCCGGGACTGGATCCGCGACATGCATCACCAGGGCGCGCCGCCGCACGGCGTCACGCTCCGCATGGACGACGGCTTCGGCCCCAACCCCCGCCAGGTGACCGGCAGGTACGTGCACGCCTGGAACAACATCGGCCGCCTGGTCCTCGACGACGACCCGACCCGCGAGTACGCGTACACCTCGTTCGGTCCCCGCGACTGGGAGCGTGCCCGCGGCATCGACTGGGTCATCGCCGGCGGCGAGTCCGGCCCCCGCGCCCGAGCGGTGCACCCCGACTGGATGCGTCGCCTTCGCGATCAGTCCGTGGCCGCAGACGTGCCGTTTTTCATGAAACAGTGGGGCGAGTGGGGCCCGGCACCGTTCATCGTCCGGGTCTGCGACCCCAAGGTGGGCTGGAAGGGCACCGAGGAGGAGCTCGCCGTCGCGAAGCGGGACAGCGAGGCCCGCGGCGCCAGCCACGTCCACACCGGCGGCTGGCACGAGGTGAACGGCGAGCGGGAGTACTGGCTCCACGAGATCGGCCACAAGCCCTGGTCCCTGGAGCGCTGCGGCCTTCCCAGCGGCCACGAACCCATCCGCCGCTGGGGGAAGAAGCAGGCGGGCCGCGAACTCGACGGCCGCACCTGGGACGAGTTCCCGACGGCGGTGACCCGATGAGCCAACAGACCACCCAGGCACCCCCGTTCCCGCCACCGCCCCAGACCGAGGGGGAGCGGCTGACCCGGCAGATCCTGGAGCTGCAAGACCTCCTCACCCAGGCCCAGCGCGACGCAGCCCGCGCGCTCCGGGAGCGGGACATCATGCGCGAGCGGGTGTCGGAGCCGTACGGCTGCCAGCACTGCGGGGACGCCAAGAGGCACCACGGTCGCCAGTACCTCAGCGGCGTGGGCCTGCACTCGTGGGAGCGACCGACGGACGAGCAGGTGAAGGCCCGAATGCTGGCCCGGCGCGCAGCGCGTCAGCCCCTCGAGACGGAGCCGCCGGCGCACGGCAAGCTGTGGCAACTGCTCGACTGGTCATTCTGGGGCGCCGGCATGGGCGACGTCTTCCGCATGCCGCTCGCCGACGCCATGGTCGCCGCGGTCCCGGCCGAGACGGTGGCGCAGGCCGAGCAGATCATGGCCGAGTTCATCGAACGCCGGAAGATCGAAAAGACCGGCGTCACCGTGTGGCAGGAGCAGCGCGACGAGATCGACCGGCTGCGGGCCGAGCTGGCCGAGTACGAGCCGCTCAACCCGCAGCAATGCCCGAAGGGACTACACGCCGACTGGCTCGTCAACTCCGAGCACACCCACGCCTGCCCCTGGTGCCAGATCGCCGAGCTGCGCACCGAACTGGCGAAGTACGTTGGCGCGGAGCCGACCATCGCCGAGGAGATGGCCTACCTCAGCCGCTGCCTCCACGCCGTGCACGACCTGTGCGACGCGGCCAAGCGCGACGGTGCCCTCGGCATCACGCCGGAAGCCGTCGAGCAGGCCGCGAACGCCGAGTGGGAAGCCAGCATCCCGCGCGCTGCTCTGCCCTGGGCGCAGGTCATGACCGACGACGACCTGCACCTGTTCCTCGACGACCTCGTCTCCGCAGCCCTCAACCGCTGGCGGACCGACGCCAACGGGCCCGTACCCGACCGGTACACGCTCGCGGCCGTCGAGCAAGCCTGCGCGAACTGGCGCACCCCTGGCCAAGGCCACCGCAGCGACGAGAAGGCCTACCCGCCGGCCCTGCCCTGGGCCGCGCTCATGGACGGCGGCGATCTCGCCGAGTTCCTGGCCGAGCTGGAGCACGCCATCGCCACCCCCGGGGCGACCGCCGACGAGGCCCTGGCCGCCGTCGAGAAGGCCTGCGCCACCTGGCGGCTCATCGCCGAAACCCAGCACGCCCACAACACCGCACCCGGACCCGACGGAGAGACGGAGAGCCGATGACCGCCCCACTCACGCCTGAGCGCGAGCAGCAGATCCGCGAGGTGGTTCAGCGCTCCCGCGGCTGGGCCAGCGCTTCAAGCACCTGGACGCGGATGCTGAGCGACGCGCTCACCGAGCTCGACCGGCTGCGCGACGACCTCGCCGAGGAGAAGGCCGACCGGAACCCGCGGCTGCGCTGCCTCATCGTCAAGGCCGCCAAGGACCGCGACCTGTACGTCGGCTGGTCCAACGTCTGCGAGATGCCCGCCGGCACCTGGACCCGCGAGGAAGCCCTCGCGTACGGCTTCCCCCGCTCCCGGCTCGACCGCGCCGACCAGAACGGCAGCAGCGACCTCAGCTGCAAGGACGGCTGGTGGGATGACCCCGGCTTCGTCGCCGAGCAACGCGGCTGGCTCCGCCGCGACCGGCTCGGCGACTACGCCGTCCACTGGCTCGCCGACCGCGTGGACGAAGCCTTCGACCTCCTGGAGCCCTTCGAGGGCGAGACCGAGGTACGCCGATGAACGAGCGCCAGTACCCGATCAACCCCACACCGGGCGACGATCCGCGCTTCACCCTCGGTCTCGCCAAGGAGATCGCCGACGTCCTCGAAGCCCACGGCTACCCCGAGATCACCAACGGCGTGGACTTCCTCGACCTCCAGCAGGCCCTGTACCGGTTCCTGTACGCGCCGAAAGGCCGCCCGTGAGTGAACCCGCCAACGAGGAGCCCGTCACCTGCGCCTGCGGCCGCGAACTCACTGACCCCGTATCCATCGCCCGAGGCCTCGGACGGGTCTGCTGGCGGAAACTTCACGGCCCTCCGGGGCGCCGGCCGCGGCGCACGAACCCGCCCAACGCCGGCCCGGGACCTGGGCAGCCCGAGCTGCCGTACGACGACCAACTCGAACTCGACTGGAGCACCTGATGACCTACCCCGAACTCCTCACCCCCGAAGAGAAACTCGCCGACGCCAAGAAGGCCCTCGGCATCCACGACGTCGTCGTCCTGTGCGGATCGATGCGCTTCGCCGAGGAGATGAACGAGGTCGCCATCGAGGAGTCCGTCCTCCGCGGCGCCCTCGTCCTCAAGCCCGACTGCAACATGAAGCACCCCCACCGGCTGTGGTCAGACCCAGCCAAGGCGGAGGCGCTGAAACTGCGCCTGGACGGCCAGCACCGGCAGAAGATCCGCCTCGCCGACCGAGTGATCGTCGTCGGTGACTACGTCGGCTCTTCAACGATCGCGGAGATCGCGTACGCCCGAGCGTTGGGCAAGCCCATCCGGTTCACCCATCCCGAGGTCGACCCCGGCGAGCCCAAGGCCTGAGCCCCATGACCGCCCCGATACCTACGGCCGCCCGCCTCCCGCCGCGCGGGCGGCCGCCACCCCAGCACAGCACCAGGAGCCCACCGTGCCCATCACCCAACATGACCAGCCCGTTCACAAGCTCGTCTGCGACAACACCGACTGCGTCCAAGGGGATTGGACCGCCCTCGACGAGGACGGCCGCCTCCGCTACTTCGAGACCCGCACCGACGCCCGCGACTGGGGGCGCCTGAATGGCTGGGAAGTCGGCGACCGCGTCCTGTGCCCGGCCGACGCCGCCGAGGAGCGTGAGCGCCGCGAGCAGGCCGAGGACATCGCGGCCGCCGTCGCCGACGCGCTCATGGAGGGCTGAGCCATGACGGAACAGCCCGACCCGACCGCGGCCATCGAAGTATGGGCACGCATGCTCTGCGCCGCCGACGTCCACGTCCACGGCGCCGACCACCCGACCTGGCAACAGCTGGTCGGCGAGCCTGGCCGTCGCATCCGTGACGACTACCGCAAGGCCGCCCAATGGCTGCTGCCGAGATTGACGGTCACGGGCCGTCCAGCGCTGCCGTCGGCGGGCGTGGCTTCTCGCGCCCTCGCGGAAGATCTTCGGTACGTCCTCAACTACCGTGGCCCCGCCCACGCCCACGAGCGGCCCGGTGTCTGGGACACCTCTGGGGAACCCTGCGAGCACTGCGCACGACTGGCCGTTGCCCGCCGAAACCTTGCCGCCTACGACGCGGACCCCGATGCCGTGCCGCCCGCGCCCGCCGACAGGGCTGCCGTCCTGCGGGAGGTGGCTGACTGGCTGAAGGCGTGGCGGCCGGAGTTCTTCGAGCGATGGGCCGTCGCCGAGCAGGACCGGTACGAGGGAGGAGTCGACGACGCAGCCGCCGAACTCCGCCGGATGGCAGCCGAGGCGCCCCGAGACCCCGAAGCGCCGACCCAGCCGGGCCGCCCGACGCCCACCTACGTCGGCCGCATGGACAACGGGCAGCCCGCCCGCGCCGACCTCCTCAACACCTTCGCCTCGTGGATGTTCACCACCCGCTTCGGCTCCCGAGAAGCCGCCGACCAGATCCTCGCCAAGCACCGCGCGGAGATCCTGTGCGAGGCCGCAGACGCCATCGCCGCCTTCCCCTCGACCGAGGCCCCGCTCGTCGGAGTGCACGCCTGGGGCGACGCCTCCGCACGGCTGCGCCGTCTGGCTGCCGAGGCGCAGCAGGACGGGGCTGACCATGCCTGACCCGTACGCCAACGGCATCTGCCCGTACGGCGAAGACCAGGCCCCCGGCTCCGGCTGCATCAAGCCCGCCGGCCACGACGGCGCGCACCTCATCACCCCCGGCGACACCAGCGACCTCGACGCGGAGCTGTGTGAGGCCGAGTACCCGGGCGACGACAACTTCGTCGGACAGCTCTGCGAACGCCCCGCCGGACACGGCGGCGAGCACCGGTGCGAAGAGGAGCTGCCCGGCACGAAGTACACGGTGCTCCTCAAGTGGGCGCAGCAGGAAGGAACCCGAGGCCGTGGCTGACTTCACCTCCGAGACCGTCACCCGCACTATCCGCCGCTGGATCGTCCCCGCGGCCGAACCCTGGGGAGCCGCATCCGCCGAGGTCGGGACAGCCTGGACCGTGGCGCAGAACGCGTACCGCGAGACCTTCAACGTTCCCGTCGGCGAGGCGCTCCCCGATGACGCGCTCCGCTTCCGCGTGCGTGACGACCAGATCGTCATCAGCTTCGAGTACGAGGAGCCAGCGAAGTGACCGGCCTCGTCGCCTACTACGCGCTCGTGATCGTCATCCCCGCGCTCGTCCTCGGACATCAGGGCCAGGACTTTCCGCCCCTCCACTGGTGGCGTGCCCGCCAGGACCGCCGCGACAAGCAGCCGGCCGTCGTCCCGCCAGCGCCTGCGCGCCGACCTCGGCCTGTCCCGTCCTGGGCGCACACCGAGCCCTACGACTACGAGCGAGCCGCGTGACCTGCCTCCTGCCCGCGTGGCTCCGTTCCTGGCGCTGCTGCTGCGGCGCCCGGCACGACTCCCTCTGGCCCATCTGCCCGTACACCAACATCCCCAAGGACCGCCCATGACCCGCCGCTGGACCACCGAAGAACTCCCCGGCAACGCCTGGGACCCCGAACCACCAGACGACGAAGACGACGACGGCGGCCCGTACTGCGGCACCGTGATCGTGAAAGGCGACGTCCTGTGACAAGCACCAAGTGGAACGGCGAGCCCTGCGCCGCCCGCCAGATCACCGCCATCGTCGCCGATGCGGCCTTCCCCCTGTACTGGGCCCGGCCCTTCGTCGGCCGCCGCCGGAACATCGTCGAAGTCACGTACGGCGGCGAGACGTTCTACCTCGACGACGAGGCCGGCGAGGGCTGGCACAAGGTCACCCACGGCGGCTCGCCCTGGCATTCGCACAGCAACATCACCATCGAGCCCGGCAGCATCCAGGCCCGCTCCCCGAAGGAGGGCTGAGCTGTGACCGACCTGACCGCCGAGCAGCTGGGCGAAGAACTCGCGGGCGCCCGCGCCACGATCGACCACATGGCCAAGGCCATGGACTGGATCTGCGGCCACGACCGCCAAGGCCTCGACCACCTCGCAGAGGCGATGTACGAAGGCCGGGCACGCGAGGCCGCGGTGAAGCAGGCACGCGCCTGGGCAGCCCGGGCACGCGCCGCGGAAGCCGACGTGGCCCACTGGCTCGCGTTCATCGAGCGCGGCATGGACACGCACATGCAGTTCAGCGTGATCAAAGACGGCGTCACCGAACAACTCCCGTGCGCCGACTGGTGCTACGCCTGCCGAGTTGAGCGCGCCGAAGCCGCCATCGAGCGAGCGCGCGGCCTAGCGACCCGGCTCGGCGAGTTCGCCGAGAACGCCCTCAAGACCGACGACCGGCAGCTGTACGAGGCCATCGCCGAGGATCTCCGCACTCGGCTCGATGGCCGCCCAGAGGAGCCCGCGCCACAGACCGCCGGCCAACCGCTCACCGAGGCCGAACTCGCCGCCGTCCAGGCCACCGACCTCCCGCCCGGCACCCGCATCACGCGCACCGTCGTCGACCAGCTGCTCCAGCCGCGCGAGGCAGACGCCTCAAGCGAACTCCACATCCACATGACCGGCGACACCGGCGCCGACCTCCGCTACTCCGCCCTCGACGGCCGCCGCTGCGAGCAGGCTCTGATCGACGCTGCCTTGTTCGCCGCACGGATGGGCCACGCCCGTCCTCGCTTCGTATCGATGGGAGCGTCCCCCGAGCCAGCAGCGACCGAAGCGACCGACGGCGTGGCGCCCCTCGCCATCCACAGCTGCGGCCAGAGCCCACACACCCCCGACTGCATGACCACCGTTCTTCGCGCCTCCGCCGAACAATCTCCGCGAACAACTGTGGACAACTCCGTGACCAGCAACAACGAGGAGCCCAACCCGTGACCATCGCCTGTGACTTCGACGGTGTGCTCCATACCTACGAGCGCGGCTGGGCCGACGGCACGATCTACGGCGACTGGAAGCCGGATGCTCTCGCCGGGCTGAGCACGCTCATGGAACGCGACGCGGTCTTCGTGCTCACCACCCGCAACGCCCGCCAGGTCGCCCGATGGATCGAGCGCACCTCTGGCTACAGCATCGACTGCACCACCCGCCTGCCCCGCACCTGGTACGGCCGCCGCAAGCCGTTCTGGAACACACACGGCCTGCTCCTCGTCACCGACCGCAAGCTGGCGGCCAGCGTGTACATCGACGACCTGGGCCATCAGTTCGAGGACTGGGCGAAGACCATGGTCGCGCTCGGCGAACCGCCCGAGCACTGGCCGGCCGCTCAACGCGACCTGTGCGACGTCGAGTCCATCGGCGGGGTCCGCTGCACCCGCCAAGCCGATCACCGGCAGCACTCGTTCCAGATCAACGACCCGGTACGCGAGGCCATCCGAAAGGCGCGCAGCGACGACTGGGCGCCACCAGCACCGATCCGGTTCGGACCCTGCAACGAGACGGAGGAGCCCACCTCATGACGATCGGAGTGGACATCGACTGCGCGATGCCCGAGCCGTCGCCCGACGCCATCGACGGCCTCCGTGCCCTCATGGCCCTGGACTCGGTTGTCATCCACACCAGCCGCGACCCCGAGGCGATCAAGCCGTGGCTCCGCGACTACGGCTTCGACGCCACCACCGACGAACGCTGCAGCCACTGCTCACGAGGCGCCACCAGCTACCGGAACCCGAACTGCTCGTACTGCGACGGCACAGGCCTCCTCGCCCACTGGTGGCCCCGCGGCCAACTCCTCATCACGAACCGCCGACTCGCCCCCACGGCCCAACTCGCCGACCTCGCACCGAAGGAGCGCCGATGACCACCCGCCTGATCTCCAACCCCCAGCTCTGGCACGAGCACCTCGACTCCGGGCGCCGCGAAGAAGTCTGCGACTGGCTTGAGGCGAACGGCCTGGACCCCAACGCCGTGATGAACACCCAGCCCGTAACCATCGAGGACTCCCCCGACGGACCGTGCATCGTGTGCACCGTCATCGAGAGAGACGCCGAGCAGCCCGCGCAGCGCACCGTCCCCCTCGTCGTACAGCCGCCCGAGCACTGGCCCGTCCACTCGCCGACACGCGAGCCCATCCCGCTCGGGGACCGGACACCCACCAGGTAACCTCTTCCTGCTGCCGACTCCAACCGGCTCGTGCAACTCATTGGCGTGAGTGCTCAACGATCGCCCCCACTGGACTCCATCCAGTGGGGGCGATCACGCGTCTGGCATCCTGACCGTGCGGGGCCGGGTCGGCTGCTCTGGCAACCGTTGGACAGCGAGCCGCAACGGGGTTGTTCCCGGGCAAGGCTGTCACGGGCGTTTATCTCCGCCGGCCCCGCTCTCAGAGGTCCCGGACGGGGCTGCCGCTCTCCCGCATCGTGGTGCACCCGGCAGCAATCGAGGGATGCGGCAGCCGTAAGGCCCGTGACGGCCGGGCGGGGTACCCAACGCCCGGCCGATCAGCCGCCCTCTGTGGCATCCTGACCCCACGGCAAGACGCGCACGCCGGTACCGCCCGGGCGGTCAAGGTCTCTCGGGGCCCGCGTAGGAAGCCCCCGCGAAGGGCAACCGAAGGCGACACGCGACGCCTGAGCCGCAAGGCCAAGGGTCACAGACTCCGCGCAGCAGAGCCCCACCGCCCTCCCGGCCGGTGGGGCTCTCGCGTTGTCAGCCGCCCATCTGTCGAGTGATCACAGCCGTGGTCACGTCGACGAACACGCTCCGCGCCACCCCGCCCGCAGCACTCGCGAGTTCCCGAAGCCGGCCGCGACGCTCCTCATCCGGCTCACCGTCAGCGGCCGCCTGGAGGCGCCGGACGAGCTCGTCGACGAACTGGTCTGCCGTGGGCCACTGACCGACCAGGCGCCGCGCCTCACCGGACACGCCACGCAGGTGCCACGACTCCGGACCGCCCACAGTCGTCTGGATGTCGACCAGCATGTCGCTCTGCAGAGCTATAGCCGCCTTGCCGACGTCTGCCACGTCCATGCCCGCTAGCTCAGCGATCGCCGAGAGCCGCGGGAACGACTGCGGCTGCTCGTCGAGGTACTTCACCATCGCGTCCAGTGCTGGCAGATCGCGGTCTGTCCAAGTGTTCTCCATGGTCTGGAAGTTAGGCGTCTCTGGGCCCCGAGCGTGGGCGACTCGCCGGGATTCCTGAGGCGTTGTCAGACCCTCCTGCCATCCTTGATTCAACTCTGCCTGGAAGGAGGTGAGTACAGATGTCCAAGAAGGAGAAGGCCGCCCTGGCCTTTGTCGTTGCCGTGGTCGGGAGCGCGTACCTCGGCAAGGTAGCCAAGCAGCAAGGCGCCGCACTCGGGCTGTCCGCAGCCGTAGTCGGCGTGATCGGCTACGCCGTGTCCTACGCCATGGCGTAGACCGTAGCACCAGGGCCCCGCCCTCCCCGTGGACATCGGGGAGGCCGGGGCCCTGTCGTGCTCTCCGGCCAGTCCGCCGGCACCAGATACCGTACCCACCGCTGCCCACGCTCCCGCTGGCTGCGCGTGCGAGGCAGCCTGCTCACGGGATCTTCTGAGCAACACGAAAGCCCCGGCCGGGTGACAGCGACCGGGGCTTCGTCGTGTCCGGCTATGGCAGCCGCGCCCTACGAGTGGCCAGCGCCTCCGCGGCGCGTTCCCGCCCGGCTGCCGTGAACTCGTAGAGGCGGCGCGCCGGACGTCCGGGATGCGGCTCGTTCTCCTCCCGCACTTCCACCCAGCCCAGACCGGCCAGTCGCGCGAGGATCGGGTACACCGTGCCAGCGCCGAGGTCGGCGGTACGGCAGATCTCCAGACCCCACATAGGGGTGTGCGGCTGCGCCGCGAGCAGCTTCTCCAGCACGGCGACCGTCGGCGTGGTCAGCCGCAGCGCGGCGTCAGTCGTGGGCATCCGGCTCCTCTTTCGATTCGAGATCAGTGCGGCGCCCCTGGCGGATACCCGCCTGCCGCTGCGCCCAGTACTCGTCGAACCAAGCGACGTCGTATTCGGGTCGCGAGCTCCCCGGCTTGAAGACAGGAGCAGGCCAACCCTCGGCCGGATTCGTGGCGAGCCGATGGATCAACGTCCGGCTCTTTCCCACCCTCTCGGCGAGTTTCGGGATGGTCATGGTCTCCCTCTCCGGCTCCTGCCGCTCGGGGACGTCGGGCATGCCCAATCCTCTCCGAGAAGTGTGGACATTGTCCATACCTCCCGCTACTGTCGTACTCGCTACACGGTGAAACCCCTCGACCCATGTGGAGTTGCCGCTCCGGGCCGAGGGGCGGACCCGTCTCGACTCATCCACTGAGAGCAGGTCCACATGCAGGCTACCGATCACGCCTGGGCCCAGCACCCACCGGGACTCGCCGAACCCTCGTACGCCTCACTCGTCCTGACCACCATGGCCAGCGAGCTGGAGCGCGTCACGAACCGCGGCACCCTCGTCACCGAGGTCCGCACCCGCCGCGCCTACGTGGTGTCCGTCGCCGCCGTCACGGGCCGGCGCAACCTGCCGGACGCTGTCGCCAACGAGGTCGGCGAGAAGGTCGCCCGGCAACTGCCGCCGCTGCCCGACACGATGACCTGCCACCAGTACGCGCAGTGGCTCCGCGAGATCGCGGAGGTCCAGCGATGACCAAGGCGCACACCTCCACCGGGCAAGTCACCACCGTCGAGCGCACCGCCATGCACGAACAGGGCGCCCGTATCGCCGACGAGCTCGACACCCAGCCCGACGAGCCGATGACCGAGGCCGCGCTGTACGCGCTCGTCGACGAGGTCACCGCCAGCCCTCGCGAGGCCCAGTACCTCCTCGCGTCGCTCCCGCCCACCACCGGCACCCGCGGCGCCTACGCCGCCGAAGTCCGGGCGGTGACCGCATGAAGGGACAGCCCACCCCCGCACACAACTCGCGCGACTGCCACCTGTGCGCCAGCCTCCGCCACCCCGGCCAAGCCGCTCAAGGCCGCGCCCTGGCCAAGCACCTCGCCGCCAACCCTTTCCCGCGGCAGGAGGTGACCTCATGAGCGAGCAGCCCGACCTCATCGCCGCCTGGGCCGCCGCGAACCAGGCCTGCCGCGACCGCGCCCAGGTCGTCGGCGTCCGGGCATGCGACGACGACCCCGAGTGGCGCCGCCTCGAGCAAGTCGCCAACGACCTCTACAAGGACGCGCTCGACGCCGGCCACACGATCGCCGAGCTCGTGGAAGCGGGGCGAGCGTCATGACCGATCCCACGCCTGTCGCGGACGACGCGAACGCTACCGCCGCCGAGCTCCTCGCCCGCGCGTCCGATGACTACTCCCACGGCTGGGGCCAGCCCGACGTCCGGGCCGAAGCCAGCGACGAGTGCGGCGGCAGCTGATGCCCAACACCTTCGGCGGCACGTGGAACCCTCCCGCGAACCCGCAGCGAGGCCACTCGCGCCGCCAGCTCCAGGACCGCGCGTCCTTCGACAACCAGCCCCAGACCAGCTGCCTCGGCTGCCTGCTGGTCGCCTGCCTCACCATCCTCGCCGCGATCGCCACCGTCCTCAGCCTCGCACTCACCTGACACCCCACGGAGCATCACGTGTCCCCCGAAGAAGAACAGAACCTCCTCGACGACAGCTTCAGCGACGAGGTCTGCGACGACTGCGGAGAAGGCGCCGAGGCTCACGCCGTCGGAGTCGGCCCGTCTGGCAAGCCCTTCATCGACTGCACCAACGACTGACCACCCACCGATCGGCCGGGCTCGACACCCCTGCGGGCCCGGCCACCTCACACCGATCCACGAACGGGGAACCCACGTGCATCAGCTCCACTGGTACGGGCTCACGGTCGGCACCCTGCTGGCCGCCAAGCTGCTGCTCTCCATCAGGAGACGCCGGCCAGCCGCCACCGAATGGGAGACGAGCGGCAGCGCTGGCCGCACCGTCCACGCTGTGATCACCGCCTGCAACGAGGCGCCGGAAATGCTCACCCGCTGCCTGGAATCCCTCCTCGAGCAGACGCAGCGGCCGCAGTCCGTCACCGTCATCGACGACGCCTCCCGCGACATCGACGCCGCAGCCGCCGTCATCCGCCAACTCCGCGCCGACTTCGACCACGCCGGCATCGAACTCCGCTTCATCCGCTTCCCCGAGAACCGCGGCAAGCGCCACGGCCTCGCCGCCGGCTTCCAGCAGCACCCAGACGCCGACCTGTACCTGTGCGTCGACTCCGACACCGTGCTGGCCGAGACCGCGGTCGCCGAGCTGTGCGCGCCGTTCGTACGCCGCCGCATCAACTGCGTGACCGGCCTCGTCCTCGCCCACAACCGGTCGGTGAACCTCCTCACCCGCCTGATCGACATGCGGTACGTCAACGCCTTCCTCGGCGAGCGCGTCGCCTACGGCCGCCTCGGCTCCGTCCTGTGCGCCTGCGGATCCCTCGTCGTCTACCGCGGCCGCGTCGTCCGCCAGCACCTCGACGACTTCCTCAACCAGCGCTTCCTCGGCAAGCCCGCCACCTTCGGCGACGACCGTCGGCTCACCTACTACTGCCTCAAGGAAGGCCAGTCCGTCATCCAGCCGACCGCGATCGGCTACACCGACGTGCCGCAAACCCTCGGGCACTACAGCCGGCAGCAGGTCCGCTGGGGCAAGTCCTTCATCCGCGAAGGCTTCATCCTCCTGGTCAAGGTCCACCACATGGCGCGCGCGTTCTGGTGGCTCAACCTGATCGAGGTCGGCACCTGGCTCGCATTCACCACCGGACTGCTCACCGCCCTCACCCTCACGATCCTGCACCCCGGCGGCTGGCCGCTCATGGCCTCCTACGCCGCCTTCGTGTGCGTCATGGCGTGGATCCGCTCCCTGCACTACCTGCGCGGCGCGGCCAACGTCCCCGCCCGCGACCGGTACCTGACCTACCTCGCAGCACCCCTGTACGCGCTCCTCAACCTGTTCCTGCTGCTGCCCCTGCGCCTGTACTCCCTGGCCACGCTCCGCAAGAACGACTGGGGCACCAGGCAGAACGTCGAGATCCCGAGCGACGAGACCACACCCGCCACGGCCACGGTGCCCATGCCGGTCGCCGCGCTGGACGACGACACCCTGCGCATCCCCCTCGTGAAGCTCTACGACCCCGACTCCGAGACCACCTTGCAGACCGTCCTGCCCGCCCGCTGAGAGGAGAAGCCGTGACCCGCCGCCGCACACTCGCCGACCGCCTCGGCCTGCACAGCATGCTCGCGCGCTGCACCCTCACGGCCCTCTTCGCCATCGCCTACGCCGGCCACTTCTACCAGGGCGCCCTCATCACGGGCGTCGCCGCCTTCTACGCCTGGACTGCCCGATGATGAACCGTCCCGTCGAGCGCCCTCAACTCACGGCCCTGCAGCGCCGGCTCATCATCGCCGTAGCTGTAGGGGCTGCCGCGATCGCAGCGATCGGCTTCGTTGGCTCCTACGCCGCGGTCGCCCGGCTCGCCCAGGCGAAGAAGTTCGGCATGTTCGCCGTGATCTTCCCGATCGGTATCGACGCCGGCATCCTCGTCCTCCTCGCCCTCGACCTCTTGCTCACGTGGCTGCGGATGCCGCTGGCGATGCTCCGTCACACCGCGTGGCTCCTTACCGCCGCCACGATCGCCTTCAACGCGGCCGCCGCCTGGCCCGACCCTGTCGGCACCGGCATGCACGCCGTGATCCCGATCCTGTTCGTCGTCGTGGTCGAAGCGGCCCGGCACGCGATCGGCCGCACCGCCGACATCACCGCCGGCCGCCACATGGACTCCGTCCGCCTGTCCCGGTGGCTCCTCGACCCGCTCGCGACGTTTCGCCTCTGGCGGCGCATGAAGCTGTGGGAGCTCCGCTCGTACGACGACGTCATCAAGCTGGAGCAGTCCCGCCTCATCGAGCGGGCCCGGCTGCGCGCCCGGTACGGCCGCCGCTGGCGCAGCAGAGCTCCGGTCTCAGCCGTCATGGCGCTGCGGCTCACGCGCTACGGCCGCGCCCTGGCTCCGGTCTCAGGCGTCCTCGACATCGAGCACGGCCCGGACGGTTCAGCGCCTCCTGCGCCCGAGCTGCCCCCGGCTCAGCCCGTCGTGAGCCCTGAGCCCGAGCCTGAGCCCGCCGACTTCGAGACGACCGTCCACACGGCTCTCCGGGTCACGTCGGCTGAGCCGCGGCCTGAGCCGGCCGCCGCCGCGCTGCTCCCCACGCCCAAGTTGCCGACTTCCTCTGACCAGGTGATCTCACGTGAGCCCGGCTTGAGCCCGGCTGAGCCCATCCTCGTGAGCCGCGCCGAACCGAGCCCTGAGCCCGCGCACGAGCCGGACGTTGAGCCGAGCAGTGAGCCGGAGGGCGGCGAGATCGAAAAGCAGATCACTGATCTCGCGGCTCGGCTCAGGCGCGGGGAGCGGCTCACCAAGAACAGCGCCGCCGAAATCCTCGCCGTGAGCCCGGCCACCGCCGGCCGCCGGCTCAAGGACGCCCGCGACCGGATCAACGACGGAACGGGGTTCTACCCGTGAGCCAGAACCCCGAGCCGGACCTGCTCCGCGACATCGCCGACGGCTGGCACCTGTGCACCGCCCTCGGCCTCACCAACCACCACGCAGCCATGGCCGCCGACGGCAGCGGCGCCCTCGTGGCCGCGGTCGCCCTCCTCGGCGGCCACCGCCGGCCCGCACTCACCCTCACCGCATCCAGCTGCGTGTCCTGGCTCGCCAGCACGCTCATCCACCACGGAGGCCTGCTGTGATCAACCCGCAAGCGCCTGGCGGCGACGAGCTGCGTGTCCGGAGCCTGCTCATCATGAACGGCGTCGGTCCCGATGCGGGTATCCCGGGGTCGATCCCGCCGAAGCCGACCGCGCGGCCGCGGGACTGGCTCGACGACATCCTCGACGCCAACTCCGCCACGACGAAGGCGAACCCGCGCCGTGCCCCGAAGAAGAAGACCGCCCCTGACCAGGAGAAACCCGCCACTGAGCCCGCCGAGGACGAGGAGTCAGGGGAGGACCACGACCAGGAGGACACGCCGCTGGCCTGGGATCCCGTCGCGATCGCCGACCGGATCGCCCGGGCCTATCGGGACCGGCCCGTCGGCGAGCGGCTGAGGGATGCCGCCGAGGTCGTCGTCAACTCCCGGGCCCGCTTCGGCCAGCTGTTCTTCACCGCCTCCGGCGTGTGGGTGGCCTGGCGGCTCGGCTTCACGCCCTGGCTGGTGCACTTCACGGCGGACGCCCCGCTCGGCATCCCGATCGCCGCCTTCGGCCTCGGCTGGTCCGTCAACCGGCGCCTGGACGCCACCGCCCTGTTCTTCGCCTGGGTTGGGCGGGCGATCTACACGGCCACCCTCATCAACCTCGTGCTTCACCCCTGAAAAGGATCACCCTCGCCATGCTGCAGATCGGCCTCCAGGGCCTCGCCTTCGCCCTCACCGTGATCACGATCGCCGCCCTGAAGAAGGGCGGGAAGTCCTTCCCCGCCGCGCTGGCCCTCGCTGTCGGCATCGCCCTCGCCTACGTATACGCGCACGTAGGGGAGCCGTTCTCGATCCTGCACGTCAAGGCCCAGGAGATGACCGGCCGCGTCGGGGACCGCTTCGGCGCCGCCCCGGCCGCCATCGCGCTCGGCATCGCCGGCTGGTGGCACTACACGCGGCCCGGCGCGAAGGGCTCCGTCATCCAGGGCTTCCTGATGATGACCGCAGGGCTCGCCGCGCAGGGCCTCATCACGCAGGTCACGTCCATGGTCGGCTCCCTCGTGCAGGTTGTGGCGGGCTGACGCATGGCGACCGAGGAGTACACGCAGCCGCGCCCGGCCGAGCAGCTGGTACGCCAGGCAGAGCAGGCGGGCGTCCGGGCCGGCCGCGCGTACGCCGCCGTCGTGTCCGGGCTCACGGCCCCGATCCGTAAGCCGGCCACGCCGACCTGGCACTGGCGCCTCGCCCACCGGGCCGGATCCGGTCTCAGGGCTGCTGTGGACCATGGTGTGGACGGCCTGGAACGGCGAGCCCGGACAGCGCCCGCACGCCTGCTGGACGGCCTGAAACGCCTGTTCAAAGCAGGGAAGGACGTCGAATGGCGGGCGCTCACCGGCCGCGCCAGCGCCACCGCGTTCGTCGGCTGGTGGGGCTGGACGTGGGCAGCCGACGCCGGCATGTCCGGACGGCTCATCGTCTGGGCGGCCGCAGGTATTGGCCTGGTCGTCGTGTACGTGGCGGGCTCGGAGCCGGCGAAGCGGTCGCTGACGCGCCGCGAGAAGGCCCAGCAGAACTCCGCGGTGCGCGCCCTGCTGACCTCCATCAACACCATGCTGCAGACCGCGCCGGGCCTTCATCTGGCCGACCTCGCCGACCAGATCACCGGCCGCTCCCAGGCACTCGGCACCCCCGTCAAGGCGTCCGTCGCCAGCCTCCGCGCGCTCCTCGAACCCCTCGGCGTCCCCATCCGCCCCCAGCTCGCCCTCGGCGAGCACAACCGACCCGGCATCCACGCCGGGGACTGGCGAGTGTGGATCGCCCGCCACCAGACCCCAGCCACCCCCTCACGCGTGGGTGAGGAGAAGGCCCCCACGCGTGAGGGGGCCCTCCCCCCGGCCGAGATCGCCGCCGAGACTTTTCCCCTAGACCCGCCAAAACCGCAGGTCACGGAAGGTGGCCTAGAAATCTCGGTCCGAGATCTCGGCCAAGACGAGCCGAGCGGGGAGGGGTTGCCTGCCCCGTACACGGACGACCAGCTGCAGCTCCTCAACCACGTTCGTACCGCCATCGGAACGGCCCGCGGCGCCCACCTCCGCGACATCCTCACCACCGCGCAGACCGCCGGCGACGCGACGGGCTGGACCGTCACACGGCTGCGCCGCGAACTCGAAGCCCTCGACATCCGCGTCGAGGACAAGCTCTGGCTGAACGGCGGCAACACCCGCGGGGTCCTCGCCACCAGCCTCCCCACCACAGGCGAGGAGACCCTCTGATGCCGCACCGCTACCACTGCCCCGACTGCAACCAGTCCGGCGCCGCCCACCCGTCCAAGCAGGGCGCGGAGAGAGACCGGAAGAACCACCGGAAGACCGTGCACGGCGGGATGTCCCCGCCGTCCGGCGACCGCATCGGCTACGCGCCCCCGTCCAACAGGGGCCTGCTGATCGTGCTGGCCGTATTCGCGGTCCTCATCCTCATCCGCCAGATCACCGGCGTCGCCCCCGACGACTTCGCCCGCTGGCTCGGACTCATCTGACCCGCTCCCCAACGAGAGGAACACCCGTGCCCAAGTACACGTACCAGTCCGCGCGCGGCCTGACGGTGCGCACCACCAACTACCGGGGCAGCGCCCAGGAGTTCGCAGACGCGCTCGCCGAGGACTGCCGCGCCGACCACGGAGTCGACCCCGACGTGCGCGTCTGGCTCGACGACGGTCCCGTCACCCAACCGCCCGCCGCGACCGCGTCGTAGGCCAGCCGCACACCCACCTATAAGCCCCGGCGCGGGCGCTCGCCTGCCAGCAATCCGCCCGCGCCGGTCCCATCCCATCGAAGAGACAGGAACATCAGCATGGCATCGAACACTGGACCCCAGACTGAGGCCCTCCGCGAGCTCGTCGCCGAGTTGCCCAATCGTGTTGCGGACTGGTCGCCCGAGCAGCGTGCGGAGTTCAGCGCGCAGTCCGACCGGTCGATGCGTGAGCAGAACAGCACCGACCAGCCGGGTCAGCTGAGCTGACGCACGACCAGCTGATCGGCGGGGTTCAT
>Ga0081455_10001219_pt1 | contig 32228 bp, 25 predicted proteins | sample TabmetS3T2R1_FD_70207 | JGI IMG/M metagenome (GOLD analysis project Ga0081455, IMG submission 70207) | Tabebuia heterophylla rhizosphere microbial communities from the University of Puerto Rico - S3T2R1 | ecosystem: Host-associated > Plants > Roots > Rhizosphere ...
CCCGGCACGGCCCCTCCCCCTGCCCTCTCCCCGGCGGGGAGAGGATGGAGTGAGGGGCCGGGACGTGGCGAGAACCCTACTTCTTCCGCGGCGTCACGGCCCACATCCGATCGACTTCGTCCCGCGGGGCCGCGTAGTCGACGCGGTTGCTGACGCCCCACACCCCGCGCAGCCCCCACTTGAAGAGGTAGGCCGCGTCGTCGTAGATCATCCGCTGGGCCTTGGCGTAGATCTCGGTGCGCTTCTTGGTGTCGAGCGTCGAGCGGCCCTGGAACACGAGGTCGTCGAACGCCTTGTTGCAGTAGTAGCTGTACGGCTGATTGCACGTCATCACGTCGTAGAGGATCGCGTCCGCGTCGAAGATCGAGTAGTAGCCCCACGACCACTCGAACATCGGGTCGGGCTTGCTGTCACGGACGAGGTTCGTGAAGGGACCGGTCTCACCGATCATGCGCGCCTTGGTACGGATACCGGCCTTGGCCAGGTCGGCCACGATGGCGTCGGAGGTCTGGATGAGCCCCGGCTCCACGATCGGCTGCCCGCGCATGAATCCCACCTCGAGCCCGTTGGGGAAGCCGGCGTCGGCCAGGAGCTTCTTGGCCTGGGCCAGGTCCTGCTTGTAGGGCTTCACGCTGGGATCGAAGCCGAAGGCCATCGGGTTCACGGTGGTGGCGGTGCGATCCGCGAGCCCGTTGAGCACGTGCTTGATGATCCCGTCCATGTCGACGGCCAGGTTCGCCGCCTGCCGCACGCGCTTGTCCGTCATCGGGTTCGGACCCGACCGGCCGGCCTGGTCGAGCTGGATCATCGCGGTGCGCAGGATCGGAGAGGTCACGGTGCGCGCCTGGCCCGACTTGTTGATGACGTCCATCTGGTCCGGCGGCACCGCCTTGATGATGTCGACGCCGCCCGAGATCAGCTCCGCGATCTGGGTCGCCTGCTCGGGGATGATCCGGATGCGGACGTTCTTGAAGGCCGGCTTCGGGCCCCAGTAGTCGTCGTTGCGCACGAGCACGTGCTCCTGCTTCTTGTTCCAGCGCACGAGCTTGTAGGGCCCGGTGCCGATCGGGTGCTCCTGCATCCACTCGTGACCCTTCTCGCGGATCACCTTCTCGGACTGCATCACCTGCGCGGTGAGCCGCTCGACGAACAGGGGATAGGGCCCGTCCGTCTTGAACCGCGCGGTGAGATCGTCCACCACCTCCACGCTCTTGATCTTGGCGTGGTTGCCACGGGCGGTCAGCTTGTTCTCCGGGTTCAGCACGCGGTCGAAGGTCGCCTTGACGTCCTTGGCTCCGAACGGGGTGCCGTCGTGGAACTTCACGTTCGGCCGGAGCTTGACCTCCCACGTGGTCTCGTCGAGGCTCTTCCACGACAGGGCGAGGCTCGGACCGACCTTGCCGGTCTTGAGGTCACGCGCGGCGAGGTGGTCGAAGACGTTGTAGCCGAGGATGATGCTCTCGCGCAGCACCGAGTTGGGGGGGTCCCAGTTCTGCACGTCGCTTTGCAGCGCGTACACGAGCGTGTCGTCCTTGGTCTGGGCCGCGGCCGGGAGGACGAACCCCGAGCCGATGACGACGAGCATGGCGAGCCCGAAGGCGATGGCACAACGCATGGAAGCCTCCTTGCAAGGGATCGTGACGACTAGCGCACGAAGGGGGCCGTGCATCTGGGTGGAGGAACAATAGCCGCGAGGGCCGAGCCAGTCAAGGTGTCCCCGCGGGTCGTCGCGTGGTAAAGGTTGAGGCGATGCCGCCAACGCTCGAGACGCCGCGGCTCCGGCTGCGGGCGCTGGCCGCCCCGGACCTGCCCGATCTGATAAGCCTCGACAGCGATCCGGAGGTGATGCGCTACGTCGGCAGCCCGGCCGGCGTGCGCCCGGCCGCCGAGATCGAGGAGCGGGCGCGCACCCGCATCCGCGAGGCGGCCGAGGCTGCGCACGACCCGCTCGGCTTCTGGCGCGTCGAAGGTCGGGCCGACTGCGTCTTTCACGGCCTCGCCGCGCTCATCCCCATGCCTGACGGCGAGGACGTGGAGGTCGCCTACCGGCTGGCCCGGAGCGCCTGGGGCCGCGGCGTGGCCACCGAGGCGGCGGGCGCGCTCGTGCGGCACGGCCTGGGCGTGCTCGGGCTGTCGCGGCTGGTGGCGGTGACCTATCCGGACAACCACGCCTCGCAGCGCGTGCTCGACAAGCTCGGCTTCGAGCGCTGCGGGCTGATCGACTACAAGGGCGTGCGCACCACCTACCACGTGCTCACCCGGCAGCGGTGGGCCCGCGACATTGACTTTGCGCGGGCCGGCCCGCCATAATTGGCCGCTGTTCATGGCGCCCTCATCACTCTTCCTGGTCACCGGCGGAGCCGGCTTCATCGGCTCCCACATCGTCGAGCGTCTCCTCAGCGAGGGGCAGCGGGTGCGGGTGTTCGACAACTTCTCGACCGGCAGCCGCGCCAACCTCGACTTCGCGCGCGGTCACCGCCGCCTCGAGATCGTCCGCGGCGACCTCACGAGCTTCAAGGCGGTCGAGAAGGCCATGCGGGGCGTCGCCGCGGTGTTCCACCAGGCCGCGATGCGCTCGGTGCCCCGCTCGGTGGCCGATCCGTTGGGGGCCAACGCCTCGAACGTGACCGGCACGCTCCACATCCTGCACGCGGCCGCGGCGCAGAAGCGCAAGCCGCGCGTGGTGTACGCCTCGTCCTCGTCGGTGTACGGCGACCGCCCCGACCTGCCCAAGCGCGAGGACCAGCCCACCGCGCCCATCTCGCCCTACGCGGCCACCAAGGTGGCCGGCGAGCTGTACGGCTCGGTCTGGCACCGGCTGATGGGGGTGGAGACGGTCGGGCTCCGCTATTTCAATGTCTTCGGGCCGCGGCAGGATCCCAAGAGCGAGTACGCGGCGGTGATCCCACGCTTCATCCTGTGGGCCCAGCAGGGCAAGCCGCTGCAGGTGCACGGCGACGGCACCCAGTCGCGCGACTTCACCTATATCGACAACGTGGTCTCCGCCAACGTGCTCGCGGCGCGCGCGGACGCGGCGAAGGTATCCGGGCGCGCCTACAACGTGGGCTGCGGCAGCCGGACGAGCCTGCTCGAGATCATCGCCAAGCTGGAGCGCATGCTGGGCCGCCGGCTCGAGCGCGCCCACTCGCCGGGCCGCGTCGGCGACGTCCCGCACACCCTGGCCGACGTGAGCGCGGGCAAGCGCGACTTCGGCTACGATCCGGTGGTCGACTTCGACGAAGGCCTGCGGCGCACGGTCGAGTTCTTCACGGGGAGGAAAGTCGGATGATGCGTTTGCTCCTGGCCGTCCTGATCGCCGTCCTCGCCGCGGCGCCCGCCGTCAGCTCCGCCCAGGCCCCGAACAGCCTGGTGGTTCAGGTGGCCACCGAACCGCCCGGGCTCGACATGACCTCCAATCCGTCGTCGGCCATCGCGGCGGTGGTCTTCGACAACGTGCAGGAGGGGCTGATCAAGATCGACCGCCACGGCAAGATGGTGCCGTGGCTCGCCGAGCGCTGGTACACGACCGACAACAAGAACTACACGTTCTTCCTGCGCAAGGGCGTCCGCTTCCACAACGGCCGCGAGCTGAAGGCCTCCGACGTCAAGTTCGCGCTCGACCGGGCGGTGAACCCGGAGACCAAGCATCCCTATCGCGTGCAGTACGACGTGATCCAGGACGTCATCGTGAAGGACGACTACACGGTGACGGTGGCGCTCAAGCGGACGGACGCGACGTTCCTCTACACGGTGGCCCGGCAGGGCTCGGTGATCTATCCCCGCGAGGCGGTGGACACGCTCAAGAGCCAGCCGATGGGCACCGGCCCCTTCACGGTGGCGGAGTGGGTGCGGGGAGACCGCATCGTGCTGGTGAAGAACAAGGACTACTGGGTGAAGGGCCTGCCCAAGCTGGACCGCGTGGTGTACCGCTTCATCCCCGACCCCAACGCCACCCTGGCCGCGCTCAAGGCGGGCGACATCGACGTCTCCGCCTTCGGCATCGGGCCGGAGAGCGTCGACGAGCTGAAGAAGGACCCGCGCTTTCAGGTGATCGTGGGCGACAGCACCAACGACGTGACGATGTCGATGAACAACAGCAAGAAGCCCTACTCGGACAAGAGGGTGCGGCTGGCCATCACCCACGCGATCAACAAGGAGGAGGTCCTGAAGGGGGCGATGTTCGGCTACGGCAGGATCCTCGGCTCCAACGTGGATCCCACCAACCCCTACTACGTCGACGTCTCCAAGCGGGTGGGCTACGACCCGGCCAAGGCCAAGAAGCTGCTCGCGGAGGCCGGCTACCCGAACGGGTTCGAGGCGGTCTTCAAGGTGGCTCCGCAGTACTACTACACGGTGCGCTCGGCCGAGGTCATCTCGAGCCAGCTCGCCAAGGTGGGCATCCGCACCACCATCCAGCAGATCGAGTGGGGGCAGTGGCTCTCGCAGGTCTTCTGCCTGGCGCCCTGCACGAACCCGGATTACGACATGTCGATCATCGGCCACGCCGAGGCGTGGGACATCGGCAACTTCGCCAACCCGAAGTACTACTTCCGCTGGGACAGCCCGGAGTTCCAGAAGCTGTTCAAGGAATCGCAGGTTACCGTGGACGACAAGCAGCGCCGCGAGCTCTACGTGAAGATGGAGGAGATGCTGGCCGACGAGGCGCCCGCGGTGTGGCTCTACATGCACCCTCGGCTGGTGGTCACCAAGAAGGGCGTGACCGGCATCTGGAAGGACCTGCCGCTGCCGGTGCTGGACCTGTCCGAGGTGGCCTGGCAGAAGTAGGCGGTTGCAGCGCTACGTTCTCCGGAGGGTGGCGGCGCTGGCCGCCACCCTCCTTTTCGTCTCGCTCCTCGTCTTCGTGGTGGTGCGCGTGCTGCCCGGCGACCCCGCGCTCATCATCCTCGGCCTCGAAGCCAACGCCGACTCGGTGGCGCGGGTCCGTCAGGAGCTGGGCCTCGACGATCCCATCAGCGTCCAGTACGCGCGCTGGGTGACCCGCGCCCTCGCGGGCGACCTCGGGCGATCCATCCAGTACGACCTGCCGGTGGCCACGCTGATCCTCTCGCGGCTCAGCGTGACGCTGCCGCTGACCCTGCTGGCCGCCGGCCTGATGATCGCCGCCGCGATCCCGCTCGGCGTGTACGCGGCCACCCACCACCGCCGCTGGGGCGACTACCTGACGATGATCCTGTCGCAGCTCGGGGTGGCGGTGCCCGGCTTCTGGGCCGGCCTGCTGCTGATCTTGTTGTTCTCGGTGCGCCTGGGCTGGGTGCAGGCCGGCGGCTTCGACGGGTGGGGACAGGGGATCTGGCACGGCGTGCGCTCGCTGTTGCTGCCCGCGGTCGCGCTCGGCCTGTTCCAGTTCGCGGTGCTGGCCCGCACCACCCGCTCGGCTCTGCTCGAGGTGCTGCGCGAGGAGTACGTCAAGACGGCCCGGGCCAAGGGCGTGGCCGAGCGGGCGGTGCTCTTCCGCCACGCCCTGCGCAACGCGCTGATCCCGATCGTCACGGTGGCCGGCGTGCAGCTGGGCCAGCTGCTGGCCGGCAGCATCATCCTGGAGTCGGTGTTCTACCTACCGGGTCTCGGCCGCCTGACCCTCGCCGCGATCAGCGCGCGCGACCTGCCCGTCGTGCAGGGCGTGGTGCTCTTCGTGGCCTCCATGATCGTCACGGTCAACGCGGCCGTCGACATCCTCTACGGCATCCTGGACCCCCGCATCCGTTATGGCTGAGCCGCCGATCTCCCTCTCCCCCCTGGGGAGAGGGCAGGGTGAGGGGCGAGTGGGGCAAGGGCCGGACGACGGCCCCCGCCCACGCCGCCGCATCCGCGCCTTCCGCCACGTGACGTTCGTGATCGGCCTCGGCATCACGCTCGGCCTGGTGGCGACGGCCGCGCTGAGCCTGTTCTACACGCCCCGCGATCCGCTGGAGATGTCCATCGCGGGCCGGCTCCAGGGGCCCACGCCGGCGCATCCGCTCGGGACCGACCAGTTCGGCCGCGACCTGCTCTCGCGGGTCATGCAGGGCGCCGTCACCTCGATCCTGGTCGGGGTGATCGCGGTCGGGATCGGCATGGCGTTCGGGGTCGCGTTCGGCATCCTGTCCGGGTATTTCGGCGGCTGGCTCGACGAGGGCTTCATGCGGCTGGTGGACGCAGTCCAAGGTTTCCCGGCGATCCTCTCCGCCCTGCTGCTGGCCGCGGTGTTCAAGCCCACGCTGACGATCTCGATGGTGGCCATCGGGATCGCTTTTTTGCCGGTTTTCGCCCGGTTGACGCGCGCCAGCTTCCTCGAGTTCCGCGACCGCGACTTCGTGGTGGCGGCCCGCGCCCTCGGGGCCGGCGACTCCGCCCTCATCGGCCGGCACATCCTGCCCAACACGCTGCCCCCGTTGATCGTGCAGGCCACCATCAGCTTTCCGGTGGCGATCCTGGCGGAGGCCGGGCTCTCGTACCTCGGGCTCGGCACGCAGCCGCCCAACCCGTCGTGGGGGCTCATGCTCAAGGAGGCGCAGGCCTTCCTCGGCATGAATCCCTGGTACGCGATCTTTCCGGGCGGCGCCATCGCCCTGACGGTGCTCGGGCTGAACCTGCTGGGCGACGGCCTGCGCGACCTGCTCGACCCGAAGACGGTCGCGTAGGGGTGGAGAGAGGATTTGGTGGATGTTTGTCTAGCCTAATATTCGCGGACTGTGCTAGCCTTTGCTCAGTGCCGGCCGCTGATGGGCGCGCGCCGGCGTTCCCCAAGCCATCACGAAGTAACAACCAAGGAGAACCATAGGTGCTTCGAACGGTCCTCTATGTGTTCGCCACGCTGCTGGTGACGCAGGCGGCTGTCATCGCGACCTCCGTGTACCTCCACCGCGGGCTTGCACATCGCGCGCTCAAGCTGCACCCGCTCGCGGACTGGGTGTTCCGCTTCATCCTCTGGTTCACCACCGGCCAGAACCGTCGCGAGTGGGTGGCCGTCCATCGCAAGCACCACGCCTTCACCGACACCGACAAGGACCCGCACAGCCCGCTGGTGCACGGCTTCTGGAGGATCCAGCTCGGCAACGTGTACTACTACGTCCGCGAGGCCCGCAATCCCGAGACCCTCGCCCGCTGGGCCAAGGACATCCGCGACGACATCTGGGACCGGGTGCTCTTCAACAAGGGCACGCTGGGCGGCATCATCGGCATCGCCACCGCCATGCTGGTGCTGGGGCCCGCGTGGGGCCTCCTGCTCGCGGTCACCCACTTCGTGCTCTACGTCTTCGTGCTGGCCCCGTCCATCAACGGCCTCGGCCATTGGTGGGGCCGCAAGAACTTCGGCAACAACTCCGCCACGAACCTGCGCGTGCTCGCCTGGCTCACCGGCGGCGAGAGCCTGCACAACAACCACCACGCCTATCCCTCCAGCCCCAAGTTCAGCATGGGCCGCTTCGAGTTCGACCCCTCCTGGGTGGTGATCCGCGTGCTCATGCTGCTCCGCCTCGCCCGGTTGGTGGGCGACAAGGTGAAGCTGGCCGCGCAGTAGCGGGGCTGCCAGCGCGCCGGCGGGCGATCGCGCTTCGCTACGGCTCGCCGATCACGATGCGGCCGGGCTCGATGTGGATCGGCGCGAGCGTCACCTCGATCGGCAGCTTCCGCAGGGCGAGCGTCGGATCGAATTGCCGCACGATCCAGTCGATCAGCGCATCGGGGATCGGCACGCGGCCGACGCGTACCCGGTCCGCGATCAGCGTGAAGGGGCTCTCCCCGCGGCCTGACGCGAGCTGCACGCGCGCGTACAGCTCGGGGCCGATCCGGTCGACCTGGACGTCGGCCGCGCCGGCGCCCAGGTGCACGCTGACCCCGCCGGGAGGCTGACCGCGGAGGAACTCGCGCAGGTCGTCCTCGGTGATGACCATGTGACGAGCGCGGAGCGCCTTCACGTCCAGCACCTCGAGCTGACCCGTCTCGAGGAGCCGCCGCGGGTTCATGAGCAGGCCCTCGACCTCCAGGCGCGTGTCGCGGATGCGAAGGGGCGCGCGGTCGCGTCGCTTCATCTCACCGACCACTGCCGAGTCGGCCTCGATGACGACGCGGTCGACCTGCCCGCGCAGGATTGCCTCGGGCTGATAGTACGTGTGCAGGCGCAATCCCACCGGATCGCGCACATTCCCCGCGAGCAGCTGCGCCGGCGCCGCCTCCAGGCGTCGGACCAGGTCCTCCGGCGCGACGCCGGCGAGGGGCTCGATGCGTCTCGCGCGCAGGATGCCGCGGCTACCGTCCGGCAAGGGATATTCGCCGACGACCGGGAAGATCTCGGCCAGATAGCGGTCGTTCGCGAACGCGCGGTTGATCGCCTCGGACTTCGCCACCGTGTAGCTCGGGCCCTGTGATCCGGTCTTGAGGATGGCGAAGTCGACGTCGAGCGGCGCGTCGGCCCACGGGCGGATCATCTTGAGCGGCAGCTGCCGCACCGCGGCCTCGTAGCGGAAGTTCGACACCGAGAAGAAGTTGTCGTTCGGCACCACCGACACCGTGGCCGGGCGTCCGCCGCCTTCGCGGTCCAGGTCGGCCAGGATCTTCGCGTGCTGCCAGTCGGCGCCGTCCGGAGGCCAGGGGAGCACCAATGGCAGCAGCAGGCCCGGCACGCGCGGCGGCATCGGCAGCGCGAAGGCGGTCATCGAGACCTGCAAAACGCCCGCGATCAGGCAGAGCGCGACCGCGACGCGTCGGCCGATCGGTGGCAGCGCGCGGACCCCCACCGCGGTGACGAGCGCGATCGCGGGCAGGATCGGCAGGGTGTATCGCAGGTTCTTGTTCTGGATCAGCGAGAAGACGACGAGCGGGCCGAGCGCGGCGAGCCAGAGGAACGCGCGCGCCCGCTCCTTGCGGAGCGCGACCAGTCCCCAGACGAACAGGGGGCCCACGAGCATTCCGACCTGGGGCGGAAACGTGCGCGGGTAGTAGAGCAGGCCCTCGGCGGTCAGGGCCTCGGCCTTTCCCTCCTCAGCGGCCTGCTTGAACGACCGCTGCGAGATCTGCATCGGGATCCCGAGCAGGCGCGGCCCGTACCAGGGCAGGGCGACCGCGCCGCCGATCAGGAGCGCCAGGAACAGCAGCGCGAGCCGCCGACGCCGGTCCGGCGCGGACACGACGCGCCAGACGGTCCACAGCAGCGGCGGCAGCAGGTACACCGCGAACGGGGGCTTGGTGAGCATGCCCAGCGCGAGGACGAGCCCGCAGCCGATGGACCAGCCGAGCCGCGAGAACTCCTCGGTGCGGACGAGGGTGTACAGAGCCAGCGCCACCGCCGCCATCAACGGCAGATCCAGCTGGAAATTGGTGAGCGAGAAGATGACGAACGGCGCGGTGGCGACGAAGAAGGCGGCCAGGAGCCCGGCCGGCTCGTCGAAGAGGCGCCGGCCGAGGGCGAACGTGCTCGCCACGCCCAGGGCCAGGAAGGCCAGCATCACCGATTGGGCGGTGAGGGGCACGATGGGGAAGACGAAGTACAGCACGCCGGCTGCGCACGGCGCGATGGGCGGGTAGAAGGACGACGTCTCGAGGATCTCCTTGAGCCGGTCGTGGCCCGGCTCGGAGAGCGTGCGGTAGCAGTCGACCGCGCGCTTCAGGTGATTGGCGTGGTCCCATTGCTGCGGGCGCCGGTCGATGGAGAGCCACACCGCGATGACGGCGGTCAGCGCCAGCATCAGCGCGGCGAGCAGCAGCCAGGGCCGCGCTCGCGCTGCGGGCGGGCCGACGGCGACAGAAGTGCCGGACGCGATCATCCAGCGATTATAATCACGCCGTGGCCATCGACGGCACGATCGCGATCAACGCCGCCATCGTCGGCCAGCGGCCGACCGGCCTCGGGTTCTACGCGCTGCATCTCATCTCGGGCCTGGCCGCGCTCGGCGAGCGCCTGCTCGTATTCACCTCGCGCCCCGATCTGGTCACGAGCCCGGGTGTCCGGGTGGAGCGCGTCTCGTCGGCGATGCGTCCCGAGCGGGGGGCGCTCGGCCACCTGAGCCGCCTCGTGTGGGTGCAGACCGGCCTGCGCGCGCGCGTGCGACGCGCGAGCCCGCGCGTGCTGCTGAACCTGATGCCGGAAGGCCTGCTCGGCTCGCACGTCCCGCAGGTGACGACCGTGCACGACCTGCTACCGCTGCTCTACCCCTCGGAGTATCCGCGGCAGCAGTACTACTTTCGCCACTACGTGCCCGCGGTGCTGCGCGCCTCCCGCGCCGTCATCGTCATCTCCGAGAGCACGCGGCGCGACCTGCTGCGCTTCTACGACCTGCCGGCCGAGAAGGTGCACGTGGTCATGTCGGGGTACGACGCCCAGCGGTTCGTTCCGGCGGGCCCGACGGCGGAGGCGGCACCGGAGCCGTATCTGCTCTACGTGGGCAACGTGATGCCCCACAAGAACCTCGACCGCCTCGTGGAGGCCTTCTCGATGGCCGCGCGCCGGCTGCCGATGCGGCTGGTGATGCGCGGCTGGGGGCGGCCGCGCCACGTGCGCGAGCTACGCGAGCGCATTGCTGGCCTCGGCATCGAGCGCCAGGTGGACTGGCAGCCCTACGCGGCCGACGGCGAGCTGCTCGCCCTCTACCGCGGCGCCCGCGCGCTGGTGCTGCCCTCGCTGCACGAGGGCTTCGGGCTGACCGCGCTGGAGGCAATGGCCTGCGGCACGCCGGTCGTCGTCTCCCGTACGTCGTCGATCCCGGAGGTGGTGGGCGACGCCGGCGTGCTGGTCGACCCGCTCGACTCCGGGTCCATCGCCGCCGGGCTCACCCGGGTTCTGACCGAGGACGGCCTCTGCAAGGAGCTCCGCGAGCGCGGCCTCGAGCGCGCGAGCCGGTTTTCGTGGGACGCGACGGCGCGCGCCGTGCAGCAGGCGGTGGCGCGGGCCATCGCGGCGTGAGCGATCCCGATCACGAGCCGTCGACCTCGGATCGGGCGCCCCGCCCGATGAACGAGCTCGGCCGTCACCGGCAGGACTGGGATGACCTGGCCGCGCTCGACCCCTACTGGTCGGTGCTCACCGAGCCCGGTAAGCGCTTCGGCGGCTGGGACCGGCGGGAGTTCCTGCGCTCGGGGGAGATCGAGATCGAGCGCCTGATGACGGCGGCCCAGGCATTCGGCCTGCCCCGCATGCGCGAGACGGCCCTGGACTTCGGGTGCGGACTGGGCCGGCTGACGCGCGCGCTCGCCCGGCACTTCGGCCAAGTGTGGGGCGTCGATATCTCGACGCGCATGATAGAGCAAGCCCGCGATCTGCACCGGGACGTGCCGAACTGCACGTTTCAGACGACCGAGGGCGCGCTGGCCTTCCCCGATGGGCACTTCGACCTGATCTACTCGGTGCTCGTGCTACAGCACCAGCCAACGAAGGCGGCCATCCGGGCCATGGTGCGGGACCTGGTGCGCACGCTCCGCCCGGGCGGCCTGCTCTGCTTCCAGCTGCCGAGCCGCCTGCCGCTGCGCCGGCGCGTGCAGCTGCGGCGGCGGCTCTACGGCGTACTCCGCACGGTCGGCCTCGGCGAGCGCCTGCTCTACGAGCGCTGGGGCCTGCACCCCATCCGCATGAGGGCGGTCGCCGAGTCGGAGGTCCGGGCGCTCGTGGCCGAGGCGGGCGGCCGGCTGCTGGCCGCGCGGGAGGACGACCACGCGGGGCCGGAGGTGGCGAGCCGCCTGTACTTCGTGACGCGGGCCGGGTAGGCCCGCTAGGCCGGTCTTCAAGGGTGCAGCCGATCGCGGTGGTCTGGACGAAAGGCTCTGCGTCCTCCCATAGCGGAAACTATCTACGCGGTAGCGGGGTTAACCCTGGTTGCGGGAACCGTGAACGACTCACACCGCCAGCGGAGGTTCGACATGAGCACATGGCGCCTCTGACAACGCAGTTCGCGGGCCACCGATCCTCGATGCCGAGCCCGCGGTGATGCGGCCGCTTCCCGCGATCGCCTACACGCTCGCGTTGAAGCGCCTGTGGTCAGTGAGTCTTGCCACCCTGTTCATCACGACATCCTCAGCGCTGGCGCAGCCGCCGGCGGTCACGTTGCGGATCGTGGCGAGTGGATTCTCCGCCCCGCTCGAGATCACCCACGCCGGAGACGGCAGCGGAAGGCTGTTCGTGGTCGAGAAAGACGGGCTGATCCGGATTGTAAAGGACGGCCTCATCATGGCTGCGCCGTTTCTGGACGTCGGCGCGCTAGTTTCCAATGTCGGCGAGCGCGGGCTGCTCGGGCTTGCCTTTCACCCGCAGTACATCGAGAACCGCAAGTTCTACGTGTTCTACACGCGCGCCCCGGACGGGGCTATCGTGGTGTCCGAATTTCTCGCCACTGCCGCGGACCCCAACCTGGCTGACCCAGCGAGCGAGCGGATCGTCATCACGATTCCGCACCCGGTTCAATCGAATCACAACGGCGGTCACATGGCGTTCGGCCCTGACGGCTACCTCTACATCGGCACCGGCGACGGCGGAGGCGCCGGCGATCCTCCCAACAACGCTCAGAATCTGTCCAGCCTGCTCGGCAAGCTGCTCCGGATCGATATCAACACGACCTCCGGATACCTCATACCGCCCTCGAATCCCTTCGTCGGACAGGCGGGTATCGCGCCCGAGATCTGGGCGTGGGGGCTTCGCAATCCGTGGAAGTTCAGCTTCGACCATGCGACCGGCGATCTGCTGATCGGCGACGTCGGTCAAAATGCCTGGGAGGAGATCGATTTTGCGCCGGCCGGTGACCCGGGCGGGCGCAACTACGGCTGGCGCATCTTCGAGGGAACGCACTGCTTCAATCCTCCGTCGGGATGCACCCTGCCCGGCCACGCGGGGCCGGTGATCGAATACGGCCACACTCCGCAGGGCGGCGCCTCGGTCACCGGCGGCTATCGTTACCGCGGCAAGAAGAGCCGCCCGCTACGCGGCTTCTACATCTATGGCGATTTCATCAGCAGCCGCGTATGGGCCGCCGAGTTCAACGGCGCCGTGTGGTCCCCCGCGGTACTGATCGAGCCGCCGAGCGTGCTGTCGAACATCAGCTCGTTCGGTGAAGACGAAGCGGGCGAGCTCTACGTGGTGAGCTTCAGCCCGGGCATCATCTACGCGATCGACGGTCCTGGCCCCGCGGTCGTGAGCGCCGACTTCAATCTCGATGGCCACAGCGACATCCTGTGGCGCAACACCACCACCGGTGAGAATGCCATCTGGCTGATGAACGGGTTCGATTTTGCTGGCGCCGCCTACATACCCACCGTGCCCGATCCGGCATGGACCATTGCCGGCCAGGGTGACTTCAACGGCGACGGCAAGGCCGACATCCTGTGGCGCAACACCACCACCGGCGCCAATGCGATCTGGCTGATGAACGGCTTCACCCTGACTAGCGGAGTCTTCATTCCGACGGTATCGACGGCGGGCTGGACGATCGCCGGCGTGGGTGATTTCAACGCGGACGGCAAGGCCGACGTCCTGTGGCGCAACACAAGCACTGGCGCCAATGCGATCTGGCTCATGAACGGGGTTAACCTGGCCAGCGGCGTCTTCCTCACGACGATGCCGGCCGCGGGGTGGACGGTCGCCGGGGTGGGGGACTTCAACGGCGACGGCAAGGCGGACATCCTGTGGCGCAACACCAGTACGGGCGCCAACACGATCTGGCTGATGAACGGCTTCAGCGTCGCCAGCAGCGCCTCGATCCCGACATTGTCCAACGCGGGCTGGACAGCCGCGGGCGTGGCCGACTTCAACGCCGACCGCAAGGCCGATATCCTATGGCGCAACGTCACCACGGGGGCGAACGCGATTTGGCTGATGAGCGGCTTCAGCGTGGCAGCCGGCACCTTCATTCCGACGTTGTCGACTGCCGGCTGGACCATCGCCGGGGTGGATGACTACAACGGGGACAGCAAGGCGGACATCATCTGGCGCAACACGAGCACCGGGGCCAGCGCGATCTGGCTCATGAACGGCTTCAGCGTGGCCGCGGGCGCCTTCGTCCCGTCGTTGTCGACGAATTGGCGCGTGGTGCCCACTCATTAGTCTTCCTCCGGGGCCAGGTCCCAGTGAGCCGGGCCAGATTCCGATAACCGCAGCGAAGGCCGCAAATTTCGACTGCCCCTGGATCCCCGTAGTAGACTGGCAAGGCAATGAAACGAGCATTGATCACGGGCGTTACCGGCCAGGACGGGGCGTATCTTTCCAAGTTGTTGCTGAGCAAGGGCTACAAGGTCTACGGCGTCGACCGCCGTACGAGCCTGGCCACCACAGATCGGCTTCACTACCTCGGCGTGGCCAACGACGTGGCTCTGCTGGACGGTGACATCACCGACCAAGGCTCCATGGTGAGGGCGATGAGAACCGCGGAGCCCGACGAGGTCTACAACCTCGCCGCCCAATCGTTCGTGGGCGCCTCGTGGCAGCAACCGGCTCTGACCGCAGAGGTGACCGGGGTTGGCGCGGTGAATATGCTCGAGGCGATCCGCATCGTCAACCCCAAGGCGCGCTTCTACCAGGCCTCTACTAGCGAGATGTTCGGCCTCGCCCACGAGGAGCCTCAGGCGGAAACGACACCCTTCCATCCCCGTAGCCCGTACGCGGTGTCGAAGCTGATGGCTCACTGGATGACTGTGAACTATCGTGAGAGCTTCGGGATGTTCACCTGCGCGGGCATCCTGTTCAACCACGAGTCGCCGATTCGCGGCATCGAGTTCGTCACCCGCAAGATCACCGACGGCGTCGCGCGGATCAAGCGCGGCCTCGCCACCGAGCTGCGGCTGGGCAATCTCGACGCCAAGCGTGACTGGGGCTTCGCGGGAGACTACGTGGAGGCCATGTGGCTCATGCTGCAAGCTAGCGAGCCGCGCGAGTACGTGGTCGCCACCGGACGCACTCATTCCGTCGGCGACTTCTGCCGCATGGCGTTCTCGCACGTCGGGCTCAACTACCAGGACTACGTCCGGATCGACCAGCAATTTTCGCGGCCGGCCGAGGTGCCGTCCCTGTGGGGCAATGCGACACGGGCCAAGGTCGAGCTGGGCTGGGAGCCAAAAGTGAGCCTCGAGGAGCTGGTGGCGATGATGGTCGAGGCCGATCTGAGGCGGGTAGGGGCGTGACCCGTCATGACCGCATCCCCCGGCGTGTGGCCCATTGACTTCTGGCGCGACAAGCGCCTCGTCGTTACCGGTGGTGGAGGCTTCCTCGGCTCCTACGTCCTGGAATACCTGAAAGAGCGGGGCTGCTCCAGTCCCTTCGTTCCGCGTAGCCGCGACTACGACTTGCGACGCGAATCCGACATCGTTCGGCTGCTGGACGTAGCGCGGCCGCACGTGATCATCCATCTGGCCGCGGTCGTCGGGGGCATCGGCGCCAACCGCGAGAACCCGGGTCGGTTCTTCTACGAGAACCTCATGATGGGCACCCAGCTCATGGAGCAGGCCCGACGCTTCGGGGTCGCCAAGTTCGTGACCATCGGCACGGTGTGCTCGTATCCGAAGTTCACGCCGGTTCCTTTCCAGGAAGACGAGCTCTGGAGTGGCTATCCCGAAGAGACGAACGCCCCTTACGGGCTGGCCAAGAAGATGCTCCTGGTGCAAGGCCAAGCCTATCGGCAGCAGTATGGCCTCAACTCGATCTACCTCCTGCCCGTGAATCTCTACGGCCCTCGGGACAACTTCGACCCGGCCTCCTCGCACGTCATTCCGGCGTTGATCAAAAAGTGCGTCGACGCAGTCGAAGGCGGGCACGACACCATCACGGTGTGGGGTGCCGGGAAGGCCACTCGGGAATTCCTCTACGTGGCCGACGCGGCCGAAGGCATCGTCCTGGCCGCGGAGCGCTACGAGGGAGATGAGCCGGTCAACCTCGGGGCGGGCGCGGAGATCTCGGTCAAGGACCTGGTGGAGTTGATCGCGCGGCTCACTGGATTCAAGGGCCGGATCGTGTGGGACGCGAGCAAGCCCGACGGACAGCCGCGCCGACGGCTCGACACGAGCCGAGCCGAGAAGTATTTCGGTTTCCGAGCCGGGACCAGCTTCGAAGTGGGGCTACAGCGAACCGTCCAGTGGTATCGTCAGTCGCTCAGACCGCAGCCGGTGTCCGCCGGGCTCACGCGCTAGGCGTGCGACCCGGTGACTCGCCTCGCCACAAAGGTCGAGCACTCTTTCTGCGTGATTCCGGATCGGGCAATCGTGCTGGGCCCGCGTGAGTGAAACGACCTTGAAGCCCAGCACTCTCAGCATCTGATCGACGCATCCCTCTGACATCATCCACCACGTGATCGGGTCGGCCCGGGTCTCCGGATCCGGCTGGAACAGCCACACCGGCCCGGCTCGGTGTGCTGAAGACACTGCTGAGTGATCACCACCCACTCGGTGGACAGCCGCGAGGCGGATTGGAGGGCCCGGAACGGTCCCGTAGGTGCGGCAACACGCCATCGCGGGGATCGAACGACACCACGGCCGCGCCGCGCTTCTCCATCTCGAACGACAGATAGCCACTCGCCGCGCCGACGTCCAGCGCTCTCTTTCGCTTGAAGTCGAAATGCCCGAAATAATCCGAAATAATCGTCGATGGTCCGACGCAAATCCCAGTGATCTCCCACCCGTCCCACGCCCGGCAAGTCCATGTAGTGATAGAACGCACACTCCCCGATATCGGAGACGTCACGTGCAGTCTCAAAGCAGAAGCTCATTGATTCTCCTGATATCGACGAGGCAGCGCGGCTAGGCGTTCGAGCCAAGGATCGAGAAGGGGCAGGTTGACGTCCCAGGCGTACCGGGACTCGACCGCCTGGCGTCCGTTGCGGGCCAGCCGAGCGACGAGGTCGGGCTGCTTGATGGCGGCGACCACCGCGGCCGCCAAATCCTCATCGGTTTGGCGCACGAGCAGCTCGTGCCCGTCCTTCAAGTCGAGCCCTTCCAGAGCGGTCGGCGTGCAGACGGTCGGCACGCCCGCGCTCAATGCCTCCAGCACCTTGTACTTCGTTCCGGCGCCCGCGGTCAGGGGCATGCACGCCACCGCCGCCTCGGCCAGATACGGACGGACGTCTGAGACGCGGCCGGTCACCACGACGCGGCGGCCATCGTTCTCCGACAAGAGCGCCGGCTCCGGGGCCTGCCCCACGATCCACAGGCAAGCGTCGCGGCAATGCTGGCGCACGAGCGGCATGATATGCCGCACGAGTCGCCAGGCGGCCTGGCGGTTGGCCCAGTAGCTCAGGGCCCCGACGAATATCACGCGGGGCGGCTCGCGGTGGATCCGTTCCCGGAAGTCGAAGTACTGAGGATCCACGCTATTGTCGACGACCAAGACGCGCTCGGGGGTAAACCCGTAACGGTTCACGAACACATCCCGATCCTTCGCACTCACCGCGATGACTGCGTCGTAGGCTTTCAGATTTTCTTCCTCGAATCGCCGCGCCCGGCGGCTCTCCAAGTGGAAGGCCAACCTGGTGAGTCCTCGGGATGCCTCGGCAAAGCTCCGGATGCGTTCGGCCTCGACGTCGTATGTCGCCATGATCAGCCTCGTGCGCAACCGGACACTGCCGAACGTCAACGCAATCGGGTTCACTTGCGGGCTTACGAATAGGAAGTCCGGTTGTTTCCGCTCGAGCGCCTGGTGCAACGCCGATCCGAACGGGCCAATGAGCCTGGTGTGATTCGTCACGTCCCAGTGATGACGCGGCCCGAGCACGGGGAACTGACGGGCGCGAAGCGCGTTGGCCAGTCGGGAGACTCGACGCATTGGTGGCGGCGGAACACTGGGCGGGGTGTGGCAATTGTCTAGAAACGGCATCAGCCAATCGGTCCGGGAATCACTCGCCGCGGGCGGCAACGGATGTACAGAAAAAAACTCCACCGTGCTGATCTTCAGCAGATGCCGAAGCAAATGGAAGTCTCGAATCTCTCCACCGAAATAACCAGGATGGCGCGGCATGACGAGCGAGCAAAAGAAGGATCGATACCGTACGGTTCGATCCTGAACAGCGTACTCATAGCTTTTCGTGGTCGGCGACGGCGAAGCGGCTGTCCGCGGGTCCGGAGCGATCAATTGCCGGCGCCGAGCGGCCAAACGCTCCGGGTTTCCGATCTTGGTGGCAGCCGAGAGACCAGCGACCGCGAGAATGGTCCATTGCCTCAGCCCCCTGGGGCGACCGCCAAAATGGCGGCGGGCGAAGCTCCTCAAGAACTCCTGGAGGTACGGGTAGAAGGACTTGGCGCGCCGGCCCGGCCATCGCTGTCGACTGAAGTCATACAGCTCGATCAGGAACTTGCTCCAATCACTCGTCTTCGCCGACCGGTGGATGCGATAGAACGCGTGGGTGCGCTCGAGCTTCCGGATCTTGGCGTTGGCGGTGAAGCGGTAGAAGAGATCGAAGTCGAAGATGAAGTGATACTTCTCGTCCAGCGGACCACACGACTCCAGCAGACGGCGACGGAAGAACACGGTCGGCTGAGGTACGGCGTGGACGTACGACCAGTAGGCCGGAATCCGAGTCCGGGGCTGCATCTCTCCGTAGTACAGCCCGGTGCGGTAACCGCCGTGGTCGGCGAGATGGAGGCGATTCTGTTCGTCGATGTAGAGCGCGTTCGCGAATACGAGGTCCAAATCGGGATCCTCGGAGAAGGCACGTCCCACTTCGAGCAGGGCGTCTTCCGCGAGCATGTCGTCCGAGTTGAGCCAGCCGAGAATCTCTCCTTTGGCGCCCGCGAATCCGTTGTTGATGGCATGAGCCGGTCCGCGATCTGGTTCCGAGACCCAGTGACCGAGTCGAGGCTCGTATCGCCGGAGGATGTCGACGCTTCCATCCGAAGAGCCGCCGTCGTGGACTCGGATCTCCACGTTCGGATAGTTCTGGTTGATGATGCTTTGGAGCGCCTGTTCGAGGAACGGAGCCTGGTTCAGCGCCGGTACGACGATGGTGACCGACGGCAGACTGGACGCATCGGCGGGAGGAGGGCGGCGGAGTGTTTGCGTGGGCAGGGGCAAATAGGTCGTGTCTTGAGGATCCCCGATCTCAGGAAAGCCGTCGTGGTTTCCCCACATCGAACGGAAGTGCTCGAGCACCTCCAGCTGGGCGTTGTGCAGGTGATACTGGACCTTCGGCGGGACCGCCTTGGTCTTCGGATCTAACAAGGTCTCGATGAGGTAGTGCAAGGTCCCGGCGGTCGCTTCGAGGCCGGTCCACCTCTTGACCGCCCGATGGATCTCGAACGCCCGGTCCATGGCGCCCAGGCTGGTCTTCGTCTCGTCGTATTCCCTTGTCACGGCAAGAAACTCATTGATCGTGACGGCCGGATACCGTTGCGCGATTCGGAGGATCACGTCCCAATCGAGACAATATCGAAGGGTCTCGTCGACTCCTCCGACCACCTGCCATGCGGCTCGGAAGAAGAAGGTGGCCGGCTGAAGGATGTAGTCGAGCCCGGTGATCAGCGCGTTGCGATTCAGCGCGAGATGCCGCCGGCCGAATGGTACGAATTCCCGAGACTTCTCGCGGTAGCGGAGGCCGTTCCCCACGTAGAGGCCTCGGCCGGGGAAGGTGGTGTAGGCGCGCGCCACCGTCCAGAGGGCGCCCGGCAGATAGTAGTCGTCGGAGTTGAGCCACGCCACGACGTCTCCGGAGCAGCGGCGCACGCCGTCGTTGATCGCCGCGGCCTGGCCGGCATCTGATTGGCTCTGCCAGTACGTCAGGTGGGGCGAGTATTGCCGGATGATGTCCAGGCTCTGATCGGTCGAGCCGCCATCCATGATGACGAGTTCCAGGGCGGGATAGGACTCGGAGATGACGCTATCAAGACACTGGTGAAGGTAACGACCCTGATTGAACGAGGGAACGACAACGCTGATCCGCGGCAGCGTCTCCGGATCGCTATCCATACAGCAGCCTCAACGGCTCAGCGCGGTTCCTGACAACGTGTCTCGTGCATCGCCGAGCACGGCTGCACGATCCTGTCAAAGTCGATACGGAACTTCAATCTGGCCGTGTATTCTACCTCACGAGGAACCGCACGACTTTGAGCTTGTTCCCAAACACGAGTCAGTAGGCACCCGGGTGGGGAATTTTTACCGAATGACTAGCCGGGCCCTGCCGGCTCCGCCAGGTCTTTCGTGCGCCTACCTGACAGACCTCGTCCTCGTTTTGGTCCAGAAGGACATGAAGGTACGCTACAAAAGCAGCTGGCTGGGATACGCCTGGTCGGTGGCCAATCCGCTGTTGTTCACCGCGGTGTACTACGTGGCGCTTGGCGTGTTTCTCCGCTTCGAGATTCCCGGCTATCCCTATCCGCTCTTCTTGATTGCCGGCCAGTTCCCGTGGCAATGGCTCGCCAGCTCCATCGGGGGCGGGCCCATGGCCTTCATCAACAATGCGTCGCTCATCAAGAAAGTTCGGTTTCCGCGGAACGTCATCATCGTGAGCAACGTGCTGAGCGACGCCATCCACTTCCTGCTGACCATCCCGGTGACCCTGCTCGCGGTGCTGTGGTACGGGCGCGAGCCGTCCTGGCTGTGGATTCCGGGCATCCCACTGCTGGTGCTGGCCCAGTTCCTCACCGTGTACGGCGCCGCGCTGGCCGTGGCGTCGGTCAACGTGTTCGTGCGAGACCTCGAGCGGCTCGTCGGATTGTTCATGCAGGTCCTGTTCTTCCTCACCCCGGTCATCTATTCGGTATCGGTCGTTCCCCTCCAGTACCATTTCTGGATCAAGCTCAATCCGTTAGCCCCTCTGATCCGAGCCTGGCAGAAGCTCCTGCTGGACAACTATCTGGACCCCGTGCTGGTGGGCGCTGCCTATCTGTCCGCACTCTCCTGTCTGGTGATCGGCACACTCGTCTATCGCGCCCTCTCGCCGCGATTCGCCGAGCTCGTATGAGCGTCATCAGGCTCGCTCACGTCACGAAAGAGTACGCCCGCCACCGGCATCTCACGCGAGGCCTCAAGCAATCGCTCCTTCATCTTCCGGATCTCATCAGGAGCATGAGCGCCCATCGCTTTTTCGCGCTCGAGGACGTCTCGCTCGAAGTGCGCCGCGGCGAGGCGGTCGGGGTCATCGGGGCGAACGGTTCGGGCAAGAGCACGCTGCTGGGGCTGATCGCGGGGGTTATCGGACCTCAGGCCGGCACGGTGGAAGTGCATGGACGGGTCGCCCCGCTTCTCGAGCTCGGCGCCGGGTTCCACTACGAGCTGACCGGGTACGAGAACATCGTGCTGAATGGTGTCTTGATGGGCTTGACCCGTCGGCAGGTCGCGGCCCGGATGGAAGCGATCGTCGCCTTCAGCGGCCTCGAGTCGTTCCTGAACGAGCCACTGCGGACCTATTCCAGCGGCATGGTGGCACGTCTCGGTTTCTCGGTGGCGGTGCACCTGGATCCGGATATCTTGCTGGTCGACGAGATTCTGGCCGTGGGCGACACTCACTTTCAGGCGAAATGCTTCGACCGACTAGAAGAGTTCCGGCGGCAGGGAACGACCTTCGTGATCGTGTCTCATGCGCTCGCCGATGTTCGCGCGCTTTGCGACCGGGTGATCTGGCTCGCCGGAGGAAAGATCATGATGCAGGGGAAGCCCGATGAGGTGATTGCCGCATACGAGAAGTCGTGACGTAGAGGAGACCGCTCCCGGCGCAGGGGCGCCATCGACATCTATTCTGCGCTGTTGTACACTCCGGCGACTGAACTGACGCGGGGCTCACATTCTTAAGCGAGGCGAGCGCCATGTCCATGGACGTTCGACGATGTTTGCGTACACAATCGGCGCGCGGTCCTCGAGCAAGCTGACCAGCATGTACACATATGCTCAGAATTTCGAAGACGTAATGCTGAGCCGTCTCTTTCAGGACCAGGCGACCGGATTCTACGTCGACGTGGGCGCGTGGGATCCGCACATTCACTCGGTTACGAAGCACTTCTACAACGCCGGCTGGCACGGTGTGAACGTCGAGCCGCTGCGCTCGAAATTCGAACTGTTCCTGCGGGAGCGCCCGCGTGACATGACTCTTAACGTGGCGGTCGGACACGCTGCCGGTGAGCTTCGATTCTTCGAGTGCGTTGAGGAGAGCTATCTCTCGACACCAGATCCGGCCATCGCGGAGCAGTTTCGGAGCCGAGGAGGAACCGTAACCGAGTATGCGGTACCCGTGGTCACGCTGAACGAGATCCTAGAACGACACTGCCCGATGCTGGTGGATTTCCTCAAGATCGACATTGAGGGATGGGAAGGGCCCGCGATCGAGAGCTGCAACTGGCAGCGATTTCGGCCCCGAACCCTCGTGATCGAAGCCACCAAGCCCGCAACGAGGCCCGCCGCCTGGGACGATCTCGAGAGCATCGCGATGTGGCACGACTGGGAACCGATTCTCTTAGGGAATCGATACATGTTTGTGTACTTCGACGGCCTGAATCGATTCTACGTCCGAGAAGAGGACTCCGCTCTCGCCGGTCGCTTCCAGTTGCCGCCTGGCGTCTTCGACGACATCAGATACGAGCAGTTCGACCAGGTTCAGGAGTTGGCCCGTCAGCTCAAAGAGGCGGAAGCCGAGCGATCGGCCCAACTCCGGCAGATCCGCGAACTGCGTCGTCTTATCCGCCGGTCGAGCGGGTAAAGCGACCCGCGGTCGCGCTCCGTGCAGCGTTGGAACTGGCCAATGCCTCTACGCGGTAGCTATGCGAATCGGTGCGGCCAGTTTTCGCGTCGAGATGCTGGAGGACCCGGGCACAAAGGTCGGTCGCGCCATAGGCAACGTGCAGTATCACGAAAAGCCGCATGAGCTCGCTCGGATCAAGCCGATCCAGTTCGAATAGTCTCCGAACGTAGACCGCGTCCGTCCACAACACTTGGCCAAATCGACGCGCCGGGGGAAGCTCATGGCCCTGGAATGGCCGGTACGTTCGCGACTGCATTTCGTCAAATGCGAACAGTCCATAGCCGGCGTCTCGCAACACGCGGTCGACATCGGCGAATAGCGGCTGCTCGCGATACAGAGCAGCAAACTCGACCTCCGTGTGCACCACCAAAGCCTTCGCGATCACACGTGAAGCGCCGCGGAGCACGTCTAGCTCCGCGCCCTGTACATCGAGCTTCAAGTAGTCGGCTCCGGCGGCCTCCGAGATATCGTCGAGCCGATGGGTTTCGATGGGCACGGTCCGCACCACCCGCACGAGCTCCGCCAAACCTTCGAAGGCGGAGAGCAGCAAAGTATTGGGCTCGTAGAGAGACGAGGTCATGCTCTCGTTGCAGATGTGGAGGCGGCGCGCCGTTCCGTCGGCGATTGCGTATGGTAGGTAGCGGTGAGGCGGCCCGAAGCGGCGATTCAGCTTCTCGCACTCATCCGCGACGGGCTCGAAGCCCACGACGCGGGCCAGGCCGGCGTCGCGCAGGGCGGAATATGGCTCGGTTCCGTCTCCGGCGAACATGGCTCCCACGTCCACGATGTTGATGGTCGGGACGGCCGGAAGAAAGGAGCCGGGGGGAGGCATAGACGGCGCGGGAGACGATTCAACCGGAACGGGGGTGGTGCCCGTGGCCGGCGTTCCGACCGGCATCAGCTGGTACCCCAGGCTTCGAAGTGCCTGCGTGACCAGCAATTTCAGCATCTGGTCTGATGGTCGGGCAGTGACTCCGTGAGGAGGGCGGAGGACAGGGGCTGTCGTGAGGCCACGAAGATCGCCCGGGTCAGCAGCCTTCCAGGCCCCGGTCGAGTCCAGTCGACCGGGAACTCCTCGTGATTCGGCTGGGTGGTCGGGACGTATACGTGCGGGAAGGCGCTCTTCAGGGCGTCGAGGATCCACGCGCGAGTTGGCCGGCATCCGGCGCCGTCGAAGGCCTGGGACACCTGGGTCGCATCCTCCGGAGTCGGGTTGATCGCAGCCTCGGAGCCGAACGATACGCAGGTTTCTACGAGACAGAGCTGTCGGCACGTCGCTCCCATCAGCCGGATGAGCCGCGCCGGATCGCGCAGGTGGTACAGGATCCCGTAGCAGTGAACGACGTCGAACTGGCCCAGGTAGGTCGCGTCGTCCTTGTCCAGGTCCAGCCGAACGATCCGATGACGCCGTGGCACCTCGGCGGAATGAGTACCGTAGTACGCCGCGATGTTGGCGGCCATGGACTCGATGTTTTCGGACCGCGCCTCCACGCTCGTCACCTCGTTGCCCCGGTCGAGGAAGAACGTGGAGAGGTCGCCGATGCCTGCGCCGAGCTCGAGAACCGTGCGGCCCGCGAGCGGAAGCCCCAGCGAAGCGAGATGCTCCAGCCGTCGCTGGTTGATGCGCAGATAGTGATTGCTGTGGAAGTCGTGGAAGTGGATCGCCGGAGCCGACGCCGCTTGACGGTCCATCGCGGCGGGCGCCGAAGCATTCAGCGTCACCGGCGAAGCCGGTTGCTTGTAGGCATGAAAGATCCCCCGGGCGTCCCCCACGAGCGGATGGGGCTGGTAGACGACGCGCTCGAATCCCACGATCTTGAGCAGCGCCTCCACGCACTGCCGGTTGGGTCCCCACCAGTTGGTCGGGTCGTTGTTCAGCTCGGTGCCTGGATAGAAGACCATCGCGGGACGATCCATCGCGCGCAGGTCCAGATGGGTCTCGATCACCGCGACGTCCTTGGTGACGGCGGCGAGGTTCTGGAGCGCGCGGATCGGATCCACCAGGTGGTAGAAGACACCGAGAAACAACACGACGTCGAACTGGCCCACCCGGTCCGGGCTCAGATCGGGGACGTCGATGTCCATCCCCTCGACGTCGAGCTTGAGCGTGGTACGGGCCAGATCGAAGGTCGTTCGGCCCTGGATCTCCGGGCTCCAGCAGTGATGGTCCGTGGCCAGCACTCGGCGGGCCTGCCGCCGCTTGGCCTCGAAGCTGAAGTAGCCGTTCCAGGCGCCAACGTCGAGGACGGACTTGCCATGGAGGTCCAGGGGACCGAAGATCGCGTCGGCCTCGGCGCGGAGCACCTTCGAGGACTTCTTGCCCGGGGTCACGACCCCGTTCCCGAGGTCGATGGAATGGAACCAGAAGTAACGCTGGACCTGCGTGGACAATTTGGCCGCGGTGCCCTCGAGGGGTGGACGGCGGCGCGCCAGCGCCCCGCGGGCCGAGCGGTCCAGCCATCGGGCAAGCGGCTTGAGCTTCTTCGGTATCGTCGCGGACAGATTCATGGTGGCGACAACGTCGCGGCGCCAGTATACACGAGCGTCGCCAAAGACTTTCCATTCCCACCGCGCTTGGTACACTCGTTTGCGTGCTGCCGCTCGTGACCGTGGTCACTCCGTCCTTCAATCAGGGACGATTCATCCGCGAGACGATCGAGAGTGTCCTGAAACAGGACTACCCCCGCATCGAATATCTCGTCATGGATGGAGGCTCGACCGACGAGACGTTGTCCATCCTGCGGGAGTACTCGGATCGGCTCCGCTGGGTTTCCGAGCCCGACCGCGGGCAGGCTCACGCGATCAACAAGGGCTGGCGCCAGGCGACCGGCAGCATCGTGGCCTACCTCAACTCCGATGACGTCTATCTCCCCGGCGCGATCGGTCACGCGGTCGCGGCACTCCAGGCCCATCCGGAGGCAGCGGCGGTCTACGGAGAGGGCTATCACGTGGACGAGGCGGGCGCGATCCTCGAGCGATACCCCACCGAGTCGTTCGACGTGGATCGGCTTCGTGAGATCTGCTTCATCTGCCAGCCCACCGTGTTCCTGCGGCGCGAGGCCGTGGAAAGCGCGGGCTATCTGGACGAATCGCTGCGCTATTGCATGGACTACGACCTGTGGATTCGCCTGGCCCGGGCCAGGAATGTCTTCGTCCACACGCCGTACTATCTCGCCAGCACCCGTCTGCACGCGGACACCAAGACCTTGGGCCAGCGCGGGAAGGCTCACGCGGAGATCCTGCGGGTCATCTACCGTCACTTCGGTCGCGTGGAGCCGGGCCTGGTTTTCGGATACGCGCACGCGGTGCTCGAGCTTGAGAATCGAGCGGCGTCGATCCGTGGCCGGCTGTCCCTGATCGGGCTGAGCCTGCTGACCTTCCTGCGGTACAACCGGGGCATCCCGCGCGCGGCCTGGCCGGTCTGGTGGATCTGGCTGCGCGACTGCTATCGGGACGCTCGCAACTCGCTCTGAATCACTGCTTGTAGGCGTGGAAGATCCCGCGCGCACCGCCCACGGTGGGATGGGGCTGATAGTCGATCTTCGCGAAGCCGACGAGCCGGAGCAGCGCTTCCATGCACGAGCGGTTGGGCCCCCACCAGTTGGTGGGATCGTTGTTGAGCTCGGCCCCGGGGTAGAAGACCATCGCGGGCCGCTCGACGGTCGCCAGGTCCAAATGCGACTCGACGACCGCCACTTCTTTGGTCAATGCCGCGACGTTCTTGAGCGCCTGGATGGGATCCACCAGGTGGTAGAAGACCCCCAGGAACAGCACGACGTCGAACTGTCCGACTCGATCCGGAGTGAGCTGGGGGACGTCGATATCGAGCTCGTCGATATCCAGACGGAGCGCCGCCTTGGCCAGATGGAAGGTGTCGCGGCCCTGAACCTCTGGCTTCCAGCAATGATGATCCGTGGCGAGGACGCGGGCCGCCTGCCGACGCTTGGCCTCGAAGCTGAAGTTGCCATTCCAGGCCCCGATGTCCAGGACGGACTTTCCGCGCAGGTCCAGGGGTCCGAAGATCGCGTTCGATTCGGCTTGGAGCAGCTCCACCGACTTGCTGCCCGGAGTGATCACGCCATTGCCAAGATCGATCGAGTGGAACCAGTAGTATGCCTTGGCCCGCGCGAGCAGCTCGGCGGCCGGTCCATCGAGTGGCGTCGGGTCGTGGCGAGACGGCGATGGAACGGAGGCGGCGGGACGCGGCCCCGTCGCCGGCCAACCGAGAAGCCGCTTCACGTGGGACTTCAAGTGTGCCATTGTTTGGCTCTCCCGAAGGTCGAAGATACTACGTGAGAGCGCTAGAGATGCCAGAAACTCGGCCGCACCGCACGGCCTCATGAAGATCGCCATCGACGGACATCCCCTGATACCGCCCCGGGCGGGAATCGGCCAGTACACCTACCATCTCATCCGGGCGCTTGCGCGGCTCGAGCCTGCCCACCAGTACCTCGTCATGTATCCGCGCCTGACCCCTACCTTGCGTACGCGCGAAGCGCCGGTATTCGCCGAGAAGTGCGTGAGGGTCGTCAGCGAGAGCCGCTTTCGCTTCCTCGTGTTCCGAGCCCGGCGCAAGCTGCGGCGCAAGCTCGGGCTGGCTCCGGCCGTCGAGCGAGGCCTTGGACCATACGACGTCTACCACGCCACGAACTACGTGTTCACCCATTCCGTGAAACGGGCGCGGCGCGTGGTGACGATCCACGACATGACGCTGATGCTGTTCCCCGAATGGCACCCGCGGGCCCGGGTGAGAAGCATGGCAAGCGAGATCGCGCGATCTGTCGAGGTCGCCGACCACGTCCTCGCCGACTCGGCGTCGACGCGTGATGACATCGTCAAGCACTTCAGCATCCGCTCGGACCGTATCAGTGTCGTGCCCCTCGCGGCGGACCGGTCCTTCCGGCCGCTGCCGGCCACGGAGGTGCAGCGAGTCCTCTCGGACTGGGGCCTGACGAGGGACGGCTATCTGCTCTTCATGGGCACCATCGAGCCCAGGAAGAACCTCTTGAGGCTCCTGCAGGCCACCGAGCTGGCCGGCAACCGGGCTGGACCGCTCGTCATCGCCGGCGCAGACGGCTGGGGCAGCGACGAGGTCGCCACTCGGATCCAGAGCTTGCGGCGCGCCGGCCGTGTCACGTATCTCGGCTATGTCCCGGACGATGCCCGCCCGGCGCTCATCAATGGCGCGCGAGGCTTCGTCTATCCCTCCCTGTACGAGGGGTTCGGGCTGCCGGTGCTGGAGGCGATGGCCTGCGGGGTCCCGGTGCTGGCCTCCAACGTGTCGTCCCTGCCCGAGGTGGTCGGAAGCGCCGGCCTCCTGCTCGATCCCTGCGACGTGGATGCGATCGCCCAGGGCATGGTTCGGCTCTGGGAGGATGAGACGCTCCGGCGCGACCTGTCCGCGCGAGGGCTGGAGCAGGCCCGCGGCTTCTCGTGGGAGAGGACCGCGAGCCAGACCTTGAAGGCGTATACGAAAGCCTGACTTCGAGCCGTCGCCGTATCCTGAGTCGGCGACGTACTTCTTTCTCTGCCGTCGTCCCCCTGCTAGCATGTCCCGAATGTCTGGACCGCCCCTCGCCGGTGCTCGCGATGCGTCGGGTACTTCCTGGCCGCGTGGCGCCGCTTGTGCCATCGTTTTGGCCATACTCCTGACCGCCCTCGCAAGCGCATCCGTTGCCGCGCAGCCGTCGGGGGGTACTCTCAGCATCCCCGCCGGCGGTGAAGAGGCCACCGTGGTGGCCGACCAGCTCCAGCAGGTCGGCGGCACCTCCGACCTCATGATCGCCATCGGCAACGTGGAGATCGTCCGTGGCCAAACGCGGCTGCTGGCCGACCGGGTCGAGATCAACCGTGACACCGGCCAGGCGATCGCGCAGGGTAAGGTGGTGTTCTACGACGGGCCCGACCGGCTGGTGGGTGACCGGATCGACTACAACCTGAAGACCGGCACCGGCGTGGTGTACCACGGCGCGGCGACGTCCGCTCCCTTCTACCATCTCACGGGTGAGCGGATGGACCGCACCGGGGAGAGCATCTACCAGGTCCGCGGCGGGGCCTTCACCACTTGCGAGGGCGACGACCCGGCCTGGTCGTTCCACTTCGGATCCGGAACGGCCGATCTCGATGACATGCTCTCCGGCCGCGACGCCTCGTTCTGGGTCAAGAGCGTTCCCCTCCTGCCGTGGTTCCCCTACTTTGCGGCCGCCTTGCGAAAGGAGCGGCAGAGTGGCTTCCTCTTCCCCGAGTTCGGGCAATCGAGTCGCCGCGGGTACTTCGCCAAGATTCCCTTCTATTGGGTGATCAACGACAGCCAGGACCTGACCGTCTCGCTCGACACGTTCAGCGCACGCGGCGTGGGCCTCGAGGCCGAGTACCGCTACCTGTGGTCGCGAGACCAGCGGGGCACGCTGGGCCTCTTCGGCATCAACGAAATGTTCCGGGAGAATCGACCGCCCGACATCAACGAGAACCGGGGCTGGACCGATCTGCGGCACGACTGGCGGATCGCGCCGGGCCTGGCCTTCAAGGTGGACTCGCAGGTCACGAGCGACGATCAGATCTACCGCGACTACGCCGATCGGCTGACCGATCGCTCGCGGCTGGCCGCGGTGACCAACGTGTCGCTCACCAAGACGTGGACCAATTGGAACCTGCTCGGCCAGGTGCGCTGGTACCAGGACCTGACCACGCTGCGGCCCCTCGAGCTGCAGCGCGTGCCGGAGATCGACCTCGCGGGCGTGCGTCAGCAAGTGCCGGGCGCGCCGTGGCTGCTCTACGAGACCGGCGCATCGTTCGTCAACTTCATCCGGGAAGTGGACGGGCCGGAGGGCGTTCGCGCCGACTTCCACCCGCGCTTCTTCGTGCCGATTCCGATCGGCGGGTACCTCACGGTCACCCCGTTCGCGGGCGGTCGTCTCACCTACTACGACCAGCGGGTGACCGGCTTCCACACCGGGCTCGACGGCATCCTGACCCAGGCGTCCGAGTACGATCCGCGCGTGCGCCAGCAGATCGAGGCCGGCGTTGAGCTGCAGAGCAAGGTGGCCCGCGTGTACCAGACGGACGGCGTCGCGGGCATCGCGGCGATCCAGCATTCGATCGAGCCGCGCGCCCAGTTCATCGAGATCCGCGGCTACAACCAGAAGAACATGCCGACGTACGACCCGGGCTACAACACCGGCACCGGCATCGATCCGGGCTACGAGCGCGCGCACGGCATCGACCGGCTCGGCAAGGCCAACGAGGTGACGTACTACCTGACGAACGTGCTGCGGGCCAAGACGGTGGCCGGCCCAGGGCAGGAGGCGGTGCGCTGGGACTTGATGCGTTTCACCCTGAGCCAGACGTACAACTTCAAGCCCATCGACCAGCCGGTCGGCGACCTGTTCGCGGACCTGCAGCTGCAGCCGAACCAGCAGATTCGCATTCAGGGCTACGCGCGATACAACATGTACGGGCTCGGGCTTCGCGAGGCGGCCGGGCTGGTCGGCGTGGTGTACCCGCGCTTCTCCGCCATGTTCGGCCCGCGCTTCAACGAGCAGGGGCAGAGCGTCGTGCTCGGCCCGCAGATCGCCCCGGTGGGCCCGCAGCGTACCCTGGTCGGTGAGACGCGGATCCGGGTCCTGCCGAACCTGGACATCAAGACCGGCGCGGCCTGGGAATTCGTCAATGCGACCGACACGGTCGAATATCGGGCGGGAATCGACTGGCGCTTCGACTGCTGGTCGCTCTCGGCCCTCTACGTCAACCGGCACAACGGCGAGAGCGAGTTCCGCTTTCAGGTGAACCTGCTCGGTGTGGGCCAGGTAGGGACGTCGGCCAGGCCGTTCTAGTGAGGACGGGGATTCCCGTCTAGAACAAATCGGTCGCCGCGTTGGCGATCTTACGGCCGATGTCCGCCGCGGCCTGGCTGGCTGCGCCGCGGCCCTGGGCGAGGGTGTCCGAGACCTGGCCCTGGACCTGGAAGTCGGCGACCTGGGTGAGGCCGCTCTCCTGCCAGAGGATCTTGTCCTGACGCACGTCGCGGAACCTCACGTTCAGCACCACGACCAGGTGATAGGCCTGCACGTTCTGGTTGCGGTCGAAGCCGGCGCCGTCGATCTGGGTGCTGAGGATCTCGCCCTCGAGGATGGAGTCGGCCTGATCCAGGGGCACCACGCGGAGGCGGCCGCCGCTCGAGAAGGCGGAAATGACGGCGGAGGTGATGGCGTTCTCGAATCCGGGCACGTCGCTCTGGTTCTTGAAGATCGGGACGGCCACCGTCTTGATGTGGCTCGGCAGGTTGCCGTGAAAGCTGTAGCCGCAGCCGGCCGCGAAGGCGGCCACGAGGATCAGCAACAGCCCGACGGCGGCCAGAGCCGAGCGGTGACTCATCGCAATTCCGCTAGATTATGGCACGCGTCCGGCGGGGCGCAACGGTCCTCGATGCTATAATTCCGCCGAAATGCGGCTGACGTGCCCGAGCGGAGACCCGCCATGAAGGTGGCGCTGGTCCACGACTGGCTCACCGGGATGCGCGGCGGCGAGCGGTGCCTCGAAGTCTTCTGCGAGCTATTTCCCGACGCCCCGATCTACACGCTGCTGCATACCCCGGGCTCGGTGTCGCCGACCATCGAGCGCCGGACCATCCACCCCTCGTTCATCCAGCGTCTGCCCGACGCGGAACGGCGCTACCGGCAGTATCTGCCGCTGTTCCCGGCCGCCATTCGCCGTTTCGACGTGGCCGGGTACGATCTGGTGCTCTCTTCGAGTCATGCGGTGGCCAAGAGCGTGCGCGTGCCGCCCGGCGCCCTCCACGTGTGCTACTGCTTCACCCCGATGCGCTACGTCTGGGACCTCTACGACGACTACTTCGGGCGCGGGGCGGGATGGGCCACCTCGCTGCTGATGCCGCCGGTGGCGGCGGCGCTGCGCCGATGGGACCGTCGCACCGCGGCCGGCGTGCACCGGTTCGTGGCGATTTCGCGCTTCATCGCCGACCGAATCCGCCGGGCGTACGGCCGGGACGCCGACGTCATCTATCCACCCGTCGACGTCTCGCGCTTCCGGATCGAGGAGTCCCCGGGCGACTACTACCTGGTGGTCTCGGCCCTGACGCCGTACAAGCGCGTGGACCTCGCGGTGAAGGCGGCGGGCCGGCTCGGCCGACGCCTGCTCGTGGTGGGTACCGGGCCGGAGGAGCGGCGACTGCGGGCCCTGGCCGGCCCGACCGTTGAGCTGCTGGGCTGGCGAGACGATGCCGAGATCGCCGCGCTGTACGCGGGCTGTCGCGCTCTGATCTTCCCCACTCTCGAGGACTTCGGCATCACCCCCCTGGAGGCGATGGCGGCGGGGCGGCCGGTCATCGCCCTGGGCCAGGGGGGCGCCCTGGAGACGGTGGTGGCGCCGGGCGGTGCCGAGCCGCCCACCGGGCTCTTCTTCGGGTCCCAGACGGTGGACGCGCTGGTGGAGGCGATCCGGCGCTTCGAGTCCGGCCGTCACCGGTTCGCCCCGAAGGAGCTGCGCCTACGCGCCGAGGCGTTCGACCGCGGCCTGTTCAAGGAGCGGGTGCAGGCGTATCTCACCGCGAGGCTCCAGGAGCACGGCGGGGGCTGAAGGCCTACTCGC
>Ga0081455_10001220_pt1 | contig 32191 bp, 33 predicted proteins | sample TabmetS3T2R1_FD_70207 | JGI IMG/M metagenome (GOLD analysis project Ga0081455, IMG submission 70207) | Tabebuia heterophylla rhizosphere microbial communities from the University of Puerto Rico - S3T2R1 | ecosystem: Host-associated > Plants > Roots > Rhizosphere ...
GCAAGACGGACAACTACCCGCTGGGCGTCTACGTCCTGCCCAAGCAGCTCGACGAGAAGGTGGCCCGGCTCCACCTGGACGCGCTCGGCGTCAAGCTCACGCAGCTCACGCAGGACCAGGCCGACTACATCGGCGTCCCGGTCGAGGGGCCCTACAAGGCCGACCACTACCGCTACTGATCCCGCGCGCTTGACCTGCACGGCCGCCGGGCCACCATGGTGGGCATGGGATCGCTCACCACGGTGGCCCGCGACCTCGCGGACTTCGCCGCCGACAACGGCCGCTGGATGACCTGGAACCTCCTGCTCGCAGTCATCCCCGCCGGGCTCGCCGTGGCGGTGTTCCGGCACCGCGGCCCGCGGACGGCGCTGTGGTGGACGGGCGCGGGGCTGTGCGCGCTGTTCCTGCCCAACGCCCCCTACGTGGTCACCGACCTCGTGCATCTGCGGGACGACGTGCTCCTGGCCGGGAGCGACGGCAGCGTGATCACCGCGGTGCTCCCCACGTACGCGGCGTTCATTGCCGCGGGGTTCCTCGCCTACGCCTTGGCGGTGGGGGAGATGGGCCGCTATCTGACGCGGATCGGTCTCGGGCACTGGCGCGGTCCCGCCGAGGTGGCGACCCACGCCCTGTGCGCCGTGGGGGTGGTGCTCGGGAGGGTGGCGCGGCTCAACAGCTGGGAGCCGGTGACCGAGCCGCACGGCACGGCCGAACGCATCGTGCTCACCCTGTCGTGGCGGGGTGCGCCGCTCGCCGTGCTGGTGACGTTCGCGGTCATCTGGGTCTGCCACGGCGCCACGCGGGCGCTGGTGCGGCACGGGGTGGCGGCCGCGGGGTCCGCCGCCGCCACGATCCGCCGGATGGCCTGACCCGCCTACTCCGGCTGTAGCCGTGCGGACATGGCGCCGCACGGCTACGCAAGAAAGGCGGCCCCCGGTCCTGAATGTCAGTGGCCGTGCGTACGGTCCCCCGGTGATCCTCGACGCCGTGATACCCGTTCGCTGCCCGGTGTGCGGCGCCCCCGGCTCTGCGCCCTGCACGCGCTGCGTCGCTCGCATGCGGCCGGCCGGAGCGGGCCCGCTTCCGGCCGCGCTCGACGCCTGCCGGTCGCTCCTCGCCTACGAGGGTGAGGCGCGTGAGCTGGTCGCCCGCCTCAAGTACCGGAACGACCGCGCCGCCCTGGCGTGGCTCGCCGGTGGGATGGCGACGTTGGTCGAGCCGCCGGCGGGCGTGGTGGTCACCTGGGCGCCGACGGGCGACCGTCGGCGGCGTCGGCGGGGCTTCGATCAGGCCGAGCTCCTGGCCGCCGCCGTGGCCCGGCGATGGCGCGTGCCGTACCGCCGGCTGCTGGGCCGGAAACCGGGCCCGGCCCAGACAGGCCTGACCCTGGCGGCGCGCCGCCAAGGACCCTCGTTCGCGCCGGCGCGGGCGCACCTGCCGGTGCCGGTGATCGTCGTCGACGACGTGGTGACCACCGGCTCCACGCTCACCGCCGCCGCGTGGGCTCTGCGGGCCGCCGGCGCGCCCTGGGTCGGGGCGCTGACCGCCGCCCGGACGCCCCGGGTCACCGCCTTCCGGCCCCTGCCGATCCCGTCCCTACCTCTATCCGTACCGATTGCACCACCCGACGTGGAAACTTCGCTCAAGTTCCGCGGCCAACTGGCCGATGTCCAACGGTGATGCAGGTGACGCACCGAGAGGCTGCCCGGGCGCTCATGATCCTGCGCCGCACCCAGCGGCGCACCTGGGCGCGCCGTCGCCGCCTGCGGCCCCACCGGGGCGGCGCCGCCGGCACGGTGGATCGCACGATCAGCTGCCGCACCACGGTCGACATCGGCACGATCGAGTCCATCCACCGGCACCTGCTCGACGATCGGAACTGGATCAGGATCGAGCGGGTCGAGGCGGCCCAGGCACGCCTCCAGGCAGGCGACGAGCCCTCGGCCGACGTCGTTGCCGAGATGATGGTGCGCCGGGCACTCTGTGATCGCTTGAGCTGACCTCAGCCCACCCAAGGACCTGAGCGGATAGGCACGTCGTCGGGGCTCACGTGGTCAACGCTCCCGGAGGCCGGGCTGTGTGGCCTGGCTCACGGTGCAATCCCGTACTGTTCTGTGCCCACTTGCGGGCCTATCCGCTCGACCTCTAAGCCAGCACGAACCAAGGAGGGGTCATGCAGACCTACCTGGTTGTCGCCCACCGCACGCTGGTCGGTCAGCACCTGCTCGACCACGTCCGCTCGATCAGCGAGGCGGCGGGGTCGGGAGGGTGCCGGTTCTACCTGGTGGTGCCCGTCAGGCATCCGCGCGACCACGCCTGGACCGACGGCGAAGTGGAGGCCACCGCCCGGGCGCGCCTCGACGAGGGGCTCGCCGCCTTTCGCAACGTCGGGGTCGAGGCCACGGGCGAGGTGGGCGACGCCAATCCCGTGTACGCCGTCTCGACCGCCCTCCGGAACCGGCCGTTCGGCGACGAAGACTGGGACGGCATCATCGTCTCGACCCTGCCGGCGGGCGTCTCCCACTGGCTCGGTCTGGACGTCGTCAGCCGCATCAAGCGCGAGTTCGACATCCCGGTCACGCACGTCGTCGCACCCAAGGTCGAGGCCGAGGCCTGACCGCGGCCCGCTCCCGACCCACCGTTAGACTCGTAGCCCACATGGGAGTTCTCGATCGTTTCCTCCGCGTCGGCGAGGGCAAGAAGGTCAAGGCGCTGCAGTCGCTGGTGCCCGACATCTCCGCGCTCGAGCCCGAGCTGGAGCGGCTCACCGACGAGCAGCTCCAGGCCAAGACCGGCGAGTTTCGCGAGAGGCTCGACCAGGGTGCGAGCCTCGACGACCTGCTGATCGATGCCTTCGCCGTCGTCCGCGAGGGCGGCAAGCGGGTCCTCGGCCAGCGGCACTTCGACGTGCAGCTCATGGGTGGGGCCGCCCTCCACTTCGGCTGGATCGCCGAGATGAAGACGGGCGAGGGCAAGACGCTCGTGTCGACGCTCCCCGCCTACCTGAACGGCCTGTCGGGCCGCGGCATGCATCTGGTCACCGTCAACGACTACCTGGCCACACGCGACGCCCAGTGGATGGGCCGGCTGCATCGCTCGTTGGGACTGTCCGTCGGCCTGATCGTCCCCGGCGACACCGATCCCGACTACAAGCGCAGCCAGTACGCCGCCGACATCACCTACGGCACCAACAACGAGTTCGGCTTCGACTACCTGCGCGACAACATGGCGCCGTCGCGGGCCCGACAGGTGCAGCGGGGCCACATCTACGCGATCGTCGACGAGGTCGACTCGATCCTGGTCGACGAGGCCCGCACGCCCCTGATCATCTCGGGCCGGGTCGCCGACGCCGCGCAGCTCTACTACAAGTTCGCATCGATCGTGCGGGGCCTGAAGCCCGAGACCCATTACGAGGTCGACGAGGAGAAGCGCACCGTCTCCCCGACCGAGGAGGGGATCGAGCGGGTCGAGCGCGAGCTGGGCATCGAGAACCTGTACGACGGCGTCGCCCAGAACCTGGTGCACCAGCTCCAGGCCGCCCTGCGGGCCAAGGAGCTGTTCAAGCGCGACAAGGACTACGTCGTCGTCAGCGGCGAGGTGAAGATCGTCGACGAGTTCACCGGCCGCATCCTCGAGGGCCGGCGCTGGTCGGAGGGCCTGCACCAGGCGGTCGAGGCCAAGGAGGGCGTGCGGATCAAGGAGGAGAACCAGACCCTCGCCACCGTGACGCTCCAGAACTACTTCCGCATGTACGAGAAGCTGGCCGGGATGACCGGCACGGCGCAGAGCGACGCCGCCGAGCTGGCCGCCACGTACGAGCTGCAGGTAGTCCCCATCCCCACCAACGAGCCCGTCATCCGGGCGGATCAGGGCGACCTGATCTACAAGTCCGAGGAAGCCAAGTTCGAGTCGGTCGCAGGCGACATCGGCGAGCGCTACGAGGCCGGCCAACCGGTCCTCGTGGGCACCATCTCGGTGGAGAAGTCGGAGCGGCTGTCGCGGCTGCTCGACAAGCAGGGCATCCCGCATCAGGTGCTCAACGCCAAGCCCGACCGGGCGTTCCGTGAGGCCGAGATCGTCGCCCAGGCCGGCCGGCTCCATGCCGTCACCGTGGCCACCAACATGGCCGGCCGCGGCGTGGACATCATCCTCGGCGGCAACCCCGAGGGGCTGGCCAAGCGGGACATGCGGGCCGAGGAGCTCGATCCCGACACCGAGGAGAACCGTCCCCGGCTCGACGAGCTCACCGCCCACCACGAGGCGGAGACCAAGCCCGAGGGCGACAAGGTGCGCGAGCTGGGGGGCCTCTACGTGCTCGGCACCGAGCGCCACGACTCCCGCCGGATCGACAACCAGCTCCGGGGCCGCTCGGGCCGGCAGGGCGATCCCGGTGAGAGCCGCTTCTACCTGAGCCTGGAAGACGACCTGATGCGCCTGTTCGCCACCGGCGCCGTCAACTGGGTCATGGGCAAGACCCTCCCGGACGACGTGCCGCTCGAGGCCAAGATGGTGACCAAGGCCATCGAGCGGGCGCAGACCACGGTCGAGCAGCGCAACGCCGAGATCCGCAAGAACGTCCTCAAGTACGACGAGGTCATGAACGAGCAGCGCAAGGTGATCTACGCCATGCGCGACCAGGTGCTCGACCAGTCCGACCTGCGCGACAAGCTGGTGGACGAGGCCCTGCCCGACGCCGTCAGCACGCTGGTCGAGGCCCACTGCGTCAGCGAGTTCGCCGAGGAGTGGGACCTCGAGGGGCTGCAGGCCGAGGCGCGCACGTTCTGGCCGTCGACGCTCTCGGTCGAGCAGCTGCAGCAGGCGTCCTCGACCAACGAGCTCTACGAGATGCTGATGGACGAGGCGCTGTCCCACTTCGAGCGACGGGAGGCCGAGCTCACCCCCGACGTCATGCGCCAGGTCGAGCGTCAGGTGATGCTGCGGGTGATCGACCAGCGCTGGCGGGCCCACCTCCACGAGATGGACTACCTGCGCGAGGGCATCAACCTGCGGGCCATGGGTCAGAAGGACCCGCTGGTCGAGTGGCAGCGCGACGGCTTCGACATGTTCGGCCAGATGATGCACGGCATCTGGCAGGACTTCATCCGCTACGTGATGCACGTGCAGGTGCAGGTCAACCGGCAGGCGGCAGCCTCCCCGACCGCCGCCGACGCGCCCAGCGAGCCGGCGACCGTGGGTGCCGGCAACGGCGATGCGGACGCCGGGGTGCGGGGGCTGCAGTACTCGTCGCCGGCAGACCCGTCCAGCACCGGCGGGGCCGCCAGCATCGCGGCCGCCGCTCGGGCGCAGCCGGCGGCTGCGGAGGCCGTCGAGCCGCCGCCAGCCGACGATGGCGGCAACGGGCGGCGGGGCGGCGCGCAGCCGGCTGCGGCCCCGGCGAACACACCGATGGTGAAGTCCGAGTGGGACAAGACGCCGCGCAACGCCCCCTGCCCGTGCGGATCGGGCAAGAAATTCAAGCAGTGCCACGGCCGGTGACGCTCCACCCTGTCAGGGTGGTGGCGTCGTACGGTTTCAAGGACTGCTGATGAGGGATCTAACGGACGAGTTGAAGGGGTTGCGGGCCCGCCTCGACGAGGCGGCCGGTTACCTCAAGGTGGACGAGCTGCGGGCTCGCCAGCCACAGCTCGAGGCCGAGGCGTCCCGGCCCGACCTCTGGGACGATCCCGACAAGGCCCGGCGGGTGACGTCGGAGCTGGCGGCCGTCAACGACGACCTCGAGGCGTTCGAAGCGCTGACCGGCCGGCTCGACGACGCCGAGACGCTCTACGAGCTCGCCCGCGACGAGGGCGATGACGCCGCCTTGGCCGAGGTCGAGCAGTCCCTCGGCACCATCGATGCCGACCTGCGGCGCGTCGAGCTGCAGTCGATGTTCTCCGGCGAGCACGACAAGCGGGACGCCCTGGTGACGATCCAGGCGGGCGAGGGTGGCGTCGACGCCCAGGACTGGGCCGAGATGCTGCTACGGATGATCACGCGCTGGGCCGAGCGGCGGGGCTTCGGCGTGGAGGTCGACGAGTTCACACCCGGGTCCGAGGCCGGCATCTCTTCGGCCGAGCTGATCGTCAAGGGCCGCTATGCCTACGGCTACCTCCAGGCCGAGCGGGGCGTGCACCGGCTGGTGCGGATCAGCCCCTTCAACGCCCAGGGCAAGCGCCAGACAGCGTTCGCCGCCGTGCAGGTGGTGCCGATGCTGGACGAGGGGGACCCGTCGATCGAGATCGACGAGAAGGACATCAAGATGGACGTGTTCCGGGCCTCGGGCGCCGGCGGCCAGCACGTCAACAAGACGTCGTCGGCGGTCCGGCTGACCCACATCCCGACCGGCATCGTGGTGTCCTGCCAGGTCGAACGCAGCCAGTTCCAGAACCGCGACCGGGCCATGGCCATGCTGCGGGCCAAGCTGGCCGACCTGGAGCGGCAGCGGCGGGAGGCCGAGCTGGACGAGATCCGGGGCGACCAGCAGCGGGTGGGCTTCGGCAGCCAGATCCGGAGCTACGTGCTGCAGCCGTACCAGATGGTCAAGGACCTGCGGTCCGAGCACGAGACAGGAAACGTGGCCGGCGTGCTGGACGGCGACCTGGACCCATTCATGGAGGCCTACCTGCAGTGGCGGCGCGGCCGGGGAACCACCCAGGGTGCCTGAGCGCCGCAATTGCCTGGGGGCACGTTACGTCCGTAACCTGATCGCAATCCCTGGGGTCGCCAATCGTCGATGGGGCGCAGGCGCGCGCTGCGGGCGAGGATCATGATCACGTTCGAGAACGTCAGCAAGATCTACAAGGGTGGCGTCGAGGCCCTGCACAACGCCTCGGCCACCATCGAGAAGGGCGAGTTCGTCTTCCTCGTCGGCCCGTCGGGGTCGGGGAAGTCGACGATGCTGAGCCTCATCAACCGTGAGGTCACCGCCGATCGGGGCCGCATCTTCGTGGCGGGCAAGGACATCGCCCGCCTGTCGTCGTGGCGGGTGCCCTACCTGCGCCGCAACATCGGTTGCGTCTTCCAGGACTACAAGCTCCTGGCCAACAAGACCGTCTACGAGAACGTGGCGTTTGCGCTCGAGGTCATCGGGAGGCCCCGGCACGTGGTCAAGACCCAGGTGCCGGCGATCCTCGAGCTGGTCGGCCTGGAGACCAAGGCCGGAAACTTCCCCCACCAGCTCTCGGGTGGCGAGCAACAGCGGGTGTCGGTCGCCCGGGCGTTCGTCAACCGGCCGCTGATCCTGCTGGCCGACGAGCCCACCGGCAACCTCGACCCCGCCACCTCGGTGGGCATCATGCGCCTGCTCGATCGGATCAACCGCACGGGCACGACCGTGGTCATGGCCACGCACGACCGCTCGATCGTCGACACGATGCAGCGACGCGTGATCGAGCTCGACGAGGGCATGCTCGTCCGCGACCAGCTCCGAGGCGTCTACCAGTGAAGTTCGACTACATCCTGCGCGAGACGGCGATCAACCTGCGCCGCAACATCACGTTGACCCTCGCCGCCATCGTCACGGTGGCCGTGTCGCTGGCGCTGTTCGGCTCGACACTGCTGCTGCGCCAGGGTGTCGAGAACCAGTCGGCGCGGTGGCAGGACGGCGTCCAGGTGCTCGTCTTCCTGCAGCGCACAATCACCGACGAGCAGCGAGCCGCCCTGGAGAAGTCGATCGACGAGAACCCCGAGGTCGCCAGCTCCCGCTTCGTCGACGTGGAGGAGAGCAACGAGGAGGCGCGCCGGCTGTTCCGCGGGAACGCCGCCATGCTGCAGCGCCTCGACGCCGACCCCGAGATGATTCCGCCCTCCTTCCGGCTCGTTCCCGAGGCCACGGAGGCGGGTGCGGTGGAGAGCCTGCGCCGCCAGTACGAGGGCCAGCCGGGTGTGCAGGCGGCCACGGGCGAGACCGAGGGCGTGAAGACGGTCCGTGGCGTGTCCGACTTCTCGCAGCGGGCGATGCTGGCGATCGCGGTCGGGCTGCTGGTCGCGGCGCTCATGCTCATCCTCAACGCGATCCGCATGGCCACGTTCGCCCGCCGCCGCGAGATCGAGGTCATGAAGCTGGTCGGCGCCACCAACTGGTTCATCCGCGTCCCGTTCATGCTGGAGGGCATCATCCAGGGCCTGGTGGGCGGGCTGCTGGCGCTGGGGGCGGTGTGGGCGCTCGACAACGCCATGCAGGGCGCGTCCCGCAACCCCGACTACGACGACATCCTGGGCGGCTTCGTGGCGTCCACCGGCCAGTTCACGTGGACGGCGATCGTGGTGGTCGTGTTGGGCATCGCCATCGGCGCCGCCGGATCGGGATGGGCACTCAGCCGGTTCCTCAAGGTCTAGAGGTCCACCCGGTCACGCCCGAACGCTGGGGCGACTTGGCGGAGTTGGCGGGGGAGCGGGGCTTCACGAGCGGCTGCTGGTGCATGTGGTGGCGCGTGACGTCGAAGGAGTTCGACGAGCGCCACGGCGCCGGGCTGCGCGGGGACCTCCATCGGCTCGTGGACGCGGGCCCGGAGCCGGGGCTGCTGGCGTACGTCGACGGCGTGCCCGCCGGCTGGGTGGCGGTCGCGCCCCGGAACGAGTACCCGCGCCTCGACCGCTCGCCGAAGCTGCGGCGACTCGACGACCGGCCGGTGTGGTCGATCACCTGCTTCACCATCGATCGGCGACACCGGCGCCGGGGCGTGGCCGCTGTGCTGCTGGAAGCCGCCGTCGACTTCGCTCGGGAGCGCGGAGCCGAGGTGGTGGAGGCCTATCCGATCGACACCGCCGGCGCGAAGCGGTCGAGCGCCGAGCTCTACACCGGCACGCTGGCGATGTTCGAACGGGCGGGCTTCGAGGAGGTCGCCCGGCGTGGCGGCCGACCGATCGTGCGGCGGGCCGTGGCCGTCAGCCGACGCTGACCGGCAGGGCGTCGAGTCCCCGCAGGACCACCCGGCCGTTCCAGGCCGGCCGGTCGGTGGCCAGCTCCATGCTGGGGAAGCGCCGCACCAGGGCAGGGATGGCCTCGGCGCCCTCGAGCCGGGCCAGGGCGGCGCCGAGGCAGTGGTGGATCCCGCTGCCGAACGACAGGTGGGCGCTGGCACCCTCGCGCCCGAGGTCGAGGTCGTCGGCGGTCGGGCCCCACTTGCCCTCGTCGTGGTTGGCCGAGCCCAGCAGCGTGAGGATCATCTCGCCCGCGTCGACGGTCTCGCCGCCCACATCGATCTCGGTCATCGCGATGCGGCGCGACAGCTGGACCGGGCTGTCGTAGCGCAGCAGCTCCTCGACCGCCGGGGCGTCGAGCGCGGGATCGGCGACCAGCCGCTCGTACTGGTCGCGGTTGCGCAGCAACGCCAGCGTGCCGTTGCCGATGAGATTGACGGTGGTCTCGTGGCCGGCGAGGTAGAGCAGGATGACCTGGATCTGGAGCTCCTCGGCGGTCATGCGGTCGCCGTCCTCCTCGGCGGCGATCATCGCAGTGAGCAGGTCGTCCGCCGGATGGCGGCGCTTCCACTCGATGGCCTCGTCGACGTGGCGAACCATGTTGTCGGCGGCACCGACGACGGTCCGCGCGGTGGCGTCGTCGAGGTAGGGCTCGAGCGACAGCGTCATCGTGTGCGACCAGCCGCGCAGCTCGTCGCGGTTGCCTTCGGGCATGCCCAGCAGCTCGCTGATCACCATGAACGGCAGCGGGAACGCGTAGCGGGCGATCAGGTCGACGGGTTCGGCCTCAGCGCCCGCCGCCGCCACCTCGCCGAGGAGGCCCGCCACCAGTTCCCGCACCCGCTCCCGGAGCTGCTCTATCCGGCGGACGGTGAACGCGCTCGACACCAGCCGGCGCAGGCGGGTGTGGTCGGGCGGGTCGAGGCCGAGGATCGAACGCCGCTCGTCGCGGCCGGCCATGCGCTCGGCGATGTCGTCGGGCGGTTGGTAGCGGAAGACGTTGGTCGCGTTGCGGTCGTCGACGCTGGTGCCCGCCAGCCGCAGCAGCCCGAAGCAGTCCTCGTAGTGCGAGAGCAGCAGCGTCCCGAACACCGTGCGCTCCGCCCGGCCCTGGGCGCGGATGCTGGCGTACTGGTCGTAGGGGTTGTCGGCGAATCCGGGCTCGAAGGGATTGAAGGTCACGGTCGCCACGCCGCCAGGTTTTCGCACTTATGGTGCAAAAGCAAGGACCTCCCCCGAATCCTGCCGCGAGATCGGTGGCCCTGACCACCAATCCCGCGGCAGGTTTTCGTGATGCAACGCCCGCCGCCCCGCGACCTGGCCCTACTGGGGCTGGCGGTGGCGGCCGTGTCGACCGCGGCGCCGCTCGTGCGGATCGCCGACGCGCCCACGCTGGCCGTCGCCTTCTGGCGGAACGCGCTGGCACTTCCGGTGCTGGCACTGCTCGTCTGGCTGTCCGGCCGGGGCACTCGCCGAGGCGGTGTCCCCCGCCTGGACCGCCGGGAGCGGCGGCTGTCGATCGTCGCCGGGCTCTTTCTCGGCGCCCACTTCGCCACGTGGATTCCCAGCCTGTCGTTCACCTCGGTGGCGTCGTCGGTGGCGCTGGTGTCCACGCAGCCCGTGTGGGCGGCGCTCATCGCCCGAGGCCGGGGCGAGGACGTGCCGGCGCGTGCCTGGTGGGGGATCGGAAGCGCCGTGGCCGGGGTCGTCGTGCTGAGTGGCGTCGACCTGTCGGTCGACACGCAGGCGCTGTTCGGCGACCTGCTGGCCCTGATCGGGGGTGTGTTGGCGGCCGCGTACGTGACGGTCGGGGCCGAGGTGCGGCGCACGCTGCCGACCAGCGTGTACGCGCTCGTGTGCTACGGGGTCGCAGCCGGGGCGCTGCTGGTGGTGTGCGTCGTCGGCCGTCAGCCGCTCGCCGGCAGCGACTACGACGCCACCACGTGGCTGGCGTTGCTCGCCATGGTGGCGGGGCCCCAGCTGCTTGGCCACACAGTCGTCAACCGCGTGCTGGGCACGACGAGCCCCACGTTGGTGTCGGTTGCGATCCTGTTCGAGATCGTGGGATCGGCGCTGCTGGCCTGGGTCGCGTTCGACGAGGTGCCGCCGGCCTCCGCCATCCCGGCCGCGGTCCTCATCGGCGTGGGCGTCGTGCTCGTGGTCCGCTCCGGCGCCGAGGAGCCGTCTGTGGCCGGTGCCCCGGCCCTGGAATGAGGGCCGTCAGAGGGCCGGCCCGGCCGAGCAGGCGAGGGCCACCCGGCGGTCGACGGCCGCGCCCCCCGACAGGAGCACGTCACCGCCGGACACGATTCCGGGACCCAGCGTGGCGGGATCGACCCGCACCCCGTGGTGGTCCAACTCCCGCCGGTCCAGGGCGAGGACGACGGAATCGCCGACCGCGATCTCGACCACCTCGACCCACGGCGCGAGCTGGTTGTCCGCAGCCAGCGCCGCCGTGACCAGGGCCGACGGCCCGGGCGAGTCGCCGCCTCCGAGCGACAGGCTTGCGACGTCGGGTTGGTCGGCGGGGTTGTCGGCGGTGTAGCCCGCCGACCAATCCCACCCCTGGTGCTGCGACAGGCACGATCGCAAGGTCCGCAGCTCCGCGGCGACCACGTCGTCGCGCACACCGTCCGCCACGGGCCGCAGCGGCGTCGGTACCCACGCCAGCCCGTCATCGCCGGTGAGGATGCCCCCCGACAGCCGCGGCCCGACCGCCACGACTGCCAACGCCAGTGCCAGTGCGCCCGCGGCGAGGGCCACGACGGCCGTGTCCGGCCACGACGCGGTGGCCCCGCGCAGCCGGGCCGCTCGTCGGGTCCGGGTCTCACCCACCCCGGCCAGCAGCATCAGGCACAGCACGGCCGCCAGCACGCGGAGGCCCGACTGCCACGCAGCCAGGCGTGCCGCCGCCACCGCGCCGTCGGCGCCATGCTCGACGACCCAGACGGCGGCCGCTACCGCCGCAGGTAGCACGAGCGCGGCGAGGATGGTCTTGACGGTGATCACCGGCAGCCGCGCCAACGAACGCGGCCGCAGCAGCCGAGCCACCCGCCGGGCCGCCAGCCCGGGAAGGGCCACGATCCCGACGGTGACGGATCCGCCCTGGGTCGCGACGGAGCGGACCGCCCCGACGATGACGCATAGCCCCGTGACGGCGAGGAGCCAGGGCCACGGTGCGATCAGGGCGCCGCTGGCGCCCGCGAGCGCCAGCACGTCCGACAGGCGGCGCTCCGCGGTCCCCGCCAGGCCCCGGCGTCGGACCTCGCCGGTTGCGTCGCGCGCCGGTGGCTGGGCGGCCACGGCGTGGTTGGGGCGCCGCGGTTGTCGCGCAGGCGGACGATGCGGAAGCAAACCCGGCGGATCGGGGCTGGGCGCCGCCGGCCGGTCCTCGGGGGCATCGGCCTCCGGGGCTTCCACTGGCTGGGCCCTGACCGTCCCGGTGTCGATGACGTCGGTCGCGGGCCGACGGCGGACAGGCATGGGCGTGACGGGCCGGGCTGCGGGCGTGAAGCGCGCCTGCCGGTGCAGGTCGGTGAAGGTGCGCACCAGCTCGCGTTCAGCGCCGTTGGCGGGCGCGGAGGCCACGCGACCGTCGCCTACCTCGCTCCGGCGGCCCACGACGCCCTCCTCACGCTCGACATCCCCGCTCCGTCGCACTCGCTTGGCAGCGACGAGGGGCGCCGCAACGCCGCCGCCAAGACACATTGTGGCCTACCCAGCGCGCGAATGCTCCTAGACGCCGCGAGATGAAAAATTGGACCGATCGCGGACCTGGGCCGGCAGGTGCGTCATCGCAGCCGGCGGGCGTCGTCGAGCGCACTCGTGCCCTCGGCGATAAGGCGCACGGCCCGAACCAGCTCGGGAGGCGAGGTGCCATCGGCCCGGACCGGCCGGGCAGCCCGAAGGGCGGGCTCGTCCGCTTCGATCACGTCGCGGACGAGCCCATCTCGTGCTGTGGACACAACCACGTGCGCGTCGAGGTCCAACAGCGGCAAACCGAGCAGGCGGGCGCGGATGCGCCCGTCGATGACCTTGTCCCCCCGGCGCACAATCGGTCGGCGGTCCGCGCGCCGGCCGCGACGACGGATCAAGTCTGCTTCTGCCGTTTCGCCGACACACTCGAGCTGGCAGCAACGAGGGCGGCGAGGCTGCTCACCGCGCCCGCGGCGGTTGCCAGCGCGCGCCAGGACCGCATCACGCGACTCGCAGCCCCGACGATCCGGTCCTTCCGGCTCTTACGGCGAAACAACATGGGTATGACCTCCAGTCCGAGGGGCGTTCGTCACCGGGACGTCGCCGCCGACTTCTTGCTTGCCTTGCGCGTCCCTGACGCGCGACCCGACTTCCGGCGCGACGAGCCGCCAGTGGCGGACCGGGAACGAGACGGCCGTGTCCGCCGGGGTGACGACGCGGCGCCGTTGCCGGCGGTGGAGGCAACCTGTCCGGCCTCGACCGCCAGACGTTCGGCCTCGCGTCCCGCCTCCGCGGCTGCGGCCAGGGCGGCTTGGGATGCCTCGGCGGCCAGTTGCTTGGCCTTGGTGAGCGCCTCGGTGGCCTCCGCGACGGCGTGCTGGGCGCGTTCACTGGCTCGCTCGGCCTCCTGCTGTGCCTTCTGGGCGTCGGCGTCTGCCGCGGCACGCGCCTTGGCGGCCGCCTTGTCCGCCTCCTGCCCCGCCCGTTGGCGCTCCTGCGCGATCCGCTCGTCGGCCCGACGTCGTGCCTGCTTGATCCGCTCGTCCGCTCCTCGCTTGGCCTCCTTCACCCGCTCGTCGCCGTCGCGCTGCACAGAGGCGACCTCGCCGTCGGCTTCGGTTCGAATCTCGTCGACCCGATGAGCGGCCTGGGACTTGGCCTCGCGCTCCGCCTCCCTCGCTCGTTGGCGGGCGGCTTGCGTGGTGCGCTTGGCTTCGTCGGCGGCCCGCTTGGCGGCCTCTGCCTGCGTCAACGCCCGCTCCTCGGCTCCCCGAGCCTCCTCCGACGCACGGCGAGCGTCATCGAGCAGGGCCTCAACCGAGTCGTTGCGGGATCTGACGTGCGGCACCGCGTCGACCACCGATCGACCCGCGTGGGAGATGGCACCGCCCACCGCGCTGCCGGCATCGCCCATCGCATCGGTCGCGCGACTCATGGCGCTCGAGGACGATCGGCGCGTCCGGCCGGCAACCCAGGCTGCGTTGGCCGGCATGTCCCGCAGGCCGATCACGGCCCGTCTCGTCAACCAGGCGACGCGATGCTGCTTGGTCATGGCTGCCTCCGGGGGTCGGGGTCGCGCGCGGGCTACCCCACGTCGTGGCGACCTAAACGCTGACGGTGGGTGCTAGCGCCGGTACGGAGTCGACCCCGACCACCCGCCCGATGCCGAGGTTGGGCGCCATCCGCACCGCCATAGGCCGACAGGTGAAGGGCACGGCGAGCGAAGCGGCGACCGCACGGAGGAGGCGTTTGGCTCACGGGCCGATGGGAAGCGAGGCCGTGCTCACACGGACACCGGGACACGAGGAGGGCGAGATGACCTACCAAGACCGTCCGACTTCCAGCGAGCCGGCGGGGGACGACCCGCAGCGCACAGGTCAGCCCACGCATGAGGAAAGCCAGGCGTCTGCGTCGGCCGGGGAGCGAGCCCGGGAAGCTGCGTCGACGGGCAGGGAACAGGCCCAGGAGGTCGCGTCGACGACGAGTGAGCAGGCTCGACGGGTCGCCTCGACCACCCAGGACGAAGCGAGAGAAGTGGTGCGCGGCGCCAACGAGCAGGCGCGCCGGCTAGTGGGGGAGACCCGCGACGAGCTCCGCAGCCAGGCCAACGCACAGGTCGACCGACTCGCCCAAGGGTTGAACGACGTCAGCCGCCAGCTGCGGTCGATGGGCGAGAAAGGCGAACCCGGCGCGGTCAGCGATATGGCCCGCGAGGCCGCGGTGCGGACGCAGCAGGTCTCCGAGCGGCTCCGCGGCGGTGGGATCGACGACATCCTGTCCCAGGTCCGCAACGCGGGTCGCAACCGCCCGGGCCTCTTCCTCCTCGGCGCGTTCGGGGCGGGGCTCGTTGCCGGGCGCGTCGTGCGCAATCTGGCGCGGGAGGCCGGCGGCAACGGGGCGTCCGACCTGTCGACCACGGGCGGCGGCGCGGCGCCGAACCGCTCGATCGAGACCGGGCACCAGGGTTCCACGGTCACCGAGGCCATCCCTCCCACGCCTCCGGATCCGGAGACACTCCCCACCATGGCCCCGGCGACCAACGCCATGCGGGGGCAGCGGTGACCGCCGACGAGTCCATCGGGTCGACCACCCGGATCCAGCGGCCTGACGACCCCTCCCAACCGATTGAACCCGATCAATCGCTCGGCGAGTTGTTGGGCCGCGTGTCGCGCGACTTCTCGGAGCTCGTGTCGACGCAGGTCGAACTGGCCAAGGTCGAGCTCCAAGAGGAGATCGCGGCAGCTGGGCGGGGCGCCGGCATCCTGACCGGCGGGGTGTTCTGCGCCTACCTGGCCGTCGTGCTGTTGTCGTTCGCCGCCGCGTGGGCGTTCTCCGAGGTTGTGCCGGAGGGCGTGGCGTTCCTCATCGTGGGAGCCGTGTACGCGGCGGCCGCCGCCGTGCTGGTCCCCAAAGGCAAGGACAGGCTGAGTCGAGTTCGACCGGTCCCGGAGAGGACCGCGGAAAGCGTGAGGGAGGACGTGCAATGGGCACGAGAGCAGATGAGCTGAAGTCCGACCTGGAGCGCCAGCGCGAGGCGCTCGGCGAAGATCTCGAGGCCGTTGGCGACCGTGTGAGCCCGGGTCGAGTGGTGGAACGTCGCAGGGCAGCGCTCCGCCAGGGTCTCGGCCACCTTCGTGACAGGGTGATGGGAACCGCCGACAGCGCCCGCGGCGGTGCGTCCGATGCCGCCGGCACCGCGAGCCAGAAGGCGGGTGAGGCGACGGAAGCGGTCAAGGATCGACTGTCCGCCGCCCCCCAGGCCGTCGGCTCTGCGACCGAGGGCAACCCGCTGGCGGCCGGCCTGATCGCCTTCGGCGCCGGCCTTCTGACCGCCAGCCTGGTCCCGCCGACCCAGCGGGAGCACGAGACCGCAGAGCAGCTGAAGCCGATGCTCGACGACGTCAAGGACGAGGCGAAGACGGTGGCACAGGAGGCCGCCGAGCACTTGCGCCCCCAGGCCGAGGAGGCCGTGGCCCAGGTGCGGGAGCAGGCGACGAGCGCGGCGGAGGCCGTGAAAGACGAGGCTGGCAGCGCCTCCGAGCAGGTCAAGTCCGACGTCAGCGGTGCGGCCGACGAGATCAAGGGCGCGGCCAAGGGCCCGTCGAGCTGATCGCGCGGCTTACCGATTCCGCGTTCTCAACCTCAACGACCTGGTGACTCCCCGAGCGTGTCGGCCGCGTGCGCGTCACGGCGACCCATGGCCTCAGGCCGTCCGGTCGTGGTGTCACGGACGGTCTGTCGCTCCATCTCGGCGTTGAGCTCCGCGCCGGCAACGGTCGCGTAGGCGCTGATGTACAGCCACAACATCATCACGACCACGGCGCCGAGCGCGCCGTACGTCTCGTTGTATCGCCCGAAGTTGGCCGAATAGATCGAGAACCCGACGGACGCCGCCAACCAGACCAGCGTGGCGAGCACCGCGCCGATCGACACCCAGTTCCAACGTGGCTCGGCGCGGCTGGGCGCGTACCGGTAGATGACGGCCAGCCCGACCATTAAGGCGATCGCCAGCAGCGGCCAGCGGACGACGAGCAGCGTTGTCCTGAGGAGGCTCATCGAGCCTTCGTCGGAGATGGAATTCGGGGCAACGACGAGGACATACAACGCAACCAGCAACCCCACCACGGCGCCGATGGTCAGGATCAGCGACAGGCCGCGGAGGCGGATGAAGCCACGCGTCTCGTCCTCGTCGTACGCGCGGTTGACCGCTGCGATGAGGTGCTTCATGCCGCTGGACGCCGACCACAGGGCCACCACCAGACCGGCGATAGCACCGAGGCGAAGGCCCTGACGGGAGCTGTCCACGATCGACGAGAGCTGGGATTGGACCAGGTCACGGACCTCCTTCGGAGCGGCGGCCAGGACGTCCTCGACGTTGCGCTGGATGTCCGCGGGGTCGGCGACCAGCCCGTACACCGACACCAGGGCCACCAGGGCGGGAACCAGCGCCAGGAGCGCGAAGAAGGCGACCCCCGCCGCTAGCAGCGGGACGTCGTCCTGCTTGATCTCTCGCTTGACGCGGAGCGCGACGTCCCGCCATCCCCGAACCGGGATGGCGGAGGGACGACTGGCCAAGCGCCCCCGCTCGGGATCCGCCCGCACGGCGGCTTCTTCACGATGAGTGGTCACGAGCCGCTGCTACCCCGGGGGCGGACGGTCAAGCCCGCTCTTGGTCTGGTCAGGGCGACAGCCGCTGCCCGTCGCGCCGGATGCGCAGCCACCGGTAGCCGTACCGTTCGAGCGTCAACGACAGCCGCGGTCCGTCGAGAGATTGCTCGGGAGACCCATCGAGCAGGTCATCCGCACCCACCACATCCTCGAGGTCGTCGAGGCGCAGGTCGAAGCGGCACGGGTCGGCACCGAAGTTGTGCACGGCCACGACCGTGGAATCGTCCCAGTCGCACCGGTGCGCCAATATCGCAGGTTGATCGTTGGCGACGACCGACCATGTGCCGAGGCCCAGCTCGGGGGTCTCTCGCCGGCGGCGGATCAACCGTTCGAACCAGTTGAGCAACGACCCGGGGTCCCGACGCTGGGCAGCGACGTTGACGGCGAGCGGCCGGTACTCGCCCTCGGTGATCGGACGGGGGAACCGCTTGGCGTCGGCGGTCGAGAACCCCGCCCCCGGCTCGTCCGACCACTGCATGGGGGTGCGCACCGACAGGCGGTCCTTCAGGTCGAGGTTCTCGCCCATGCCGATCTCCTCGCCGTAGAACAGCACGGGTGTGCCGGGAAGCGAGAACAGCAGGCTGTAGGCCATGCGGAGGCGCTGTTGGTCGCCCCCGAGCATGGGCGGCAACCGGCGACGCAGGCCGCGGCCGTAGAGCTGCATCCCGGGATCGGGGCCGAAGGCGTCGAACACCTCCTGCCGCTCGTCGTCGCTGAGCTGGTCGAGGGTGAGCTCGTCGTGATTGCGCAGGAACGTGGCCCACTGCGAGTCGAACGGCACGCCGGGCAGGTCGGCCAGCGCCCGCTCGACCGGGGTGGCGTCCTGGCGTGCGAGCGCCAGGTAGATCCGTTGCATCACGGAGAAGTTGAAGACCAGGTTGAGCTCGTCACCGTCCTCGTCCCCGAAGAACGCCCGCTGGTCCTTCGGTGGCAGGTTGACCTCGCCGAGCAGGATGGCCTCGCCGTGGCGGCGCTCGACGAAGGACCGGAGGTCCTTGAGGTAGCGGTGGGGGTCGATCGAGGGGGCGCCGTCGATGCCATCGAGCTCGATGAGGAACGGCACTGCGTCCACCCGGAAGCCGCTGACCCCGAGCTGCAGCCAGAACCCGACGATGCGGGCGATCTCCTCGCGCACCGCCGGGTTGGCGACGTTGAGGTCGGGCTGGTGCTGGTAGAAGCGGTGCAGGTAGTACTGCCGAGCCCTGCGGTCGAAGGTCCACACGCCGCCCTGGTCACCGGGGAAGGTCTCGGTGAGGTCCGGGTCCTCGGGCCGTTCGTCCGCCCACACGTACCAGTCGCGATAGGGCGATTGCGGGTCGGAACGCGCTGCCTGGAACCACGGGTGCTGGTCGGACGTGTGGTTCACCACGAGGTCGACGATGACCCGCATTCCCCGGTCGCGGGCGGTCCGCACGAGCTCGACGAACTCCCCGAGCGTGCCCAACCGAGGATCGACGCCGTAGAAGTCGCTGACGTCGTAACCATCGTCCTGGTCGGGTGTGGGGTAGAAGGGCATGAGCCAGAGCGTGGACACGCCGATCCCCGCCAGGTAGTCGATCCGATCGATCAGCCCGGCGAGGTCGCCGATGCCATCGCCGTCCTTGTCGAGGAACGTCTGAGCGTCGAGGCAGTAGACCACCCCGTTCTTCCACCACTGGTCGCTCGTGAAGGCGATGCTCATGGCTGGGAAACCTCCGGCAGCACCTCGGCGCCATAGGTGTCGATGAAACCCCGCTGGTCTCGGGGCACCTGGTGGACGAAGACGTCGTCCACATCGCAGTCGAGGATCTCGTGGAGCCAGGCTGCGTGCTGCTTGGCGTCGGATGACACGAGGACGCTTCTGGCGACGTCTTCGGGTCGCACGTGAGCCGCGGCCGCCTCGAACTGCTCGACCGTCTCGAGGTCCGCCATCAGCACCGAGTCGAACACGTTCGTGCGCCACTGCTCGTGGGCGCCGGCGAGCGCCTCGTCGTCCGTGGGCGCCCACGCCACCTTGACCTGGACTCGGATCGGCTTGCCCTCTCCGCCCGCGCTGCGGAACGCCTCGATCACGCGCCGCAGCTGGTCCGGGGGTGCATGCACGGTGATGAGGCCATCCGCCCACCCCCCGCACCACGCCGCGGTCTCCTCGCTCAGCGCCGCCCCGATGAGCGGCGGCGGGCGACTCGGCAGCGTCCATAGCCGGGCGCGGTCGACACGCACATGGCCATCGGTGCTCACCTCGTCGCCCCGCAGCAGGCCACGGATGACCTCGACGCACTCGCCCAGGCGAGCGTTCCGCTGGGCCTTGGGCGGCCACGGATCACCCGTGATGTGCTCGTTCGACGCCTCGCCGGAGCCGAGCGCCACCCAGAGGCGGTCGGGATGCATCTCGGCCAGCGTGGCGATGGCCTGGGCGATGATCACCGGGTGGTAGCGCTGCCCGGGGGCGTTGACCACGCCGAAGGGCAGCGGCACCGCCTCCATGGCGGCCCCGAGCCACGACCACGCGAAGCCCGACTCGCCTTGCTCGCGGCTCCACGGCGTCACGTGGTCCGACGACGAAACGGCGCCGAAGCCGGCCTCGGCAGCCGCCCGCGTTGCGGCCAGCAGGGCGCTGGGCGGGTGCTGCTCGTGCGAGGCGTGGTAGCCGACCACCGTCATCCTCGAAGGCATGCCCGGGGCGCGGCCCGCCTACACGTCGCTCGGGCGGGTGACGGGATCGGTGGCACGGCGTGGCCGCCGCTGGCCGCGTACTCACCGGTCGCGATTGACGGCGTCCTTCACCTTGTCGGTGGCCTTGTCGACCTTGTCCTTGATCGCGCCACCGGCCCTGTCGACCTTGCCCTCGTTCTTGAGGTCGTCATCGTCGGTGAGATCGCCGGCGGCTTCCTTGGCCCGGCCCTTCATCTCGTCGAACTTGCTCTCGCCCATGGGACCTCCTTGCTCGGCTGGTGCTCTGGACTTCCCCGCCTGAGTCCGCATCAACTGATTTCGCGGGCCGCTCAGGGCCCGTGAATGACGCAGAGGGCCGACCGTCACTGATCCGCTCGCCCCCGAGAGCCACCATGAGGGCCATGCGTCGGTTCATCCGCGACCACAGCCTCTCGATCGTGGCCCTCGGGGCCTTCTTGGTGATCTGGCTGGGGGGCCAGGCGTGGTCCGGGCACCGCACCTTCAACGAAGAGCAGCGCGCCCATGGCGAGCCCACCGTCAGCTTCGGCGAGTACCTCACCCGCGCCGACTTCGGAGAGGCGACGTTCGAGAACTGGGAGTCGGAGTTCCTGCAGATGGGCGTCTACGTGCTACTCACCGCCTGGCTCGTCCAGAAAGGTTCCGCCGAATCCAAGCCCGCAGAGGGCGATCCCAGGCTCGACGCAGATCCTCGCGAGCACCGCGACGACCCCGAGGCGCCCTGGCCGGTGCGGCGCGGCGGCTGGACGCTCCGCGTCTACGAGCACTCGCTCAGCATCGCGATGCTCACCCTGTTCGCGCTGGCCTTCGCCGGCCACCTCGTCACAGGCGCACATGCGTTCAACGCGGAGCAGGTTGCGCACGGCGAACCAACGGTCTCGCCGTTCGGCTACCTGTTCAGATCGCAGTTCTGGTTCGAGTCCCTACAGAACTGGCAGTCCGAGTTCCTCGCGGTGGGCACCCTGGTGGTCTTCAGCGTGTATCTCCGGCAACGAGGTTCGCCGGAGTCGAAGCCCGTCCACGCACCGCACGCGACCACGGGCGCCGACTGAAGGTCGGAATCGCAGCGTCAGAGCTCATGGCGAACCGGTGTTCCAAGGCGACAGGATTCGTCGGATCGGAACGCTGCCTCTTGCCCGAGGAGTGACCCGAGGGACATGCCGGGAAACGCCCGCCCTTCCCCGGCATGTCCCTCCCGGACACCTCATGACGGCCCAAGGGGGGATGAGTCGTCACACAGAGATCGCGTCGACCCCGGCCTCCGTTACGGGTCGGCCCGTCAAGGAGGTAGGGGCGTCGACGACGCCGCACCGGCCCCTAGGCGGAGAGGATGAGACCCAGGGGCCGGCGGCGGCACACACGCCTACCCCATGTGCGACGGACCGATACGCCCGACGCGGTACGGGCCTCCGAACTTGGCAAGAGAGGCGAACTACGCCGAGGGGTGGGCGGCGTACCCCAGTTCAGGGGTCTAGCGTTCACCATGAGGGATTGCATCTGCCCTGGGACTGGAGGGCGTATGTCGGATCGACCGCAGCCCTCGAGCGGTGACGTGCTGTACGTCGAGGCGAGGTCCGACGGCACGGAGGCCACGATCATCCTTGTCGGCGAGTTCGACATGACCGGCACGGAGCCGTTCTGGGAAACCGTCGACGAAGTCCTCGCCACGCGCCCGCAGTCCGTCGTTCTCCAGGCTCGTGGCCTGACGTTCATCGACTCGTCTGGCCTGATGGCCTTGGTGCGTGCCCGCGACGCGGCCACCGCGGCCCGGGTGGCGTTCCGCATCGACCAACCGTCGTCGGCGGTGCGCCGCATCACCGAGCTCTCCGGGCTCGGGGACCTGCTGCGATCCGAGTGACGCGAAGCGGTCCCCCGACAGGGAGTACGGGGGACCGTTCACACGCTTGTCGCTTGCCGTTGCGCAGCGCGCTGCTACCCGGGCGCAGCCGTAGTAAACGACGCGACGCCCTTCTGGGCACCAGCAGCCGCTTGGTGAGGAGCGCCCCCGATCCGTAGAACTTGTTCGTCGCAGACCGGCGCGAAACTGGGCATTCTGTTCGGGTGGGTCTGCCGGACGCCGTAGGCGTAGGGGACGACGCCGTTGCGCTGCGTCTGGAGAACTTGGAGGCCCTGACAGATGCCACGCTGACGCGCCTTGATGTCGATGACCTTCTCGTGGAGCTGCTTGCCCGGGTTCGCGAGATTCTTGATGTCGACACCGCCAGCGTGCTGATGCGCGATGCCGGTTCCGAGATGCTCGTCGCCAGAGCGGCCTGTGGCATCGAGGACGAGGTTCGCCAAGGCGTGCGGATTCCACTCGGCGCCGGTTTCGCGGGACGTATCGCGGCAACGAGGGAACCGCTGCGGTTGGATCGCGTTGACGCGGCGACAGTCGTGAATCCGGTTCTGTGGGAAAAAGGCGTCAAGGTGATGCTCGGCGTTCCGCTGTTGAGCGGGGACGATGTCTTGGGTGTCCTTTACGTGGGGCGCCTCAGCGATCGGTCGTTCAGCGACGAGGACATGCATCTTCTCCAAGTCGTGGCCGATCGGATCGTTGGGGCCACGCAGACAAGGGCGCTGGCGATCGAGCGGGCAGCGACCCGGTTGCTCGAGCGCAGTCTGTTGCCCGGGACGTTGCCGAGTTGTCCGGGACTCGCCTTTGCAACCCGTTACGTCCCCGCCGAAGAACGCACCGTCGGCGGTGATTGGTATGACCTCTTCATGCTTCCCGACGGACAGCTGTGGATCGTCGTCGGCGACGTGGCTGGTCACGGGGTGCAGGCGGCCGTGGTGATGGGACGTATCCGCAGTGCGCTACGTGCCTATGCGCTCTTGGACACGTCGCCAGCGCATGTGCTGGACCTTGTGGACCGCAAAGTCCATCAGTTCGAGATGGGCACCTTTGCCACGGTCGCGTGCGCCGTGATCTCACCGCCCTACGAAGCCCTGACCATTGCTCTGGCGGGGCATCTACCGCCAGTCGTGGTGGTGCCCGGACAACGGGCCACGTTGCCAGATGTCGAATCGAGCCCACCGATCGGAGCATCCCGCTGGTCATCTGGGACGAGCTCGGCAGTCCTCGCCGCAGCGCGCCGCTCGACGACGTTCACGCTCGCACCCGGCACTGTCGCTGCGTTCTACACCGACGGCCTGATCGAGCGGCGCGGTGAGTCCATCGACGTCGGTCTCGAGCGCCTCTGCGACGTCACGACTCCGGGGCCGCCCGAGCGCGTGGCCGCCGACATCATGCGACACCTCGTTGGCAACACCGTCACAACAGACGACATCGCACTGGTCGTGCTAGGCCGATCCCCATCCAACTGAGCGCACGGCCTGCTGCTGCATCAGTGGCGACGGGCAGAAAGTAGTGGTTTGGCGCCGTGCCCGGCGGGCAGGCAGTTGGTGATGCCGGACGAACCGTGGCCGGTGGCGCTGTTCCGCGCTGTGGCCACAGGCGACGACGTCGATCCGGTCATCATCGTTGAGGGCGAGTTCGACGCAAGCGGTACCGATTGGTTCGGTGCCTGCGTCTCCGCTGTGCTCCAAAGGCACCCAGCGTCGATCGCCGTCGACGCCCGCGGTCTGAGCTTCATGGACTCGTCAGGACTGAGATCCATGCTGATCGCCCGCGCTGCCGCCGAGGAAGCAGGTGTCCGGTTCCGCATCAGCCAGCCGTCGCCGGCGGTTCGGCGTCTGGTCGAACGCACCGGGCTCCGGAATCGGCTGTTGGACGAGTAGCGACCAGCACGTGGTCAGGTGAAATCCGATCAGGTCAACGCGGTTGTGGTCGGGCGGCGGGCCACGACTGGAAGGCGGGCAGTTCGACACCTCGCGCCCGCAGCACAGCCCGCACCGCGAACAGGTTGGTCAGAGTCTCTTCGTCGAGCGACTGCACATTGCGACGTAGAGCCCGTTCGATCCTGGTCAGCTCCGCGGTGTCGCGCCGTCGAGCGTCGCGCACTACCCGGCGGTAGCTCTTGCGGACCATGAGCACGATTTCCAGCTCCTCTCCGCAGAACGGCTCCCACGCCCTTCCCACCTCGAGGACTCCGAAACCGTGCAGAGACGAGTAGCCGTTGTGGGGCGTCGCCGCGCCCTTTTGTCCCCCCTCTCCGGGGGGCCGCGTGCGCGTCTCGCCTACCAGCGTTTGGGGTATGCACCGGGTCCAACGACGGTCCCCCCGACAATGGGGTCGGGGGAGACCGTCATGCAGCTTCGTCGACAGTCGTGAGGCAACAGGTCTTCGAGCCCGCACAGCTCAGCGATGCGCCGAAGCCGGGCTGACGGCTCACTGACGCGGAACGTCGCGCCGGCCTCGCTGGCCGCGTCATGGGCACGCGCCAACGCGCAGAGCCGTCTTGGGGGGATTGCCGGAGAAGGGCGGGCGTTCCCCCGGCTTCCCTCCGGCCACGCGGCGGACCCCGGGGCGACCGTCCGGGTACTACCGGTCCCCCGAATCGCCCTCGGACGCCTGGGCGTCTCTCCCGAGATCCGGGCACTCACAGCCCTGCGAACAGATAGGAGACCCGTCGGACGTCCACTCGTGGTCGGCGAAGGGGTGACCGCAGCCGCAGTCGCCGAGCCCGGCTCTCGGGTCGATCTCGCCGTATTCACTCATCCTCACGAACGGTAGGCGCCGGTCTCCACGAGACGCCAGGACGACCGCTGCGTTACGTCGTCCCCCCAGCCCGGTCGGGGGTCCGGTTCGTGGCAGACCCGTGGCACCTTCCCGAGCGGCGCCCGTCTGAGCACGTAGCTCGTCGGTGGAGCTGGGGGGAATCGAACCCCCGTCCGCCGAGCGGTTGCCGACCGCGTTACGACCGTTCCCGAGATCTACGGCTCTGCGGCTGCCGCACCGCCGGGTCGGTGGGCCTCGCGGAGGAGGCCGCCGCCGGGTCTTTCCCCGATGTCAGCGGTCTTTCCCGCCGCCAGCGGTCTTTCCCGCCGCCAACCATCGCTTCTGTTGCCGGGCTGCGGTGGTCAGGCCCCGCGTGCCATCACTGGTCGCTGGTGCTCTCGGTCGCCTGGGTTATCAGGCGGCGACAGCGAACTGCTCGTTGGCAGTTGTGTTTGTGCCCCGTTTAAGGAGTCTGAGCAACTCCGGTCGCACGATTCGGCTTCCGGTCTCGACGTCGAAACCGATCAGCCCCTTGTCAAGCAGCCCGACAAGTGTACCGGCGCCCCCGACCTCCCCTGCGCCCGGTGGCCCGCAGGATTCGCCCCACCCCTCCGGCCGCTGGCACGCTGCTAGCCCGTGGGCGATGCAGCAGCCTGGGGCGCCCGGGATAAGGCCGTGGTCTGGCACGGCTTCACCCAGATGGCGTGCTACCTCGACAACGAGCCGATCATCGTCGAGTCGGCCGAGGGCCGCGAACTGATCGACGTCGCCGGCCGCCGCTACCTCGACGCCATCTCGTCGCTGTGGGTCACAACGCTCGGCCATCGGGTGCCGGAGCTCGACCAGGCGCTGCGGGGCCAGATCGACCGAGTGGCGCATTCGACGCTGCTCGGCAACGGCAACCGGGTGGTCGTCGAGCTCGCCGAGGCGCTGGCCCGCGTGGTGCCCGTGGACCGACCGCACCTGCTGTTCGCCTCGGACGGCGCTGCGGCGGTGGAGCAGGCGCTCAAGATCGCCTTCCAGTACTGGGTCAACCTCGGCGTCGCCGGCCGCACCCGGTACCTGGCCCTCGGCCACGCCTACCACGGTGACACGGTCGGGTCGCTGTCCGTGGGTGCCGGTGGCTTCGGCACCGACCTGTTCGACCCGCTCCGCTTCGACGCTATCCGGGCCCCCGGCTACGACGCCCCGGATGCGCTCGACCGCGCCGCCGCCCTGATCGATGAGCACGGTCCCGCCCTCGCGGCGGTCGTGATCGAACCGCTCGTGCAGGGGGCGGCGGGGATGCTGGTGGCCGATCCTGCGGCGTACGGGCCCCTGGTCGACGCCTGCCGGCGCCGCGACGTGTTGCTCATCGCCGACGAGGTGGCCACCGGGTTCGGACGCACCGGCACGCTGTTCGCCTCGGAGCAATGCGGGCTCCGCCCCGACCTGCTCGCGCTCGGCAAGGGGCTCACGGGCGGCTACCTGCCCATGTCCGCCACCGCGGCGAGCGACCGCGTCTACCGGGCGTTCCTGGGTGCGGACCTGTCGGACCGGACCTTCTATCACGGGCACTCCTACAGCGGGAACGCCCTGGCGGCGGCGGTCGCGCAGCGCCACCTCGAGCTGATCGAGGAGTGGGACGTCCTCGCCAACGTGCGGGCGCGGTCGGCCACCCTCCGCCGCCTGCTCCACGAGCGGATCGCCCCCCTGGCGGCTGTCGGCGACGTTCGGTCGAGGGGGCTGATGGCCGGGGTCGAGTTGGCGCCCCCGCAACCTGGGCTGCGGTGGGGCCGCCGGGTGTGTGCCGGCGCAGTGCGCCGCGGGGTGCTGCTGCGCCCCCTCGGCGACGTGGTCGTCATCATGCCGCCGCTGACCGTCACCGAGGCCGAGCTGGATCGGATCGTCGACGTCCTGGCGGCGTCGATCGCTGAGGTCACGGCGACCCGGACGACGCCCGCATCCGCCGGTTTCCCTGGTGAATGGGATCGGCGCATCGCCGCCGAGCTCGACGCCGTGCGCGCCGCCGGACGCTGGCGGACCACCCGCGACCTCGTCACCACCGGCCCGGTCACGGGGACGCTCGGCGGCCGCCCGGTCGTCAGCTTCGCCTCCAACGACTACCTCGGGCTCACCCACCATCCGACCGTGGTTGCCGCCGCTCATGACGCCCTCGACCGCTGGGGTGCGGGCACTGGGGCGTCTCGCCTGGTCGTCGGGTCGAGGCCCCTGCACTCCGAGCTCGAGTCCGCGTTGGCGGGCTGGAAGGGGACGGAGGCGGCGCTGGCGTTCCCGACCGGCTATGCCGCCAACGTCGGGTTGCTGGCGAGCCTGGGCGCGTCGCCCGAGGTCACCGTGCTGTCGGACGAGCTGAACCATGCCTCCATCGTCGACGGCTGCCGGCTGGCGCGCGCCACGGTGCGCGTGTACCGGCACGGCGATCTCGATGACCTCGCCGGGCAGCTCGAGGGGCTCGACGGCCCGGCGGTGGTGGTCACCGACAGCGCCTTCTCCATGGACGGCGACGTCGCCGACGTCGAGGCACTGCTGGAGCTGGCCGGCCGTCACGGCGCCTTGCTGGTCCTGGACGAGGCCCACGCCGTGCTCGGGCCGGACGTGCCGCCGGGCGCACCGGTGGTGCGGATGGGCACGCTCTCGAAGGCGCTGGGATCGCTCGGGGGCTTCGTGGCGGGGCCTGCGCCGGTGGTCGATCTGCTGCGCAACCGCGCCCGGTCGTTCATCTTCACGACCGCTCCCACCCCGGCCGACGTGGCCGCGGCGGTGGCGGCGCTGCGCATCGTGCGGTCGGAGGAGGGCAAGGCCCTCGTCGATCGCCTGCGCCACAACGTCGACCGGGTCCGGCCGGGCCACCCGACGCCGATCGTGCCCGTCGTCCTGGGGGACGAGGCGGCCGCCCTGGGGGCGGCGGACGACATGCTGGAACGGGGACTCCTGGTGCCCGCCATACGTCCCCCGACGGTCCCGCCGGGGACGTCGCGGCTCCGCGTCGCCCTGTCCGCGGCCCACGACGACGCCCAGCTCGATCGGTTGTCGGCGGCCCTGCGGTCCCTTGCCACGCTGGAGCCGGACGGTGGCCACCCGACCTGAGCGCCTGGTGCTGGTGACCGGCACCGGTACCGAGGTCGGCAAGACCTGGGTGGCGTGCCGCCTGGCGCGGGCGCTGCGGGAGCGGGGCCTCATCGTGGCCGCCCGCAAGCCGGCGCAGTCCTACGCGGCCTCCGACGACCCGGCCGGCACCGACGCCGCGCTGCTGGCCGAGGCGACCGGGGAGACGGCCCAGCTGGTGTGCCCGCAGCATCGCTGGTACCCGGTGGCAATGGCGCCGCCGATGGCGGCCGACGTCCTGGGCCGGCCGGGGTTCACGGTGGCGGACCTGGTGAGGGAGCTGGCGTGGCCTGCGGGCGTGGCCGTCGGACTGATCGAGTGCGCAGGTGGCGTCCGATCGCCGCTCGCGGCCGATGGCGACGCGCTGGCGTTGGCGGAGGCGCTGCAGCCCGAGCGGGTCGTGTTGGTGGGCGACGCCGGGCTCGGGACTATCAACGCCGTGCGCCTCGCTGCGGCCGCGCTCGAGAGCTGGCGCGTCAGCGTGGTGCTCAACCGCTTCGATGCCACCCTCGACCTGCACCAACGCAATCGCGCCTGGCTGGCCGAGCGCGACGGCCTGCACGTCGTGGTCGACGGCGCCGACCTCGTCGCCACCGTCGTCGGTTGGCCCGAGGGTCGGGGCTAGGCGACGCCGGGACTGCGAGATACCGGCGGTCGGCGGGGAGGCGAGGCAATAGGTTCCGGCCCGCGGAGGGCGAGGTCATACGTTCCGCTTGCGGAACTGATGACCTCGCCCTCGGTTCCGTGGAACCGATCACCTCGGGTCGAGCGGCCGGCGCATGGGGACGAGCCACTGCCGCTCGACCTCGGCTGCGGGCGGCCGGCCTCGCTACCGGTGGAGGGCTCGCGCCGCGGGCGGCCGGCCTCGCTACCGGTGGCGGGCCCCCGCTACCGCCGGTCGGCCCGGGCCATCGCCCGCGCGGCCTCACGCTCGGCGTCACGCTTGGCCAGCACTTCCCGCTTGTCGTAGGTCTTGCGACCCCGGGCGAGCGCCAGCTCGACCTTGGCCCGGCCGTCCTTGAAGTAGAGCGACAGCGGGATCAGGGCCAGCCGTTGCTCGTCCACGATGGAGCGCAGCCTGTCGATCTCCCCCCGGTGCAGCAGCAGCTTGCGGCGACGCTCGGGCTCGTGGCCGGAATGCTCCTGCGCGCGGTCGTAGGGGGCGATGTGCATCGACACCAGCCAGGCCTCGCCGCCCTCGATCCGGGCATAGGCGTCGCCCAGCTGAACGTGCGCATCCCGCAGGGATTTCACCTCGCTGCCGCGCAGCACCAAGCCGGCCTCGACGGTCTCGAGGATCTCGTAGTTGCGCCGCGCCCTCCGGTTGGCGGCGATGAGCTTGGTGCCGGTCGGACGTGCCATGGGGAGAGGGAAGGGTACCCTCGCCGGTCGTGCACCCGAGCGCCCTGACCATCACCGAGGCCGTGTGGCGCCAGATGGTGGGACACGCGTACGACGGCGTGCCCGAAGAGGCGTGCGGGCTGCTGGGCGGCGATCCGGCGACCGGCCGGGTCGGCGTGTTCTACCCCTGCCGCAACGCTGCCGAGTCGAGCCGGCTCTACACCGTCGATCCCCGCGATCACCTGCGCGCCGACCGCGACGCCGAGGGCCGGGGGCTCGAGATCGTGGGGGTGATGCACAGCCACACGCACACCGAGGCCTACCCGTCCCCCACCGACGTGTCGCAAGCCCCCGACCCGTCCTGGCACTACGTGATCGTCTCGCTCAAGCGGGAGACGGCGGTGCTGCGGTCGTACCGCATCGTCGACGGGGCGATAGCCGAGGAGGAGGTGGGGCTCGACGGGCAGTAGAATTGTGACTGAATAGCTCAGGAATACAATGGGAGCAATGCCCGCCCACTCCTCGGTTCTCGAACTCATCGGCAACACGCCGCTCGTCGACGTCAGCGCGCTGAGCCCCAACCCCGCGGTGCGCATCCTCGCCAAGCTCGAGGGCCAGAACCCGGGCGGCTCGATCAAGGATCGGATCGCCTGGAAGATGATCCAGGAGGCCGAGGACGACGGCACGCTGAGCCCGGGGCGCACGATCATCGAGCCGTCGTCGGGCAACACGGGCATCGCCCTGGCGATGATCGCCCGCACGCGCGGCTATCCGATCAAGATCGTGATGCCCGAGAACGTGTCGATCGAGCGGCGGCAGGCGCTGGAGGTCTGGGGGGCGGAGATCATCCTGACGCCCGGCGAGGAGGGGTCCAACGGGGCCGTGCGCCGCGCGCAACAGCTCGCCGACGAGCACCCCCATTGGGTGTTCCTCTATCAGTACGCCAACGAGGCAAACCCCCGGGCGCACTACGAGACCACCGGCCCCGAGATCTGGCGTGACGCCCCCGACGTCACCCACTTCGTCGCCGGCTTGGGCACCACCGGCACGCTCATGGGCGTGGGCCGGTTCCTCAAGGAGCAGAACCCGGACGTCAGGGTGGTGGCCATCGAGCCGCCGATGGGGGAGCGGGTCGAGGGCCTGCGCAACCTGGACGACGGCTACATCCCGCCGGTCTACGAGAAGTGGGGCGGGCCCGACCTGCTCGACCGCAAGCGCATCGTCCGGCCCCGCGAGTCGATCGAGTGGACCCGGCGCCTGATCGACGTGGGGATCTTCTCCGGCATCTCGGGGGGCGCGGCGCTGGCGGGCGCGGCCAAGGTCGCCTCCGAGATCGAGGCGGGCACGATCGTGGTGATCCTGGCCGACGGTGGCTGGAAGTACCTGTCCACGGGCGCCTGGACCGGCGACCTCGACGCCGTCGCCGAGCTCGCCGAGCGGCTGATCGTGTTCTGATCGCGGTCACCTCTCCGCCCACCGCAGGACATGTCGACGGCCTAGGTTGCGGAACCGATGAGCCACGTCCACCCGTCGCGGCACCGTCGTCTCGAGGCGGTGATCGCCGCCCTGCTGGATCCCGCGCTGGAACCCATCGTCGACATGGTGGTCACCAGGGACGACTCCGGCTACGAGGCGCGTGCGCTCGACGGGGCGGTGCGTTTCCGGCGTGATCCCGACGGCGCCAGCCGGCCCTACACCGAGCTGCACGTCGAGGGTCGCAACCCGCTCGGCGACACCGCCACCGACCGGTTCCCGACGCTGGCCGCCGAGCGTGCGACGCCGTGGCCCACGCGCACGCAACAGTCCTACCCCCACGCCCACGACCAGGTCGCGCAGCTCTTCGACCACCCGGCCGCACCCGACATCGTGTGCCTGCACACCGCGGCCCACAACTGGGAGGACCACGGGGGCGAGCGCGGCGAGCACGGGTCGCTCGGGATCGTCCAGGTGCGGGCACCCTTCGTGCTGGCGGGGGCGGGCGCCGCCGAGCTCGGGTCCGTGCCCCATTCCTGCCGCCTGGTCGACGTGGCGCCTACCATCCTCGCCCTCCTCGGCGCGCACTCAGGTGACGGCGGCCAGCTGCTGGCCCGCCAGGACGGCCGGGTCCTGGCGGACCTCATCGACGACGGGGCACCGCCGCCGGAGCACGTGGTGGGCTTCCTCTGGGACGGCAGCAACGCCAACGTCCTGTACGACCTCGTGGCCCGGGGCGAGGCACCCAACCTGGCGCGGCTCGTCGACGGGGGCACCGTGATGGGCCACGGTGCGATGGCGTCGCTGCCTTCCGTCACGCTCGCCAACCACACGACGATCCTCACGGGCACCCATCCCGGCCACCACGGCGTGCTCCACAACGCCTGGTACGACCGGTCGACCGGCGAACAGATCATCACGAACTCGCCGGCCACCTGGCCGTGGGCCATGCGCTCGTTGGCGTCCGGCACGGAGACGATCCACCAAGCCGTGCATCGTTACTGGCCGGGTGCCCACACGGTGTCGGTCAACGAGCCCTGCGACCTGGGCGCGGATCGCTCGACGTTCGCCGAGCTACGTGCCGGGCGTGAGCTCGCCCGGCCCCCACGTGCCAACGAGCTCCCCTTCACAACGGAGCGGTTCGTGCGGCCGCACAAGAGCTACGCGTGGTCGTCCCGCGTCGACCACAGCGGGATGACCCAGGCCATGGAAGCGTGGGCGGGCACGGCCCCGCTGCCCCAGTTCTGCTTCGTCAACTTCACGCTGACCGACGCCGCCTTCCACCAGGGAGGGCCTTACTCGGAGATCGCCACCGCCAGCGTCCGGGACACCGACGCCCGCATGGGCCGGGTGCTGGATGCCGTGGAGCGTGCCGGTGCCTGGGACCGGACCGCCTTCTTCGTGGTCGCCGACCACGGCATGGAGGACAGCAACCCGGCGGTCACGGGCGATTGGTCGGTCGCGCTGAATGCGTGTGGCGTCCCCTACCGTGACGAGGCGTATGGCTTCATCTACGTCGATCCGTGAGGCCGGGGGGTCGGGGCGGCGGTGAAGGTCCGCATCGGGTTCGGCCTCGGGACCCAGACCCTGTCGGGTGACAGCGGCCGCTTCGGGCCGTTCGTGGACGCCCTCGAGAGGCGGGGGTTCGACTCCCTGTGGTTGTCGGAGCGCCTGACGACGGTGGCGCCCGAC